>ULXJ01068821.1_pt1 | contig 20711 bp, 18 predicted proteins | sample 1960981 | NCBI WGS metagenome assembly ULXJ01 (sample SAMEA4835830, study PRJEB28245) | human gut metagenome | biome: gut microbiome; material: fecal sample | place: Denmark | collected 2008 | reverse complement strand
GGAGGGCCGCGATTCCCTCCTCCCGCAGCAGCGACGCCATCCGGGTCTGGAAGCGCAGGCGTGCCTTACTGCCCTGCAGGTCCGCCATGGCGTCCAGCCGCACCCGGCGGAAGGGCTTTTTCCCGTAATCCATGCCGGGCCGGGAAGTGACAAATCCCAGGCTCAGTCCGGGAATCAGCAGATGCTCGATCCGCTGCGGGTCCTCCGGTGCGCAACAGGCAATGGTGTTCCAGCCCCGCTCCGATGCCCGCAGGCGAATCTGCTCGAAGAGGTCTCCGGCCAGCTCCGCACTGTCGGCGAAGGCATAGACCCGGGAACACAGGGCATCCACACTGTCAAAGCGCCAGATGTATCCTTTGTGGGTAACGCTGCCAAGAAAACGACGGACCGTGCGCCCTTCCTCCCCGCCGTTGCGGCGCAGCTCCCGGGAAAGGATCCCCTCCACTCGCCTCTGCGCCCGTTCAGCGTCAAAGCCGCGGCGCACCATACCGAAGGCATCCAGTTCCACCTGCCGGGCCGCCTTCAAATTCCGGTAAGCCCGGACGTAAGCCGCCTTGTAATCGTGGGTATGGGTCTTGACCTCCTCTGCGGCCGCTTTGGCGGCGGTCAGGTCGTAAAACCGCCCCAGGTCCACGTAGCGGTCCACTGCCGCCGGATACCGGGGCTCCACCACATGGGGGCTGGTGCCATCCACCACGGCGCAGTGCAGAGCCGGCAGCACCACACCGTCTAGAGAATCCGGGTCCCCGGAGCACCACAGATACTCCACCGGCGTCCCTGCTGCTTCCATGGCGCGGCCCACCTCCCGCATGAATGTGTTCTTGCCTACACCAGGTCCTCCTTTGAGAACCATCAGATCATAAGTATCCTCCAGGTCCGTCACCTGTGAAAAGAGGTTTTGAAAGCCTTCACCGCTGTTGGCGCCTAAAAAGAAATTTGTTACCAGAGCCATATGCTCCCCTCCAAGTCTGTTCTTATCCCAAGCTATGCAGAAACAACTTGGCCTGACAGTTCAAATCCGGTAATTTTTGTCAATTTTCAAAAAACAGCCGGAGGAGGAAAAATAGCACTGTATTTTTCGACAGTTTCTGCTATAATGGTAAACAATCATATCCCAGGACAGGAGCCTTGCCATGGATGATCATTATACCTCCGCATTCACAGAAGAAGAACGAGCTGCCCGTCGCCAGCAGCGGATGGCGGCTCGAAGGGCAAAACAACAAGCCCGCCGGAGACGACAATTACGCGTCATCTTGCCTTGCGGGCTGCTGGCGATCCTTCTGGTAAGTCTGCTCTTGGGCAGCAAAGCCACCCACGCACAGGACGAGCCGGACAATGCTGAGACTGCCGGAATCGATCTGGCTGCTGCGGATGCAATCACTCCCACCCCCCCTGTGGTGGAGGAGGAAACGCCGGACCCGACGGCATACGGTGTCACTGCAAATACCATCCGGTTGGGAGAGGAGTTTCCCAGCGTCTACGCTGTTCTGATCGATCTGGACACCCACGAAATTCTGGCGGAGAAGGGTGCCGAGACAGTGATCTATCCCGCCTCCATGACCAAGATCCTGACGGTGCTGGTGGCCGCGGAAGCCATTGATGAGGCTGATCTGGATGACACCTTCACCATAACCCGGGAAATCACCGACTACTGCTATGTCAACGGATGCAGTGTGGTGGGACTGATGGTGGACGAGACCGTCACCGTCCGGGAGCTGTTTTATGGAACCATCCTCCCCTCCGGCGCCGACGCCGCCGTGGGCCTGGCCACCTATGTAGCCGGGTCCCAGGAGGCTTTCGTGGCCATGATGAACGAGAAGCTGGAGGAGCTGGGTCTCAGCGACACTGCCCACTTCACCAACTGCGTGGGACTCTTTGATGAGGCTCATGCCTGTACCGTAACCGACATGGCCGCCATTCTAGAAGCTGCCATAGAAAACGACCTGTGCCGGGAAGTGCTGGGGGCCCATACCTACGAAACCGCTCCCACCGCAGACCACCCGGAGGGACAGATCCTCTCCAACTGGTTCCTGCGGCGGATCGAGGATAAGGATACCGGCGGCCTGACGGTCATGGGAGCCAAAACCGGCTATGTGGTACAGTCCGGTAACTGTGCGGCAAGCTGGGCCCAGGACAGCGACGGCCACCGCTACCTCTGCGTCACCGCCGACGCCTCCAGCGCCTGGCAGGCCATCTACGATCACGCGGAGCTGTATAAATCCTACTGCTCACCGGCAACCAACGAAGAACCAGTTGAAAGTGAAGCGGCGTCCCAGGAAGGGACGCCGCTTTCTTGATTGATATAAAAACATACGATTCGCCACAACTGCAGCTACATGGAGAAGCGGGGGACGCTGCCCTGTAAGGCAGCGCCCCCCGCATTACATTTCAAAGAAACATCTCGTTCTCCTTTGGCTCCGTGAAATTGGCCTCCAGCATGGCCACATGGGACAAAAAGGCCGGGTCGTCAAAGTATTTGGCGTGTTTCGTGCATTTGCGGACACAGGCGTGGCACTTGATGCAAGTGCCGGGCACCAGAGCCGGATGTTCCGGGTCAATAGCCCCCATGGGGCAGAACCGGGCACAGGCACCGCAGTCGGTACACTTTCCCAGATCGGTCTGAGGTTTGGCCTTCAGGAACTTGGCCGGCTGTCCATCCGTGCCCTTGGGTACGTAATAGGGGGCGGCAGCGTCGCCGGGCACCGCGATCGGAGCAGGAATATCTGTTAAGTGTTTTACCTTGTCAGCTATCCAAGTGGAAAAGTTCTCCATGGCCCGCTTATCATCCCAGTCGGGGCGGCCGTCGGCCAGCGAATCGGTAAAGGCGTGGCGCCCCACGAAGGCGGCGCCCGCCACAGTGTGAAAACCGCCCCGTTCCAGCACAGCACACAGCTCCGCCAGGGAGTTGTCATAGCTGCGGTTGCCAAAGGTCACCACCGCCACAGCCAAAGCACCGTTGCCGTGGAGGTTCCTCTGGAAATCCGGCAGGATCTTGTTGGGCAGCTTTCCGGCGTAGGTGGGAGAGGCCACAATCACCAGGTCTCCATCTGTAAAGGAATATTCCTTTATACGTTCTGCCGGCCGGGTAAAGGAAATCCGTTCTAGGGGAATGTCCAGATTCCGGGCCAGAGCATCGCCAATGGTGTTGGCGGTCTTGTCAGTGTTGCCGGTAGCGCTGAAATATACCACCCAGACCTTGTTCACGTCCATGGATATCCTCCTTTTTCTCCTTTTGTGGAAACAGGCACCCCGTGCGGGGTGCCTGTTGGTGCTCACAGTGAAAAATCTTCCTCGTTCAGATTCTCCGTATCCAGGGCCGCGGGGCGGGGCGGCACCCGCTTCAGCGGGTCGTACCGGAAGGAACGGCAGTGGCTCTCCACCGGGACAACCCCCCGCTTCACGCAGGCCACCTCCCGCTCGTTGATCTGCTGGCCCTTCTCACAGTATGCGCAGCGGGGATCCATGTCCCGCCGGAACAGTTTTCCCAAACTTCCCATATTCCCCTCTCCTCTCTGCTCACAGGGTGTATAGCTTCACCTGCTGCTCCTCCGCCGTGGCCTTGATCTGGGTGATGGGGGATTCGTAGCTGTCGATGATGCGGGTAGCCATGGGGTCCTCCAGCTCCTTCTGGATGGTCCGGCGCAGGTTCCGGGCACCGTAGGTCAGGGAATAAGACTTTTCCGTCAGCAGGTCCACCAGCGCGTCGTCATAGGTGAAGGTGATACCCTTCTCCTTCAGGGAGTCTGCCAGCTCGCCCAGCATGATGCGGGCGATGGCTTGGAAGTTTTCCCTGCTCAGACGGTTGAAGGTGATGACCGCGTCCACCCGATTGATGAACTCCGGCCGCAGGAACTGCTGCAATGCCTTCATGGCCTTGTCGGCATCCTGCTCGCTGACAGAGCGGCCAAAGCCCACGGTGCCGCTGTCCTGGTTGGCACTGCCGGCGTTGGATGTCATGACGATGATGGTATTTTCAAAGTTCACCTTCCGGCCGTGGGCGTCGGTGATCTCTCCGTCGTCCAGGATCTGCAGCAGCACGTTCAGCACGTCCGGATGGGCCTTTTCAATCTCGTCGAAGAGGACCACAGCATAGGGTTTGCGGCGGATCTTCTCCGTCAATTGCCCGGCCTCGTCATAGCCCACATAACCCGGGGGCGAACCTACAATCCGGGACACGGAGTGCTTTTCCATAAACTCCGACATATCCAAACGGATCAGGGCATCGGGGGTGTTGAAGAGGTCATTGGCGAGCTGCTTGACCAGCTCCGTCTTGCCCACACCGGTGGAGCCCACGAAAATGAAGCTGACCGGCTTGTGCTTGGGGGAAATTCCCACCCGGTTCCGGCGCACGGCGGCGGACACGGCGGCAATAGCCTCGTCCTGACCCACGATGTGGGTCTTGAGCCGCTCCTCCAGGTGGCTGAGCCGCTGGAATTCCTGCTCCCGGATCTTGGCGGCGGGAATCTTGGTCCAAAGCTCGATCACATGAGCCACGTTGTCCATGGAGAGCTGCGGGTCGCCTTTTTCCAGCAACGCGTTCAGCTCCGTGGTCAATTGCAGCTCCCGGCTCTTCAGCTCCGCCATCCGGGCATAGTCGCCCTCGGTCTTCTCCTCCTTTTCCTCCAGCATGGTGCGCTCTTTCTCATAGTCGTCCAGTTCCCGCTGGATCTGCATCCGCCGGGAGATATCCGGGTCCTTCAGGTTCAGGTCGGAGCAGGCCTCATCGATCAAGTCGATGGCCTTGTCCGGCAGAAAGCGGTCGGTGATGTACCGCTCGCTGAGCACCACCGCCTGGCGTAAAATCCCCTCGGAGATCTTCACGCCGTGGTACTGCTCATACCTGGGCGCCAGACCCTTTAAAATCTGCACGGAGTCCTCGATGGAGGGCTCATTGACCGTCACCGGCTGGAAGCGCCGCTCCAGGGCGGTGTCCTTCTCGATGGACTTGCGGTACTCGTTGAAGGTGGTGGCACCGATCACCTGGATCTCGCCCCGGGACAGAGCGGGCTTTAAAATGTTGGCGGCGTTCATGCTGCCCTCGGCATCACCGGCACCCACGATGTTGTGGACTTCGTCGATCATCAGAATGATATTGCCCAGGCGCTTGACCTCATCGATCAGCCCCTTCATCCGGGACTCGAATTGTCCACGGAACTGGGTCCCGGCCACCAGGGCCGTCAGGTCCAGGAGGTACACCTCCTTCTCCCGCAGCTTGAAGGGCACCTCCCCCTTGACGATCCGCTGGGCCAGGCCCTCGGCGATGGCAGTCTTACCGACACCCGGCTCGCCGATCAGGCAGGGGTTGTTCTTCTGGCGGCGATTCAGTATCTGAATGACCCGCTCGATCTCCTCCGCCCGGCCGATGACCGGGTCCAGCTTGCCCTCCTGGGCTTTCTGAGTCAGGGAGATGCAGTAATTCTCCAGATACTTCCGCTTGCCGTTTTTCGGGTCCTTCCGCTCCTTCTCCCGGCTGCGGCCGGCAGCGTCTGGCTCCGATGTGGCATCACCGCTCCGGGAAGCGTCAGAGCCGGAGAACAGCCGATTCAGGAAGGGGAAGGTGGCAGTCTTGCCGTCCTCTTCCTCCTCTCCCTCCTCAGGGCCGGGCAGATCCTCAATATTCTCCACGCCGTTCATGGCCTGGAGCATCTCGCTGTTGAGGGTGTCCAGGTCCTCGTCGGAAATGCCCATGCGCTTCATCATTTCGTCCACCTGGGGCAGTCCCCGTTCCTTGGCGCACTTCAGGCACAGGCCCTCATTGATGGTCCGGTCCCCCTCCATGCGGGAGATGAAAACCACAGCCACGTTTTTCTTGCATCTTGAACAAAGTGTCGGTTGCATTGTAACCTCCATGCGCCAGAGGGCGCTCTTCATGATATTCCACGCCTCCCGGGGAGGCGGTGCGGTTGTCACCGCAAAAACGACAGCGCGCTCAATGGCGTGTTGGTCGTGAAAAAGTGCAGGATATGGGTCTGAGTCACTGTTTCAGTGTCAAAAGAGACACCCAGCCGCCGCAGGATCCAGATGGCCAGGAATACCAACAAGGCGCCTTCCACCAGGCCCACAACGGCACCACCCAGAGAGTTGACGAGATGCAGTCCCGGCAGCTTCAGCACCAGATCCAAAGCCCGGATTGCCAACTTCAGCAGCACCATCAAAATCAAAAAAGACAGCAGAAACAGCACGCCATACAGCAGAGACTGGGCCACACTCTCCACCAGCGCAACAGCGATGGTCTCGCCGGTGTCCGCGATCTTCTCCTGGGTTTCCTCCACCAGGGAGTCACGCACATCCTCATCCAGTCCCATCAGGGCCAGAAGATCGGCGATCTCGAACCCCTCATCCTCTTCTACATCCAGTTCCGGCATCTGCACCTGCTGGGAGGACTGGACCGTCATGGCGTCATCCACCTGCTGGCGGATGTGCTCCTCGATCAGCGGCGCCGTCAGCCGGGCGGCGGGGGCCGCCAGGGCTCCGGCAATCAATCCGGCGCCCACCAGGGCCACCACCACGGTCAGCAGCTCCGTCAGGGTCCGGAACAACCCCCGACAGGCGCCCCAAATGGCAAATCCGCCCAGAACCGCCACCGTGATCGCGTCTATTATAACAGGTGTGGTCATGCTTGCCTACCTTTCGCAGTGTAAACGTTTTGTGAATTCCCATCAGGGCAGGAACAACTCCGCCTCTTGAGACCCCGCCAGCAGAACGGACCCATCTTCCCGCATGAGAACACTCCTGGCATAGCTGATGCCGTTGAGGACAGCGTACTCCTGGAGCTCCTGATTATAGATCACCAGCCGGTCCAGGTACAATACCCCCAGATATCGTCCAGCAGCGGAGATGCCCAGCACCTCCCCCCGCACCTCCAGGGAGGCGATCTCCTCTCCGTCAGTATCCACAGTCACCAGTTTGCCTACACTGCCGGAACGGTAGCGGTTCAACAGCAGCGCCGTAAAGCCATCGCCCTCCAGCGCATATTCCCGCAGATAGGCGCCGCCATACTCGTAGCGAGCCTGATTTTCTCCGTCCAGATCCGTCAGCGCCAGACAGGTGTCCGTCACCGTCACCAGCCGGTCGTCCTGCTGCCCGATGGCCAGCACCAAACCGTCAGACACGTCGTAATCGCCGATAGGGTCCACGACCTGCAGATCGTAGAGGACGATATTGCTGACAAATACACCATTCTCCTGTCCCAGCGTCACAGCCGCCAGATGCTTACAGTCGTCAGTGACATAGCCGTCGGTGACAAAGCGGTCAGAAGACCGAAACTCGAAGGCCTCCTCCAGGTCGGCATTGTAAACTGTAACGGCACCCTTATAATTCTGCTTCTCCGCCGTCACCGCCAGCCAGCCCTCGCCGTTGAGGGTGGCCGCCAAGAAAGCGTGGTCCGCGTCGGCAGTCAGCTCCAGCAGCATTCCTGTCTCGTCCAACACGTACAGCTCCGTGCCGCCCACATCGTAGGCCACGGCCCGGCCGCCGCCATAGGCCAGAGCCGGGGTATTCATCTTCACCTGGGTGGACCAGACCTCTTCCCCACCCCGGTCCAGGAGCCGCAAAGAGGTATCCGAAAGTACCACCAATCGCTCTCCCAGGACCGCGAAGCGGTTGCTGGAGGAGGCATCGTAGGTGTAGTTCTCCTCTTCCTCACTACCGTAGGAAAAATAGCGGCGCAGGGCGTCAAATCCGGTGCCGTCCCGCCAGGCAGCTACCAGCACGATCGCCAGTACCACCACCAGGGCCAGGAAAAACAGCAGGAACCGGCGCAGGCGGGACCGCTTCTTCCGGGGCCGCTCCTCCGCACCGTCGTCGTCATTCCAGATATCATGGGTTTTGTCAGAGGTCTTCTTATCCATTGAGCCGCTCATCCTCATACCAAAGTCTTGTCAGATACAGCCCGCCGGGCGGCGCCGTGGGCCCGGCGGCGGTGCGGTCTCCCCGCTCCAGGATGCCGGGAATATCCTCTGGGGCAAACTTTCCCTCCGCCGCGTAGAGGACAGTGCCGGTGATGGCCCGTACCATGTTATACAAAAAGCCGTCGGCGCATACCTTCAGCTCCAGCAGATCGCCGTTCCGGGTGACGTCGCACCAGTAAATGGTGCGGACAGTGGACTTGGTCTCCGTTCCCACGGAGCGCACCGCCGCAAAGTCGTGGGTGCCCACAAACATGTGGGCCGCCCGGTTGAGGAATTCCTCGTCCAGGTGCTTGGGGTAGAAATAGGCGCGGTTGACATAAAACGGATTCTTAAACCGGGAATTGTAAATCCGGTAGGTGTACTCCTTTTTGATGCAGGAGCCGATGGCGTTGAAGTCCTCCGCCACCTCCACCGCTTCCTTCACGGCGATGTCCTCCGGCGTGTGGGTGTTGATAGCGAAGGGCAGCCGGTCCAGGGGGATGCGGGAGTCCGTGCGGAAGTTGGCCACATACCGCTCAGCGTGGACGCCGGCGTCGGTACGGCCGCAGCCAGTGAGATGGACCGGGGCGCCGGTGATCTTCTCAATGGCCTTTTCCAGGGTTTCGCAGACCGTAACGGCGTTCTTCTGCACTTGCCAGCCGTGGTAGGCGGTGCCGTTGTACATCAGTTTTAAAGCGATATTACGCATGGGGGCCTCCTTTTGCGAAGCGTCTGCGCGGGAACAGCATTCTCGTGGCCCAGCGGCCCCAGATCCTGAGCCGCCGAAAATCAGATCGCCAGATTCCGCATGACGATCACCACTGCCAATATCACAGCACCGGCAGCCAGGGCGATATAATCCCGGGCCTGGTATTGCAGCACATGGAGCTTGGTGCGCCCCTCGCCACCATGGTAGCAACGGCACTCCATGGCCGTGGCCAGCTCGTCGGCCCGCCGGAAGGCGCTGATGAACAGGGGCACCAGAATGGGAATCAGGGCCTTGGCCTTCTGAATCAAGCCCCCACTCTCAAAGTCCGCGCCCCGGGCCTTCTGGGCCGACATGATCTTGTCGGTCTCCTCGATCAGTGTGGGGATGAACCGCAGGGCGATGGACATCATCATGGACAACTCGTGGACAGGCACATGGAGCCGCTTCATCCAGTTCAGAAGCCGCTCCAGCCCGTCGGTCAGGCTGATGGGGCTGGTGGTGTAGGTCATCAGAAAGGTACCCATGATCAGCAGCATGATCCGCACCACCATGAACACCGCATTGCGCAGTCCTGTGTCGGACACCCGCAGGAATCCCCACTCCAGCAGATACCGGTCGCCGGGGGTGAAAAACAGATTCAACAAAGCGGTAAAGACGATGATGAACAGCACCGGTTTCAATCCCCGCACCAGAGGCCGCAGCCCCACCTGAGAGATACGGACGCATACCGCCAGCACCACTGCCAGCAGGGCGTAAGAGAGCAGGTTCTTGGCGCAGAACAGAGCGATGATGTAAAGAACCACCAGCAAAATCTTCGTCCGGGGGTCCAGCCGATGGGCCACCGTGTCGCCGGGGAAATACTGGCCCAGCGTGATATCCTTCAGCATGGGGCCCCCTCCTTCCGCAGCGCCAGGATGGCCCGCTCCAGCTCCTCCACGGTATAGACCGCCGGGTCAATAGGCAGTCCCCGGTCCCGCAGGGCCATGGCGACCCGGGTCACCTGCGGCACGTCCAGACCCGCCGCCAGCAGCTCCTCACCCCGGGCGAACACCTCACGGGGGGTACCGCCCATCAGCACATGGGAGGACTTCAATACCAGGATGCGGTCCACGTTCTGAGCGATTTCGTCCATACTGTGGCTGACCAGAAGAATGGTGAGCCCGCGGTTGCGGTGGTAGTCCCGGATGTTGGCCATCAGGTTCTCCCGGCCCGCCGGGTCCAGGCCCGCCGTGGGCTCGTCCAAAATCAGCACCTGGGGCTCCATGGCCAAAACACCCGCCAGGGCCACCCGGCGCTTTTGGCCGCCGGAGAGCTCAAAGGGGGATTTGTCCAACTGATCGTCCCGGATGCCCACAATGCGGGCGCTCTCCCGGACGCAGCGGTCCAGCTCCGCTCCGGTGCGGCCCATGTTGGTGGGGCCAAAGGCGATGTCCTTATAGACCGTCTCCTCGAAAAGCTGGTACTCCGGATACTGGAACACCAGCCCCACCTGGAACCGGACGGCCCGGATCTTTTTTGGCTCCGCCCAGATGTCCTTTCCGTTCAGCAGAATCCGGCCGGAGGAGGGCTTCAGCAACCCGTTGAGGTGCTGGATCAGGGTGGACTTGCCGGAGCCGGTGTGGCCGATGATGCCCAGAAACTCCCCGGGATACACGTCGAAGGACACGTCCTCCACGGCGCTGCGCTGGAATGGCGTGCCCACCCCGTAGGTATGGGTCAGATGTTGTACTTGCAGAATCGGTTCCAATTGATCTCGTTCCTTCCGCGGGCCAGCCTCGCCGGCCCGTTGTTCCTCGTACTTCTCTTTACAAAGCCCGGGCAATGGCGTCGGCGCACTGGTCCACTGTCAGCGCAGTGAGGGGCACGTCCAATCCGTCCTTTTTCAGCCGGTCCAGCAGGTCCACGGTGTCCGGCACCGTGAGGCCCAGGGCTCGCAGGGCGTCCACCTGGGTGAAAATCTCCTGAGGCGTCCCGTCCATGACCAGCTTCCCGTCGTCCATCACCAGGACGCGGTCCGCCTCCTCCGCCTCGTTCATGTGATGAGTGATGAGCACCACAGTGATGCCCTTCTCTCGGTTCAGCTTGTGGATGGTAGTCAGCACCTCCCGCCGGCCCACCGGGTCCAGCATGGCGGTGGCCTCATCCAGCACGATGCACGCCGGCTCCATCGCCAGCACGCCGGCAATGGCTACCCGCTGCTTCTGGCCGCCGGAGAGCAGATGGGGGGCGTGGCGGACGAACTCGCTCATACCCACCGCCGCCAGGGCGTCGTCTACCCGGTGTCGGATCTCCGCCGGGGGCACACCCAGGTTCTCCGGGGCAAAGGCCACGTCCTCTTCCACCACGTTGGCCACAATCTGGTTGTCCGGGTTCTGAAACACCATGCCTACCGTCCGGCGAATGGCCAGCAGTAAGCTTTCGTCGCAGGTGTCCATACCCTCCACATACACCTTCCCCCCGGCGGGCAACAGCACGCCATTAAAGGTCTTTGCCAGGGTGGACTTTCCGGAGCCGTTGTGGCCCAGGACCACCACGAAGGAGCCTTTTTCAATGGCCAGGTCCACGCCCCGCAGGGCCAGGACCGGCTGCTGGTCTTCTTCCGCCGGGTAGGCATAGGTCAAATTTTCCGTTTGAATGATCGTCGGCATACTCGTCTCACTTTTCTCGCAGTTTCCTCACGCGGAACCGTCTCACAGCGGCTGGTGCAAAATACTCCAACAGCCGCAGCAACCAGAAGCCCGTCAGGACGCCCAGTGTATTCAAAATCAGATCGTCAATATCAAAGGCCCGGCCCACCAGCAACTGCCAGCATTCCACAAAGCCAGTGATGGCGGCGCCGGTCACAAGGCTCCGCTTCCAGGTGTAGCCCCGCCACAGCAGGGTGGAAAAGAACCCAAAGGGCAGGAACATGATGAGATTGCCCAAGATGTTAAAAAGTGTGTATCGTGTGGGAGCTCCCAGGTCAAAGGACTGAAAGGGAATCAGATTGAGATCCCCCAAGGCGAAAAAGCTTCCCTGATCGCTGATGATCCCGTACCGCAGCAGCGTGACCCAATGGAATCCCCAGGGCGTCAGAGTCAGCACCGCCATGCCGCCGCAGAACATCCAGAACAGCAGCAGCGCCCCTTCCCGGAGAGCTGTACTGCCCAGTCCCCTGTCATGCAAGCGGCGCCGCCGCCATGGGTAAAGGCAGCCGAACAGGAGAACAGCCCCCAAAACACCCGGCAGCATATTCACCACATAGTAACGAATCAGGCTCAGATAAAAGCGCATTCCCGGCTCCTTATTCGCTGCACCATCTTCCCGTGGCGCCGCAGGGCAGGGCCAGGCCGGTCTCTGTCACCGGAAGGCCCAGCTCGTCCCAGGTGCAGCGGCCGCCGTACTTTTCTGCTACCAGCAGGTGCAGTAAGTATCCCAGCACCGACGGGGCCAGGCCCGTGGTGTAGGAGTTGATGATCACAAACAACGGCTTATCCGACAGAACCTGAGCGCACAGCTTCACAAAGGGATACAGATTGTCCTCCAGCTTCCACACCTCGCCGCCGGGTCCCCGGCCGTAGCTAGGCGGGTCCATGATGATGGCGTCGTAGGTCTTTCCGCGACGAATCTCCCGCTCCACGAATTTGCCGCAGTCGTCCACAATCCAGCGGATGGGCGCATCCGAAAGGCCGGAGAGCTTTGCGTTCTCCCGGGCCCAGGCAACCATGCCCTTGGCCGCATCCACGTGGCACACACTGGCTCCAGCTTTGGCGCAGGCCACCGTGGCGCCGCCGGTGTAGGCGAACAGGTTCAGCACCCGGATGGGCCGGCCGGCAGAGCGGATCTTCTCCATGGCAAAGTCCCAGTTCACCGCCTGCTCCGGGAACAGGCCCGTGTGCTTGAAATTCATGGGCTTGACCTGGAAGGTCAGATCGCCGTAGCGGATCTTCCAGCTCTCCGGCAGGGTCTTCTTCTCCCAGTGGCCGCCGCCGGTCTGGCTGCGGAGGTACCGGGCGTTGGCCTTTTTCCAGGCCGGGTTGCGCCGGGGGGTCTCCCAGATGGCCTGGGGGTCCGGCCGCACCAGTAGCTGCTTGTCCCAGCGCTCCAGCTTCTCGCCGCCGCCGCAGTCCAGCAGCTCATAGTCCTGCCATTTGTCCGCAATCCACATACCGTCGTTCCTCCTGTCCCGCCTCTTCGAACGAAGAGACAAAGCCATAGCAAATCATGTTATTATACCTCTTTTCCGATCGGTTCGTCAATTCCCTTCCAGCGGCGAAAAATGCCGGAATCAATCGGTTTTCCCGGGGGCTCACCCATTTTCCAAAAAAAAGCAGACCCCGGCGCTGGTGGCGCCGGGGCCGTTGTTACATGCTTTTCAGAAGCTGACCGGCAAAGGTCCGGGTCCGTTCCGCCTTGCCGTCGTCCATGAACACCGTGTCGTAGCCCAGGTGCCGCTCAGCGTAGCTGCCCAGATACCGTAGGCCCGAGTGCTTACAATAGCGCCGCATGCCCTCCTCAAAGAGGTCGCAGCCCCTCTCCGGCCGGTAGCCGCAGGTCAACAGCAGTGCCAGTGCCTTTCCCTCCCACAGGGAGGGGCCTTTCTCCTGGCCGTAGAACTTGTTCATACCGTACACCAGTCGGTCCAGTAGGGCCTTCATGGGCGCCGTGCAGTACCAGGAATAGATGGGCGTGGCCAGCACCAGCAGATCCGCCGCCAGCGCCTGGTCGAAGATAGCCTGGACATCATCCCTCTGGGGACAGCCGAACACCGTCCAATCCTTCTGGCAGGTGCGGCAGGCCCGGCAGGGTCTGATGCTCCGGTCATACAGCCAAACCGTCTCCGCCTCTGCCCCCCCTCGCTCCAGCTCGTCGCGAAAAGGCGCCAGCAGCGCGGCGGTATTGCCGTTCTTCCGGGGGCTGCCCATCAGAATCAGGACCCGCTTCACAGTGTCTCTCCACCGCAGGCGGCACAGCCCCCGCAGCAGCTACCGCAGGCTGCGGTGTCCGTTTCCGGCGCCGGAACAGGCGCCGGCGCCGTACCGTTGGTACGGTGCTCCAGCCGCTCCCGGGCCACCGCCAGCATCAGCTTGATGCGGTTTTCCTGGTTGACGCGGGTGGCGCTGGGGTCGTAATCAATGGGGGTGATGTTGGCCTGGGGATACAGCTCCCGGATCTTGTTGATCATGCCCTTGCCGCAGATGTGGTTGGGCAGGCACCCGAAGGGCTGGGCACAGACGATATTTTCATACCCGGCCCGGACCAGCTCGATCATCTCGGCGGTCAGCAGCCAGCCCTCACCCATCTTATCACCGGTGGAAATGATGCCGTCGGTCAGCTTCACCAGCTCCCGGAAGGGCAGCGGCGCATGGTAGCCGTTGTCCTTCAGAACCTTGATCATGACGCTCTCCATGCTCTCGATGTACTTGAGGATCACATCGGAGACATGCTTTTCCAGGAAGGTGCCGCCGTACAGCCGGGCGGTCTCGGAGGGGTTGTAGGCGCAGTACTGCACGAAGCCCATCAGGCCCGGCAGGTTCACCTCGCAGTCCTGGCTGGCCAGGAACTTCTCCAGGTCGTTGTTGCCCAGAGGGGAATACTTGACATAAATCTCCCCTACCACGCCCACTTTCACCTTGGGTACCCGGTGGACGGGAATGGCGGCGAATTCCTTGGCGATCTTGGGCATGGCAGCCTTGATCTCCCGGCCGGACCAGCCCTTGTCCTGGAGGACCCATCCGCAGATAGTGTCCAGCCATTTCCCCTGAAGAGCCGCTGCGTCGCCCTTATGGGTCTCGTAGGGCTCCGTCTGGGCCTTCAGGGCCACCAGAAGGTCACCGTAGTAGATACAGGCCAGAAGCTTGCGCATGAGGGGCACCGTCATGGGGAAGCCGGAGTCCTTCTCTAGGCCCGAGAAGTTCAAACTCACCACAGGAACCTGGGGATACCCGGCCTTCACCAGGGCCTTGCGCAGCAGATGGATGTAGTTAGAAGCCCGGCAGCCGCCGCCAGTCTGGGTAATGATCAGGGCGGTGTGATCCAGGTCGTACTTTCCGGAGCCCAGCGCGTCTAGGAACTGGCCGATGACCAGCAGCGCCGGGTAACAGGTGTCGTTGTGGACGTATTTCAATCCCAGCTCGCACACCTGACTGCCGCAGTTTTCCAGCAGCTCGCAAGTGTAGCCGGCCTGTTCCATGACGGCGGCCAGGATACGAAACTGCACCGGGGCCATGTTGGGAATCAAAATCTTATGGGTCTTTTTCATCTCCGGAGTGAATTTAGGGTAATTCTGAAATTCCAGTTCCAAGGCTCAGGCCTCCTTTCCAGCAGCACGGCGCTGCTCTTCCTGCTCATCCAGGGCGGCGAACAGGCTCCGTAGGCGGATGCGCACCGCACCCAGATTGGTGATCTCGTCGATTTTCAACTGGGTGTAAAGTTTTCCGCCCGCCTGGAGAATTTCCCGGGTCTCGTCGGAGGTGATGGCGTCCACACCGCAGCCGAAGGACACCAACTGGACCAGGTCCATGTCCGGCTGGTCACAGCAGTACCGGGCTGCCGCATACAGCCGGGAGTGATAGGTCCACTGGTTCAGCACCGTGGTGGGGAACTTTTTCACCCGGTTGGAGATAGAGTCCTCCGTCACCACAGCGGCACCCGCCCGGGTAATGAGCGTGTCGATGCCGTGGTTCACCTCCGGGTCCACGTGGTAGGGACGGCCCGCCAGCACGATGATCCGGCGGCCCTCTGCCCGGGCCTGGTCAATGATGCGCTCGCCCTCCTTGCGGATCAGGGACATGTGATGGGCGTACTCGGCGTAGGCGGCGTCGGCAGCCTCCTTGACCTCGCTCTTGGTGATATCCGGGAAGTATTTGCGCAGGATGGCAAAGATCTTCTTGGTAAAGTCCTTGGGCCGGTGGAGGCCCACATAGTCGTAGATGAACTTGGTATCCTTGATCTCCGGGCAGTTTCCGGCGATGACCTCCGGATAGTAGGCCACAACCGGGCAGTTGTAATGGTTGTCCCCCAGCCCCTCGTCGATGTTGTAGGTCATGCAGGGGTAGAAAATGGCGTCCAGCCCCAGCTTGCTGAGGAATTGGATGTGGCCGTGGGCCAGCTTGGCCGGGAAGCAGGCGGTGTCGCTGGGGATGGTGCCCTGGCCCTTCAGGTACAGGTCCCGGCTGGAGAGGGGGCTGTGGTACACGGCGAAGCCCAGCTTGGTGAAGAAGGTATGCCAGAAGGGCAACAGCTCCCAGAAGTTCAGGCACAACGGCAGTCCGATCTTTCCCCGCTTGCCGGGGACAGGCTTGTAGCCCAGAATCAGTTTGCGCTTGTAGGCGTACAGGTTCCGCTCGCCGGTATCGGCCTTGCCGGTAACAGGCCGGTCGCAGCGGTTGCCGCTGATGAAGGTGGAGCCGTCGGCGAAGGTGCTGACCGTCATCTGGCAGTTGTTGCCGCAGCGGCCGCAGACCTCGTTGCGGGTCTCCTGACGGAAGTCCGCCAGCTCCTGCCGGTTCAGCAGGGTGCTGGTCTGACCGGCGGCAGCCTTGCCCCGGCCGTACAGGGCGGCGCCGAAGGCGCCCATGAGCCCGGCGATGTCCGGGCGGATGACCTCCACTCCCATCTCCTTCTCAAAGGCCCGCAGCACCGCCTCGTTGTAGAAGGTGCCACCCTGGACCACGATGTTCCGGCCCAGCTCCTCGGGAGAGGAGGCCCGGATGACCTTGTAGATGGCGTTCTTCACCACGGAGATGGAAAGGCCCGCGGAGATATTTTCGATGGTGGCTCCGTCCTTCTGGGCCTGCTTCACGGAGGAGTTCATAAACACCGTGCACCGGCTGCCAAGGTCCACCGGCCGCTCGGCGAAAAGACCCAGCTTGGCAAACTCCTTCACGTCGTAGCCCAGGGCCTGGGCGAAGGTCTGGAGGAAGCTGCCGCAGCCGGAGGAGCAGGCCTCGTTCAGGAAAATGTTGCTGATGGCCCCCTGGTCGATCTTGAAGCACTTCATGTCCTGGCCGCCGATGTCGATGATGAAATCCACGTTGGGCAGGAAGTGCCGGGCGGCGGTGAAGTGGGCCACGGTCTCCACCACGCCGTAGTCGGCGTGGAAGGCGGCTTTGGCCAGGTCCTCCCCGTAACCGGTGGTGGTGACAGAGGCCACATGGAGGGCCGGATGCTCATCGTAGAGCTTCTGCAGCACCTCCCGGATCAGGGGCACCGGGTTGCCCAGGTTCGGCCGGTAGTCGGTGAAGAGGATGCGGGCGTCCTGGTCCATGACCACCATCTTCACGGTGGTGGAGCCGGAGTCGATGCCGATGTGGACCGGGGCAGCATAGTCGGCGCCGAAGGGCATCCGGGGCACCGTGGCCTTGGCGTGGCGGGCCCGGAAGGCCTCGTACTCCTCCTTGGAGGAGAACAATGCCGGCTGGGAGCGATAGGTCTCGGAAGCGCCCCGCTTTTGCAGCCGGTCCGCCACCTCCCGCAGATCGAAGGTCTGGTCGGAGTAGAAGGCGGCGCCCAGAGCCACGAACAGCAGACTGTTCTCCGGGCACAGGCCCTTGACCCCCAGAGTCTTGTCAAAGCTCTCCCGCAGGCAGCGGGAGAAGGTCAGCGGCCCGCCCAGGTACAGCACGTTCCCCTTGATGGGCCGGCCCTGGGCAAGGCCCGCAATGGTCTGGTTCACCACCGCCTGGTAGATGCTGGCGGAAATATCCTCCGCCCGGGCACCCTGGTTAATGAGGGGCTGCACATCGCTCTTGGCGAACACGCCGCAACGGGAGGCAATGGTGTACGTCTTTTCCGCCTTCTGGGCGGCGGCATCCATCTCGTCGGCGCTCATTTTCAAAAGGGTCGCCATCTGGTCGATGAAGGCGCCGGTGCCACCGGCACAGGAGCCATTCATCCGCACCTCCATACCGCCGGTCAGGAAGAGGATCTTGGCGTCCTCTCCACCCAGCTCGATGATGCAGTCGGTACCGGGGGCCAGGCGGGTGGCGGCCACACGGGTGGCAAACACCTCCTGAACAAAGGGCACCTCCACACTCTCCGCCATGCCCATACCGGCGGAGCCGGAGATGGCAAACTCCGCCTTTCCGCCGGGGACATACTGCTCCGCCATGCGGCGCAGCAGCTCCTCAGATTTTTCCAGGATATGACTGAAATGCCGCTCGTATGTACTGTAAATCAAATTGTCTGCGTCATCCAGCACCACGCACTTGATGGTGGTGGAGCCTACGTCTAAACCTACTTTCAAAGTGACTTCCTCCTCACAGGAAAACGGTTGCGTGCGAACCTTTTCGCACTTAACCGCAAGATACCACATTAGTTGATATGATACTCTTTTTCGACGGAATGTTCAACCGGCAATATTCCGAAAGGTTGTAAAGAAATTGTTAAGATTCCAGTCATTTCCCAAGTTGGACTTTCCTCCAAAAACGTGATATAATGGGTAAAAAATTTTCCTGGAAGTTGAGGCGAACACACATGGACCGTGTCCTGTTACACTGCTGCTGCGCCCCCTGCTCCCTGAGCTGCATCGACCCTTTGCGCAGCGAGGGCATTGAGCCGGTGGCCCTGTGGTACAACCCCAATATTCACCCCTGGAAGGAATACCAGGCCCGGCGGGACTGCCTGCTGGAATACGCCCCCACCATCGGCATGGAAGTGCGGGTGTGGGAGGACTACGGCCTGCGCCAGTTCGTGGAGCATGTAGCCGGCAACATCGACGCCCGCTGCGCCTACTGCTACGGTCATCGATTGGAGGGCGCCGCCAAATACGCCGCCGAACACGGCTTCGAGGCTTTCACCTCCACCCTTCTCGCCAGCACCTATCAAAATCACGAGGCCATCAAGGCCGCCGCGGAGGCGGCTGCCGCCCGCCATGGCGTAACATTTCTGTACCGGGACTTCCGCCCCAATTTCCGGGCCGGAAACCAGCGTGCCCGAGAACTGGGTTTCTACATGCAGAAGTACTGCGGCTGCGTCTTCTCCGAGGCGGACCGCTACCAGAAGCAGATCGACCGGGACAAGGTGAAATTCGCCGAAAACTGATTTCAGCATAACTGTCCCCCTCCCTGTCGTCCAGTCTTTCTGGACCATCGGCGCTGGGAGTGGGACCGTTGGTTCCGCCCAATGGACCGCCTCCATCAAAAGAGATAAAAGAGGACTGCCTAACGGCAGTCCTCTTTTGTATAATTTCAGTTTTTCAGGCTGTGGAGCGGCGCCGGAATCCGGCCACCCCGGGCGATAAAGTCCGCGCTGGACTCCCGGTGGACCGGCATCACCGGGGCAGAACCCAGGAGCCCGCCCATTTCAATGGTATCCCCCACATCCTTGCCGGGGGCCGGCAGAAGCCGCACGGCGGTGGTCTTGTTGTTGACCATGCCGATGGCGGCCTCGTCGGCGATGATGGCGGAAATGGTCTCCGCCGGTGTGTCACCGGGAACAGCGATCATGTCCAGGCCCACAGAGCAGACGCAGGTCATAGCCTCCAGCTTGTCCAGGCACAGCGTACCGTTTCGGGCGGCGGCGATCATGCCCTCGTCCTCACTGACAGGGATAAAAGCACCGGAGAGGCCGCCCACGGAGGAGGACGCCATGACGCCACCCTTCTTCACCGCGTCGTTCAGCAACGCCAGAGCGGCGGTGGTGCCATGGGTACCGCAGACCTCCAGGCCCATTTCCTCCAGGATCCGGGCCACACTGTCCCCGATGGCCGGAGTGGGTGCCAGGCTCAGATCCACGATACCGAAGGGGGTATCCAGCCGGGCGCTGGCCTCCCGGGCCACCAACTGGCCCATGCGGGTCACCCGGAAGGCGGTCTTTTTCACCGTCTCCGCCACCACGTCAAAAGGCTGGCCCTTTACCGCCTGGAGGGCGTGGTGGACCACACCGGGACCGGAGACACCCACATTGATGACCTTCTCCGCCTCGCCCACACCGTGGAAGGCACCGGCCATGAAGGGGTTGTCCTCCACGGCGTTGCAGAACACCACCAGTTTGGCGCATCCCAGGCCATCCCGGTCAGCGGTGGCGGCGGCGGTATCCTTGATGATGTGGCCCATAAGGCGGACCGCGTCCATATTGATGCCGGCCCGGGTGGAGCCTACATTGATGGAGGAGCACACCAGCTCCGTCCGGGACAGGGCCTCCGGGATGGAGCGGATCAGCTTTTCATCCGCCTTCGTCATGCCCTTCTGCACCAGGGCGGAGTAGCCGCCGATGAAATTGACGCCGCAGGTCTGGGCCGCCCGGTCCAGGGCCAGGGCGAAAGGCACATAGTCTTCCGCCTCACTGGCTGCGGCCACCAGGGCAATGGGTGTTACAGAAATGCGCTTGTTGACGATGGGAATGCCGAATTCCCGCTCGATGTCCTCTCCCGTGCGGACCAGATTTTCCGCGCAGCGGGTGATCTTGTCATAGATCTTGGTGCAGGCCTTCTCCGGGTCCGGGTCGCAGCAACTGAGCAGGGAGATGCCCATGGTGATGGTGCGGATGTCCAGGTGCTGCTGGTCGATCATTTCAATCGTGGATAAAATTTCCTTCTGATTCAGCATAATGGCTCTCCAAGGTAAAATTTTTTCTCAAACGCCCCGCTCAAAAAGAGGAAAGGGGCCGGGGGCAACCCCCAACCGGGAAATGGGAAGCCTGCTCCCCCGTTCATTAAACCCGGTGCATGGCGTCAAAGATCTCTTCCCGCTGGATGCGAATGGAGATCTCCATTTTCTCTCCCAGGGCTTCCAGCAGCTTTCGCAGCTCCCCCACAGAGGTACGGGACTTGCTGACATCTACCGCCATGACCATGGTGAAGGACCCCTGCAAAATGGTCTGGGTGATATCCAGAATATTGACGTTATTCTCAGCCAGCAGGGCGCAGACAGCAGCAATGATACCCACCTTATCCTGCCCCACTACGGTGACAATGGCGTTCATAGTGTTTCCTCCTTATGGGCTGGCCTTGACACCAGCCCCTCTTTTGCAACGTGCTTTGGTATTATAGCATATCTCCGGTGGCTTGTAAATCGTCAGCCCGGCGCCAGCGGGTCCAGAAATGGTCCCCAAGGCAGGGAGATGAAGGTCAGCAGAATATACGCCACCCCTAGAACCACACACAGCACCAACCACAGCTTGGGCCGCCGGGC
>ULXJ01021107.1_pt1 | contig 20847 bp, 22 predicted proteins | sample 1960981 | NCBI WGS metagenome assembly ULXJ01 (sample SAMEA4835830, study PRJEB28245) | human gut metagenome | biome: gut microbiome; material: fecal sample | place: Denmark | collected 2008 | reverse complement strand
GTAGGCTCCGCCCAGGGTGGCCGCCAGGGCGTAGCGCCTGCGGCGCAAGGGCACCCCCGCCAGCCGCCCGGTGCAAAGCAGCAGCAGGTAGTCCATCAGGGCGTTGAGAACGAACACGCTGTCCACATAGACTGTCGTCACGGCGCCGCCCCCCTTCATCGTCACGGGCTCTATTATAGGACAGCGCCGCCGGGAAAAGCGGTCGCAAAAAGGAGGCGGGCCAGGCGAAAAAGTCTTTTCGCCCAGCTCGCCTCTCTGTGCCTCCCAATTTACGCTCTGTCCCGTCAGTAAAACCGCAGCAGTAGGAAGGGCCCGCCCCGGACCTCCACCGTGTAGGGCCGGTCCCGCTCCAGACTCTTCAGGCTGGCGGACTGTCCCGGTTCCACCGTGGTCTCCAGCACCACGGTTCCCTGCTCGTCCAGCAGCCGCAGCTCCGCCGTCGAATCGCTGTCGATATCGTTGGTCACCTGCCGGCGGTGGAAGAGGCTGTCGAATTCCACGGTCTCCTCCGCTTGACGCCACTGGTCCGCCTCCTCCACGTCCACCCGGCTGAGGACCGACTGGACCGGCGGATAGTTCTCCGCGAAATATTGCCAGCCGCAAAAGGCAGCAAAGCACACTGCCACCGTCAGTACCACGGCGATGACGGTTTTCAAAAGCTGCCTTTTCCGCAGGGCGTAGAAGGGCGACTCCGCCCGGACCGCCGGCTTGGGCTCCACCCGTACTGGCTCCCCCATGGCTTCCGCCGCCCGGGCGCAGTCCGGACAGGCTGCCAGATGGGCCTCCACCAGTTCCCGGCTCCGGGGGCTGCACAATCCGTCCAGGTAGGACGGCAGCAGGTCCCGAATCACTTCGCATTCCATGGTCATTCCTCCAATCGTTGTGCCAGCATGGTCCTGGCGCGGTAGTAGGTCACCCGGGCCCAGTTCTCCGTCCGGCCGAAGATCTCCCCGATCTCCCGGAAGCTCAGCTCCGACAGCGTCCGCAGGAGAAAGAGCTCCCGGTAGGGCTCCCGGAGGCTGTGGATGGCCTTGTGGATGGACACATAATCGTCCCGCCGCAGCAGGGAGATCTCCGGCAGGTCGTCTCCTGTCCCGGCGGGCTCCTCCCCCGCCTGGGACAGTTCCTCCAGCGACAGGGCCGGGTGGCGCCGCTGACGCTTCAGGTGGTCGTACCAGCAGTGCTTGGCGATCTGGCACAGCCAGACGGAGGTCTTGCAGGACCCGTCGTACCGGGAGAAGGACTTCACCGCCTGATAAAAGGTCTCCTGGGTCAGCTCCTCCGCCAGGGCCAGATCCCCGGTGAGGCACACCAAAAACCGCTTCACCTGGTCGGCGTACTGCTGATAGACCGCCTCCAAAGGCTCCATCTCCATCCCCCCTCTGTGGCCCGTTCTGCTGATAAATAGACGCCGGAAGCCATTTGTTACAGGATTCCCGAAAAAAATCCGCCGTGAACAAGGGTTCACAGCGGACTTCATGACCGTGCGCTTACGCCAGCGCCAGATAGGGCAGCACCATGGACGCCAGCAGGGCGATGACCATCACCACCACCAACACCAGGGCCACCGCCCTTGTTCCTCTGTTCATGTCCGATCCTCCTCTGTCAGAATCTTGCGGATGCTCTTCTCCGCCTTGCTGCGGGGCAGCATCAGCTCGTGGCCGCAGCCAAGGCACTTGAGTTTGATGTCCATGCCCACCCGCAGGATCTCCCACTGGGTGGAGCCGCAGGGATGAGGCTTCTTCAATTCCACTTTGTCATGTAGGTGCAGGTCCATTTTACGCCTCCTGTCAAGCGGACAGCCGTGTCCGCATATAGTAACATCGTTATCATACGCCGCCTCCGCGGCAGATAGGATGCGATCACTGATGCCGGAAAACAGACAATACCTGCCGGAGGGCCTGCGGCCCCAGGCACCCATCACCCTCACCGTTCTCCAGGAGGCCATGGCCGCCGGCACCATTCTGGAGGCCCCGGTGGAGCGGTGCGACACCCGTTACACCCTCCATCTCCCTCTTGGGAGCACAGAGGGCCTCATGCCCCGGCAGGAGGTCCTCTCCCCCTGGATCAGCGGGGCGGAGCGGGATATCGCCGTGCTCAGCCGGGTGGGAAAGCCCACCTGCTTTCAGGTAACGGACATTCACGCCGACGAAAAGGGTGCGCCGGTGGCGCTGCTCAGCCGGAGGGCAGTTCAGGAGCGGGCCCTGGCCGACTTTCTGGAGCACCTGGGACCCGGCAGTGTGGTCACCGCCGTGGTCACCCGGCTGGAGAGCTTCGGCGCCTTTCTGGACATCGGCTGCGGCATCGTGGCCATGCTGCCCATTGAGTACATCTCCGTCTCCCGGATCTCCCACCCCGGGGAGCGGTTCCAACCGGGCCAGAAGATCCTGGCGGCGGTGCGGTCCGTGGACAAAGAGCGCCGCCGGTTCACCATGACCCACCGGGAGCTGCTGGGCACCTGGATGGAAAACGCCAGCCGCTTCCGCCCCGGCGAGACGGTCCGGGGCATCGTCCGCAGTGTCAAGGACTATGGCAGCTTTGTGGAGCTGGCGCCCAACCTCTCTGGCCTGGCCGACGCCAAAGAGGGCCTTCGGCCCGGGGACGGCGTGTCGGTGTTCATCAAAAGTATCCGCCCGGAGCGGATGAAGATCAAGCTCCAGGTCATTGAGACCCTGCCGCCGCCATCGGCACCGGAGCCTCTGCGGTACCAGATCACCGACGGGGTGCTGGACCGGTGGGTCTACTCCCCGCCGGGGTACGAGAAAACGCCGGTGGAGACGGTGTTCACCCCTCCGGCCCCTTGATCTTCTCCCAGTAGGCCCTGGCGGCCTGCTCAGTCTTGTTGTCGCCGTAGTGGTAGTATTTCACGTCCTTCAAAGGGTCTGGCAGGTACTGCTGCCGCACCCAGTGGCCGGGGTAGCTGTGAGGATAGCGGTAGCCCTGCTCCCGCTCCATGCCGGTGGAATCGGCGTGGACATTTTGCAGCTCCCGGGGCACGTCCCCGGTGCGGCCCGCCTTCACGTCCGCCCAGGCGGCGGAGATCCCCTCCACCACGCTGTTGGACTTGGGGGCCGTAGCCAGCAGAATGGCCGCCTGGGCCAGGGGAAGCTGAGCCTCCGGCAACCCCAACTGCATGGCGGTGTCCACACAGGCCTTCACAATGGAGACCGCCTGGGGATAGGCCATGCCGATATCCTCGCTGGCGGAGCACAGCAGCCGCCGGCAAGGGGTCACCAGGTCCCCTGCCTCCAGGAACCGGGCCAGATAGTGCAGCGCCGCGTCCGGGTCGCTGCCCCGCAGGGACTTCATCAGGGCGGAAGCCAGGTCGTACATGGCGTCTCCCCCTTTGTCATAGCGCATGGCGCTGCACTGGGTGAGCTGTGAAGCGTTATTCCTTGTCAGTAAAAGCTGCCCGTCCCTGGGGACTGCCGCCTGACACAGCAGCTCCACGGCGTTGATGGCCTTGCGGACGTCACCGCCGCAGGCGGTAGCGATCTGCCGGGGCACCCCCTCCTCCCAGGTCAGGGGCAGAGGGCTGCGCCCCTTCTCAATATCCAATGCCCGGAGAACGGCGGTCTCCGTCTCCTCCGGCGGCACGGCCTTGAACTCGAACACCGTGCTGCGGGAGAGCAGGGCCCCGTAGACATAGAAATAGGGGTTCTCCGTGGTGGAGGCGATCAGGGTCAGCGACCCGTTCTCCATGAACTCCAGCAGACTCTGCTGCTGCTTTTTGTTGAAGTACTGGATCTCATCCAGGTACAGCAAAATCCCGCCGGGAGCCATCAGCGTCCCCACGTCGGCGATGATGTCCTTCACGTCCTGCAAGGAGGCGGTGGTGGCGTTGAGTCGGTACAGAGTCTTGTTGGTCCGCTGGGCGATGATGTTGGCGATGGTGGTCTTGCCGGTGCCGGAGGGTCCGTAGAAGACCATGTTGGCCTCCGCGCCGCTTTCGATCAGCCGCCGCAGCACCGCGCCGGGGGCCAGCAGATGCTTCTGACCCACCACTTCATCCAGTGTTTTCGGGCGGATCTCGTCCGCCAGGGGCCGCTGCATGGCGCCGCCTCCCTTCTCCGTGGAAATTTCAAGTGGATATTATAACACAGTGCGTTCGGGATTTCCACCGCTGGAGCCAAACTTTTCCGTCCTTTCCCGGGAAAGAGCGGTTCACTGTTGCAAATTCCTCTGGTTTTCCGTCGGATTTTGTGGTATTGTGTCCTGAGAGGTGACTGCCATGAAATCCAAAGCCGCCGTGACGCGGATTATCGAAACGCTGAAGGGGATCTATCCCGACGCCCTTTGTTCCCTGCAATACGAGAAGGACTACGAGCTGCTGTTCGCCGTGCGGCTGTCCGCCCAGTGTACCGACGAGCGGGTCAACAAGGTGACCCCGGCCCTGTACCAACGGTTCCCTACCCTGGAGAGCTTTGCCGAAGCCGACCCCAAAGAGGTGGGCGAGTACATCCACTCCTGCGGCTTTTACAACGGCAAGGCCCGGGACATCGTGGCCTGCGCCCGGGAGCTGATCAAAAAGCACGGCGGTAAGGTCCCCGGCACCATGGAGGAGCTGACGGCCCTGCCGGGCGTGGGCCGTAAGACCGCCAATCTGATCCTGGGGGACGTGTTCGGCCAGGAGGCCTACGTCTGCGACACCCACTGCATCCGCATCACCGGCCGGTTAGGCCTGACCAATGGGTCCAAGGACCCCCTCCAGGTGGAGCGGCAGCTCCGTCAGGTGATTCCGCCCAAGGAGTCCAGCAACTTCTGCCACCGGATGGTGCTGTTTGGCCGGGACACCTGTACCGCCCGCTCCCCCCGGTGTGAGGGCTGCCCTCTGGCCAGGGACTGCGACACGGCCAAGGCCGCCGCGAAGAAATAACCTCTTTACCCACCCCGCGCCGGACAAGCGCGGGGCGTTTTTTTGCCTCCGGGGGCACATTTCCCGCCTGCCCCTCATATACTGTGATGGAACCCAACAGCCGTAAGGCGTAAGGAGGCACTATGGACGAACAGACAACCAGAATGATGCGCCAGCTCAAGGCCAACCCGGCCATGCTGCAATCCCTGATGCAGTCCCGGGACGGCCAGGCCCTGCTGCAAATGCTCTCTGCCGGAGACCAGGGGGCCTCTCTCCAGAACGCGGCCCAATCCGCCGCCAAAGGCAATCCAGCGGAGCTGATGCGAATGATGAACCAAGTGATGAAAAGCCCCGCGGGAGCGGAACTGGTTCAGCGGATCAACCGCAGTATCAAGCAGAAGTAATATAACGGAAAGGGGGCGCGGGCGTGGCCGAATTTGACGACAAACTCAACGAGCTGCTGTCCAATCCGGACAGCATGGCCCAGATCATGCGGCTGGCCCAGTCCCTGTCTGGCAATTCGGAGGAGGGTGGCGGTGCCGGACAGCGGGAACCGCCACCCCAGTCCGCGCCGCAGCACCATCATCAGGAGCCGCCGCAAAACGGCGGCGGCGACCTGCTGTCCTCCCTGGCCGGCGGCGTGGACCCCAAGCTGTTGATGCGGCTTCTGCCACTGATCCAAGAGCTGGGCGGCCAGCAGGATTCCAATGCCCGGAATCTGCTGTACGCCCTGCGGCCCTACTTAAAGCCGGAGCGGCAGGAGAAGGTGGAGCGGGCGCTCCAACTGGCCCGGCTGTTCCATCTGGGGAAGAAATTCCTGGCCGGATGGGAGGGGTGAGGGATGTACAACCGCTACATGCGCAACGACGACGGAACCTATGTCCGGGTTCCGGAGGAGGAGCCGGGCCGCCGCCCGGTCCAGGGCCAGCCCCACCCCGGCGGCGGACAGGACCATCAGGACAGCCGGGAGCACGCCTCTAGCCAAGACCACGGCAGCCAGGGACACAGCTCCTCTGACGGACAGGGGCATCCCTCCGGCCAGGACCAGGACGGTCAAGGCCACACCCCCGGCGAACAGGGGCATCCCTCCGGCGGCTCAGGCCATTGGGAGCCACCGCCCAGGGGAGGCGGCCCCTGGTTTGACGATCCCCCACCGCCCTCCGGCGGGCGGAAAGACGGCCTGACAGGCTTTCTGCGGCACTTTCTGGACCAGTGGCACCTGGACAACGTGGACACCGGGGATTTGCTGCTGCTGGGGTTGCTGTTTTTCCTGTTCCGGGAGGACGCCGACGAGGAGCTGCTGGTGGCCCTGGGCCTGCTGCTGATCTTATAAACATAAAAATGGAGGCCATATGGCCTCCATTTTACATTTTCTCATTGCGTTTTACAGCTCCGGAGCCAGTACCGTGCCGTCCGGCAGAGTCAGGTCCGCCGCCGTGGGGACTGACAGGTCCACCGTCAGCGCTCCCATGCGGTAGACGGTCTCCCCATCCACCATTCGCTCGGCAGCCACCAGCAATCCCGTCTCCACGCTGACCCAGTACCGCAGGACGATGCCGCCGGCCAGCTCCCCCGTTTCCACATAAATGCAGTTCACCTCGGAGATCACCCGGTAGTCCGCCTGAGCGATGGCCTCCACCGGCAGCTCCAGTACATCCTCGTAGGTAGGGATGGTCTGCTCATTGTCGGCACTGATCCCGGCAGCCGGTGCGCTGAAGGCCTCCCGGTCACCATCGTACCAGATATAGGTGGTCTCCCCGTTGGTAATGGTATGACGGGCACGGCCGTCCGGCATGGTCCGGTCCGTCCGGGTCCATCGCCCATAGGCCAGGACATTGACCTCATAGGTGCCACTTCCACCGTCCCAGAACTGCTCGATGGTAATGCTGCGGCGATACTGCGCGGGCCGGTCCAGAGTGGCAATGGCGGTCTGGACTGTCTCCGGTGTGACCTCCACCAGAGCCAGAGAACCGCTTCCGGCTCCCTCTTCTTCTGTCTGGTCCCCAGTGTCCGAGGGATCCGGCAGGACCACGTGAGGCGGACGCCGCAGATTGTTGCCGAACATGACGGCGATCACCAGCGCCATCACCACAATGAAGCCGGCGGTAATGTGGTTCATCCTGCGCTTGTCCATGGGGTCCCTCCTCTCGGGCCGCCTCCTGGGGCGTTACTGAAAATCCGCAGGCCGCTGGCCCCGGCCGAAGTGCCAGAGGATGGCGTCAGCAATGCGGCGGCAGGCATGGCCGTCGCCGTAGGGGTTGACCGCGTGGGCCATACGGCCGTAGGCCTCCTGATCCCGAATCAACCGCTGGGCCATGGTGACGATGTCGTCCTGGACCACGCCGCACAGCTTCACGGTGCCGGCGTCCACGGCCTCCGGCCGTTCCGTCTCCCGGCGCATGACCAGCACTGGCTTGCCCAGGGCGGGCGCCTCCTCCTGGAGGCCGCCGGAGTCCGTCAGCACCAAATAGCTGCGAGCCATCAGGTTGTGCATCTCATCGGCGGGCAGCGGGTCGATCAGGTGGACCCGGGGCGCGCCCCGCAGGTACGTGTCCACCGCCTCCCGGACCACGGGGCTCAGGTGGACCGGGTACACCAGCTCCACCTCCGGGTCCTCCTCGGCGATCTGGCGCAGGGCCAGCATGATGTTCTTCATGGGCTCACCGTAGTTCTCCCGCCGGTGGCAGGTGACAAGGATGATCTTCTTTTCTCCGTAGGGCAGCTTGTTCAGCTCCTCTGTGGAGAAGTGGTAATCGGCCCGGACAGTGGTCTTCAGGGCGTCGATCACCGTGTTGCCGGTGACGAACAGCCCCTCCGTGATGCCCTCCTTCAGGAGGTTGTTCTTGTTGTTGACGGTGGGGCAGAAATACAAATCCGCAATGGCGGACACCAGCTTGCGGTTCATCTCCTCCGGAAAGGGAGAATACTTGTCATAGGTTCGAAGTCCCGCCTCCACATGACCCACCGGCACCTGATGGTAAAAGGCCGACAGGGCTCCGGCGAAGGTGGTGGAGGTGTCCCCGTGGACCAGGATCATGTCCGGCTTCAGGGTATCGATGGCCTCGTCCATACCGGTGAGGCACTTGCTGGTGATGGTGGACAGAGTCTGCCGGGGGGTCATGATGTCCAAATCCCAGTCCGGCTTCACACCGAACACCTCCAGCACGCTGTCCAGCATCTGGCGGTGCTGGGCGGTGACGCAGCACAGGCTCTCGATCTCAGGACGGGACGCCAGCTCCTTTACCAACGGACACATCTTGATGGCCTCTGGCCGGGTGCCGAAGACGCTCATGATACGCAGTTTTTCCATTTACTCCTCCTTGCCTCCGTCACCGCCGGGATTGGGGTCCTGGCCGGTCGGGGGCTGGCTGTGATGGTGGTCGTGGTGGCCGTGCTCCTTCAGCTCCTCCAGCTCCTCGTGAAGCTCCTCCCGGACCTCCTTGGGGAACACCACCCGGGCGGCCACCGCCGCCACGATACACAGGGCCGCAAACAGCAGCATGGCCTTCTCCTCCCCGCCGGTGGTGAGGACCACGGCGGAAAGGCCCAGGATGGCGGAGATCACATACAGCGTGGCCACCGCCTGCTTCTGATTGAGGCCCATGTCGATGAGCCGGTGGTGGATGTGGCCCCGGTCGGCGTGCATGGGGCTCTGGCCGTGGGCGATGCGGCGGATGAAAGCGAAGGTGGTGTCGAAGATGGGCAGGCCCAGAATGAGGAAAGGCACCACAAAGGTAATGACGGCGTAATACTTGAACAGGCCCTGGATGGACATGGTGGCCAGGATATAGCCCAGGAAGGTGGCGCCGGTGTCCCCCATGAACATTTTGGCGGGGTTCATATTATAGGGCATGAACCCCACGCAGGCCCCCACCAGTGCCGCCAGGACAATGGCCACCTGCTCCTGTTGGGTCACCAAGGCGATGACCAGCATGGTGGTGGCGGAGATGGCGGATACGCCGTTGGCCAAGCCGTCCAGTCCATCGATCAGGTTCACGGAGTTGGTGATGGCCACGATCCACAGCACCGTCACCGGCACCGACAGCCAGCCCAGCACCCAGTACAGGTTGTCCGAAAAGACATTGGGGTTGGAGAAGGCCTGGATCACCACTCCGTGGGTGGCTGGAATGACGGCGGCCACGATCTGCACCACGAATTTCAGCAGGGCGGGCAGCGGAGTGATATCGTCCACCACGCCCAGCACCACAATGATGACCGCGCCCAACAGGATGCTCTTCATCTCCGGGGTGAACTGAACGAACAGCAGGATACCCACCATGAAGCCGATAAAGATGGCCAGGCCCCCCAACCGCGGGATGGGCACCTTGTGCATCCGGCGGGCGTCTTTGGGCACGTCGATGGCACCCACCTTGTAGGCGAAAGTCTTCACCACCGGTGTGGTCAGGAAGCTGACCACCAGAGCCACCAGCAGTGCCAGCAGCACAAAGGCGATCAGACGGTTTTCAAGCTCCATTGCGCACATCCTCCGTCAGCGGGGCAGGAAGCCCACTTTTTTATAGACCTTGGAGAGGGTACGGTTGGCAACATAGGCGGCCTTTTCGGCGCCGGCGCGGTACACGCTCTCCAAATACGCCTTATCGGCCAGCAGCCGCTCGGTCTCCTCCCGGATGGGCCGCAGCAGCTCCACCACGGCCTCGCCCACAGCCTTTTTGAAGTCGCCGTAACCTCTGCCGGCAAACTCCGCCTCGATCTCCTCGAAGGTGCGGCCGGTGGCCACGGAGTAGATCTGCATCAGGTTGGATACACCGGGCTTCGACTCCTTATCGTAGCGGACGCAGGCGTCGGAGTCCGTGACGGCCTTTTTGAACTTGCGCATGATGTCCTCGGGCTTTTCCAGCATATAGACGCAGCCGTTCTGGTCCTTGTCGGACTTGCTCATCTTGCTCTCGGGCGTAGTCAGGCTCATGACCCGGGCGCCCACCTGGGGGATATAGGGCTCGGGGAGCTTGAACACGTCCCCGTAAATCCCGTTGAAGCGGTTGGCGATATCCCGGCAGATCTCCACATGCTGTTTCTGGTCACCGCCCACCGGCACCAGGTCCGCCTGGTACAGCAGGATGTCCGCGGCCATCAGGGCCGGATAGGTGAAGAGGCCGGCGTTGATGTTGTCGGCGTTCTTGGCGGACTTGTCCTTGAACTGGGTCATACGGCTGAGCTCACCGAACATGGTGTAGCAGTCCAGCACCCAACCCAGTTGGGCGTGGGCAGGCACATGGGACTGTACGAAGAGGACATTCTTCTCCGGGTCCAGGCCGCTGGCGATGTAGGCCGCCACCTGGGTCAGGGTGTGGCGCCGCAGGGCCGCAGGGTCCTGGCGAACGGTAATGGTGTGCATATCCGCCAGCATATAGTAGCAGTCGTACTGATCGGCCAGCGCCGCCCAGTTCTTGATGGCCCCCAGATAAGAGCCCAGGGTCAGGTCACCGGAGGGCTGGATGCCGCTTAAAATGCGTTTTTTCTGTACTGTGCTTTCCATAACAGGAACACCTCGTATCGTGTATTGGACGCGTCCATCAGACATGGGCGCAATTTAACTTATAAAGTATAGCACGCCCATGAGAAAAGTGCAATCAGCATTTCTGACATTCCTCACGGCACCAGACGTCCGGAGTAGGAGGCCGTGATCCAGCCGGTGGCGGAAACATAAAACCCCTGAATGACAAGATAATAATCACAGCCCCGGGCGGCGGCCTCTTGAAAAATGGAGGCAGGAATCACATAGGTCCCGTCCTCCCCCACAGCCTCGGGGTCAAATCTCAAGGCAAATTTCTCTTCCATGATACCGCCGGGCAGGGCAAAGACGATTCCTGCATCGCCGAAATCGGCGACCGAGGCGTCGCCCAGATGGTAGGTAAGCACATAGTCCTCCCCGGAGGAGGCGGAGTAGGTGTAGGGACCGTGAATGTAGGGCAAGTCGTAGTCTCCCTCATAGGGAAGGAGATACACTTCCCAGTCGCTCCCCACGGTGGTGTCGATATAGGTGCCGTCCCCCAGCTCAAAGCGGAAGTAAGTGAGGGTCCGCGGGGTGCGGTCTTTCAAAAATGCTTCCGTCAGCGTGACGGTGTGGCCGTCGGCGGAAATCTCGTAGTCCTCCTCCGACAAGGGGATCGCGTTGTAGATATCCGTTATGGGCGGTCTTTCCAGCGTGCACACCCGGGTGACCCGGTTCTCCCCTAGGTTGTAGAGGTGGAGAGGCAGCTCCCCGCCTTCATCCTGCGCATACAGGACACAGTTGTTCACGCCCCGGGTGGCCAAGCCCACCTGGGGCGAGCGGAAGGAAGCCTCGTCCCGCAGGCACAATGGGACCGTCATGTAATAATCCTCTCCGCAGGGAAAAACCCGCACCCCCAGCCAATAGTCTCCCTCCGGCAGCTCCGCCAGCACCTCCCGGGGTACGCGGATCTCCCCCCGGGCCGCGTCCAGGGCGCACACACCGGTATCCATCCGCTTCACGATGCCCTGCTGTCCGGCGATAAAGGCCTCCCCGGACTGGCAGTCATAGCCCATATTGGGACAGAGGATCCACAGATCTCCGTCCACATCCCGGAACCAGGTGTATACCGGGTCCGGAAAATCGCAGGAGACGGTCACACCCACCACCGGCTCCACCAGGTCCTTGGGGCACGCATAGGACATCACCGGCTGCTCCAGCTCCGTAGCCAGCTCCAGGGTGGGAGCATCCTCAAAGATGGGCAGTGTTCCGCTCAGCTTCTCCTCCGCCAGTGCCCGGAGCTCCTGGCCTGCCTCGGGATGCATCCCCAGGTAGACCGCGCCGCCCAGCACAGCGACTACCAGCAGCACCGGAATGGTACCCAGAATCCGTTTGATGACTTTCATCTCTCTTGTCCGCCCTTTCTCGGGTGCTTCCGCGGCTTCAGCCGCACTCATATGTTTGGATTATACCGTTTTTTCCCAAGGCGCGCAACGTCTTTTCCCTTCCATCCAGTGGGAGAAATACGCCTCTTTTCTTTAAAAAGGTAAAAAAATGTATCTGTCCCCTGGAAAAACCGCGGACCCAGCCTTGACATTCCCCGGCAATCAAGGGATAATGTATCGTGTTGTTTTACAATAACTTTCCAAACGGAGGTATGTTCATGGCAATGGACACCGCTTTTTTTGAGGCAATGGAGGCCCGGATTCCCAAGGGGAAGGTCCGCACCCGGTTTGCCCCCTCCCCCACCGGCTACATGCACGTGGGAAATCTGCGCACCGCTCTGTACACCTGGCTGATCGCCCGGCACGCCGGCGGCACCTTCATTCTGCGGATTGAGGACACCGATCAGGTCCGTCAGGTGGAGGGCGCCACCGAGGTCATCTACCGCACCATGGCCGAGTGCGGCCTCACCCACGACGAGGGCCCCGACGTGGGCGGCCCCGTGGGACCCTATATCCAGTCGGAGCGTCGTGACCTGTATCTCCCTTACGCCCAGTTGCTGGTGGAAAAAGGCGCCGCCTACTACTGCTTCTGCGAAAAGACCGAGTCCGAGGAGGACTCCGGCGACTTCTCCCGGGGCGACGATCCCTGCCGCGACCTGACTCCCGAGGAAGTCCAGGCCAATCTGGCCGCCGGCAAACCCTGGGTCATCCGCCAGCGGATTCCCCATGAGGGCACCACCACTTTCCACGACGTCTCCTTCGGCGACATCACCGTGGAGAACAAGACCCTGGACGACCAGGTGCTTCTCAAGCGGGACGGCCTGCCCACCTATAACTTCGCCAACGTCATCGATGACCACCTGATGGGCATCACCCATGTGGTCCGGGGCAGCGAGTACCTCAGCTCCGCCCCCAAGTACAATCTGCTGTACGAGGCTTTCGGCTGGGACATCCCCACCTACGTCCACTGCTCTCCCGTCATGCGGGACCAGCACAACAAGATGTCCAAGCGCCACGGGGACCCCTCCTATGAGGACCTGCGGGACCAGGGTTATCTCACCGACGCCATTTTGAACTACGTGGCGCTGCTGGGCTGGGCCCCCAAGGGTGAGCTGGGCGAGCAGGAGATCTTCTCCCTGAGCGAACTGGTGGATGCCTTCGACATCGCCGGCATCTCCAAGTCCCCGGCCATCTTCGATATCGACAAGCTGACCTATTTCAACGCAACGTATCTCCGTGCCATGGCGCCGGAGGCCTTCGCCAAGGTGGCGGAGCCCTATATCCGTCAGAGCGTGAAGAACCCCGCCATCGACGTCTCCGCTGTGGCGGCTTTGCTCCAGGCCCGGTGCGAAAAGCTGACGGAAATCCCCGAAAAAGTGGACTTCTTCGATGCCCTGCCAGACTACGATGTGGCTTTCTTCACCAATAAGAAATCCAAGACCGACAGCGAAGTCTCCGCCCGGATGCTCCAGGCGGTCATCCCCGCTCTGGAGAATCTCACCGACTGGACCCAGGACACCGTTCACGACTGCCTGATCGGCCTGGCGGAATCCTTGGGTGTGAAGAACGCCACCCTCATGTGGCCGGTGCGCATCGCCGCCGCCGGCAAGCTGGTGACTCCCGGCGGCGCCGTGGAGATCTGCCACATCCTCGGTAAAGACGAGACCCTGCGCCGCCTGCGGCTGGGCCTGGAAAAACTGGGCGCCTGAGCCCTCCCCCACCAAACCAAATCAGAAAGGACCCTCAACCTATGAGCAAAATCACCATTCCTGCCGGTTACCGGATGCCCCTGACCAACAACGAGCTGCAGCGGGCCATCGAATTGATCCACCAGGAGTTCCAGCACAGCCTGACGGTGCGGCTGAACCTGCACCGGGTCTCCGCCCCCTTGTTCGTGGACGGGAAGACCGGCCTCAACGACGACCTCAACGGCGTGGAGCGCCCCGTCACCTTCGACATTCCCGACGTAGGCACCGATGGTCAGGTGGTCCACTCTCTGGCCAAGTGGAAGCGCCTGGCCCTGAAGCGGTATGAATTCAAGTTGGGCACCGGCCTGTATACCGATATGAATGCCATTCGCCGGGACGAGGTGGTGGACAACCTCCACTCCATCTACGTGGATCAGTGGGACTGGGAGAAACACATTGACCCCAAGAACCGCACTCAGTTGTATCTGAAGGAGACGGTGCGGGACATCGTGGGCGCCATCTGCGACACCTCCGCCGCTCTGCGCAATGCCTTCCCGGTGCTGACCTTCAAGCCGGACCGGGACGTGTACTTCATCACCACTCAGGAACTGGAGGACCGCTTCCCGGACCTGACCCCCAGCGAGCGGGAGACGGAGATCTGCCGGAAACACCACACCGTGTTCCTGATGCAGATCGGCGGCAAGCTCCGCTCCGGCAAGCCTCACGACGGCCGGGCCCCCGACTATGACGACTGGACCCTCAACGGCGACATCCTCATGTGGAACCCCGTCCTGGAGCGCAGCTTCGAGGTATCCTCCATGGGCATCCGTGTGGACCAGGCGGCCCTGGACCGCCAGTTGACCGCCGCCGGCTGCGACGAACGGCGTAAGCTCCCCTTCCACCAGATGCTCCTGAATGGCGAGCTGCCCCAGTCCATCGGCGGCGGCATCGGCCAGTCCCGGCTGTGCATGCTGCTGATCGGCACCTGCCACATCGGCGAGGTCCAGGCCAGCCTCTGGGACAAGGAGACGGTAGAAACCTGTGAAAAGGCTGGAATTACTTTGCTGTAAAGGTGTTTTCCATCACATAAAACCCGAGAATTTTGCATAAAAAACCGGCTGCCGCTGTCCGCGGCAGTCGGTTTTTCGTTGCCGTACGCAAAAGGCCCCCGCCGGAAATACCGGCGGGGGCTGGGAAATATTATCCGTATTAGTGCAGTAGCTCCGCTGCCAGATTGTCGGCCAGAGCTTCCAGACTGCGGCGCTGAGCTTCCTTCACGGAGGACTTTAACGTCACAGTACCTTCCATGACCCGCATATCCTTCATGGATTCCAGCAGAGCGGTCATGAGCCGGCCGGACTGGGCTGCCCAGGTGCCGTTCTCGATCAGGGCCACGGACCGCTGCCGCAGGCCGTGAGACTTCAGATCCCGGATGAAGTCATCCATGGGAGTGTAGATCTCCCCGTTGTAGGTGGCAGAGGCAAACACCAGGTGGCTGCACCGGAAGGCCTCGCTGACCAAGTAGGACACGTCCGTGTGGGACACGTCGTACAGGACAATGTTCTTCACGCCCTTCTGGGCCAGGTTGGTGGCCAGAATATCGGCGGCGTTTTCCGTGTGGCCGTAAATGGAGCCGGAGAAGATGGCCACAGCCCGGTCCTCGGGCGCATATGTACTCCAGATCTGGTACTTGTCCACGAACCAGGCGATGTCCTTGCGCCAGATGGGACCGTGGAGGGGGCACAGGCACTGGATCTCCACAGCGGCGGCCCGCTTCAGCAGGGCCTGGACCTGGGCGCCATACTTGCCCACGATGTTGGTATAGTACCGGCGTGCCTCATCCAGCCAATCCCGCTGGAAGTCCACCTCGTCGGCGAAGATATTGCCGTTGAGGGCGCCGAAGGTGCCGAAGGCATCAGCGGAGAAGAGGGTCTTATCCGTGGTGTCATAGGTCACCATGACCTCCGGCCAGTGGACCATGGGGGCCATCAGGAAGGTGAAGGTGTGGCGACCGGTGGTCAGGGTGTCTCCTTCCTTCACCACCAGGGTACGGCCGGTCAGATCGCAGTCAAAGAACTGGCCGATCATGGTGATGGTCTTGGCGTTGCCCACCACCTGAACGTTGGGATAGCGCCGCAGCAGCTCTCCCAGGGTAGCACAGTGGTCCGGCTCCATGTGGTTCACCACCACATAATCCAGTCCCCGACCCGCCAGGGCGAACGCCAGGTTCTCAAAGAACCGCTCCCCTACCGCCTGGTCCACGGTGTCCAGCAGAACGGTCTTCTCGTCCAGCACCAGGTAGCTGTTGTAGCTGACGCCCCGGGGAATGGGGAATACATTCTCAAACTTGGCTAGGCGCCGGTCGGAGGCGCCCAACCACAGCAGGTCCTCATGGATGTTCTGTACGCAGTACATGGTCGTTTTCTCTCCTTTTCAGCGAAAATCACACGCAAATGCGTGGTTACTTAACGGAAATACACTACACCGCTTTACCCATTTCGTCAAGACTTCTTTTCGGCCATTGACTTCGCAGGTCTGGACAGATTATATCGCAAAATATTGCTGCCGGCAACACATATCTTTTGCCTGCCACAGACGGAAACAGGCGGTTTCCCCATGGAATCCACGGGGAACCGCCTGTTTTTTGTTTTATCCCATTACAAAAGCAGTGGAAAGTCGCATACCTTTACACCTGGTCGGGAGTCTTCTCAGACACACCGAAAGCCTTGACGGCCTCCGCGTCCGCCTCCCGGCGCTCCTCGATGGCTTCCTTCAGGAGCATATCCTTCACCTTCATCAATCGAGTGGTGGTGGCGCGGTCATTCTCATCCAGCTTCATGGTGATATAGCGGATGGCGTCCTGGGTGTCCGGAATCATCACGTACTCCAGTGCGTTGACCCGGCGGCGGGTCTTTTCGATCTCCTCCGCCATCAACTGGGCGGACTTTTCGATCTCCGCCAGCTTCAGCATCTTCTGGAACACCTTCCCCAGGGCATCCACGGCGGCGTCCAGCTCGCCGGAGGTGGCCGCAAAGCCGTAGGGGTAGATGTCGGAATCAGACTTGGTCTTGGTCTGGAAGTGGTAGACCGGTACATTGACGGACATGATGTTCTGGGTGGTCTGGGTCAGCTCCACGCTCTGCTTGGGATAGAGCAAAGCCTGCTCCAGAGCCTCGGAACTCATGAGGGCAGAGGCGACGGTGAAGGAGTTGTGCACCGTCATCAGCTCCTCCTCCACCTCGGAGCGGAGGGAGCGGACCTCCCGGACCGTGTCCAGGAACTGCTTCATCAGCTCATCCCGCTTGTCCTTGAGCAGCTTGTGGCCCCGCTGGGCCGTGCGCAGCTTGCCCTTGAGGCGGGTGAGCTCCATACGGGTAGGGCTTACCGTGATATTCGCCATGGCTCACCCCTCCTTACTTCTGCTCGTCTTTTTTCGGCCAGTATTTCTCAATCAGCTCCGGCTTGATACGCTTCAGCTCCGACTTGGGCAGGATGCTCAGCAGCTCCCAGCCCAGGTCCAGGGTCTCCTCGATGGAGCGGTTCTCCTCGTAGCCCTGGTTCACGTAGCGGCGCTCAAACTCATCGGCGAACTTGGCGTACAGCAGGTCCGTGGGGGTCAGAGCGGCCTCGCCCAGAATGCTCATCAGCTCCTTGTTGTCCTTACCGGTGGAGTAAGCGGCGAAGAGCTGGTTCATGGTGTCGGCGTGGTCCTCCCGAGTCTTGCCCTTGCCCACGCCCTTGTCCTTCAGACGGGACAGGCTGGGCAGCACGTCCACCGGCGGGTGGATGCCCTGGCGGTACAGTGCGCGGGAGAGGATGATCTGACCCTCGGTGATATAGCCGGTCAGGTCGGGGATGGGGTGGGTCTTGTCGTCCTCGGGCATGGTCAGGATGGGGATCAGCGTAATGGAGCCGGGGTTGCCCAGCCGGCGTCCGGCACGCTCGTACAGCGTGGCCAGGTCGGTATACAGGTAACCGGGGAAGCCACGGCGGCCCGGGACCTCTTTCTTGGCGGCGGAGACCTCACGCAGAGCCTCGGCGTAGTTGGTGATATCTGTCATGATGACCAGCACGTGCATACCCTTCTCGAAGGCCAGATACTCGGCGGCGGTCAGGGCCATACGGGGGGTACTGATACGCTCGACGGCGGGGTCGTTGGCCAGGTTGGAGAACAGCACGGTACGGTCGATGGCGCCGGTGCGGCGGAACTCGCTGACGAAGAACTCCGACTCCTCGAAGGTGATACCGATGGCGGCGAACACCACGGCGAAGTTGGAGGCGTCATCGCCCAGCACCTTGGCCTGACGGGCGATCTGAGCCGCCAGGTTGGCGTGGGGCAGGCCGGAGCCGGAGAAAATGGGCAGCTTCTGGCCACGGACCAGGGTATTCAGGCCGTCAATGGTGGAAACACCGGTCTGAATGAACTCGTTGGGGTAGTCGCGGGCCGCCGGGTTCATGGGCAGGCCGTTGATGTCCCGGTACTCCTCCGGCAGGATGTCGGGGCCACCGTCGATGGGCTGGCCCATGCCGTTAAACACGCGGCCCAGCATGTCGCCGGACACACCCAACTGCAGCGGGTGGCCCAGGAAGCGGACCTTGGCATCCGCCAGGTTGATGCCGGCGGCGGACTCGAACAACTGGACCACGGCGGTATCGCCGTTGACCTCCAGCACCTTGCCCCGGCGGATGGAGCCGTCGTGGAGCTCCACCTCGACCAGCTCGTCGTAGGTGACGTTCTCCACCATGCGGACCATCATCAGAGGACTGACGATCTCCTCTACGGTTCTGTATTCACGAATCATACCTCGTCACCTCCCTGGGCAACCACATCGGCGATCTGCTGCTCCATCTCGGTCTGGATCTGTGCGTAAGTCTGCTCATACTCCTCCACGGGCACGCTCTTGGCGCGGCCGATCTTCTCACGGGCGGGGATGTCAAAGAGCTTCATGACGCTTGCGCCCTTGGCGATGGCGTCCCGGCACAGGGTTTCATACCGCAGGATCATGGCCAGCAGCTTTTCCTGGCGGTCATAGCTGGAGAAGCCGTCGATATCGGTGAAGGCGTTCTGCTGCAGGAAGTCCTCGCGGACCATCCGGGCCACCTCCAGCGTCAACTGATCGGAGGGAGACAGAGCGTCCTTACCGACCAACTGCACGATCTCGTTGAGGCTGGCCTCGTTCTGCAGGATGCTCATGGCCTTGCCACGGTTGGCCATGAAAGCCTCGCCCAGATTCTCATCAAACCAGGGCTTCAGGGAGTCCAGGTATAGAGAATAGGAGTTCAGCCAGTTGATGGCCGGGAAATGGCGCTTGTAGGCCAGGGACGAATCCAGGGCCCAGAACACCTTGACGATGCGCATGGTGGCCTGGGACACGGGCTCACTAAGGTCGCCGCCGGGAGGCGACACGGCGCCCACGGCGGTCAGGCTGCCCCGGCGCTCATCGGAGCCGATGCACTCCACAGAGCCGGCGCGCTCGTAGAACTGGGCCAGACGGGAGGCCAGGTACGCGGGGTAGCCTTCCTCGCCGGGCATCTCCTCCAGACGGCCGGACATCTCACGCAGAGCCTCGGCCCAGCGGGAGGTGGAGTCGGCGATGACAGCCACGTCGTAGCCCATATCGCGGAAATACTCGGCGATGGTGATGCCGGTGTAGACGGAAGCCTCACGGGCGGCCACGGGCATATCGGAGGTGTTGGCGATCAGGACGGTCCGCTTCATCAGGGACTCGCCGGTACGGGGGTCCTTCAACTCCGGGAACTCCCGCAGAACGTCGGTCATCTCGTTGCCGCGCTCGCCGCAGCCGATGTAGATCACGATGTCCACATCGGACCACTTGGCGAGCTGGTGCTGCACCACGGTCTTGCCAGAGCCGAAGGGGCCCGGCACGGCGGCGGTGCCGCCCTTGGCGATGGGGAACATGGTGTCGATGATCCGCTGGCCGGAGCACAGGGGCCGCTTGGGGGGATACTTGTGCTTGTAGGGACGGCCCACACGGACAGGCCACTTCTGACTCATGGTCAGGGGCACGTCCTTGCCGTCGTCGGTGGTCAGCACCGCCACGGTCTCCTTGACATTAAAGGAGCCGCTCTGGATGCTCTTGATGGTGCCGCTGAGGGTGGGAGGCACCATGATCTTATGGAGCACCACCGGCGTCTCGGGGACGGTGCCGATGATGTCGCCGCCCACCACCTTGTCGCCAACGGCGGCGGTGGCGGTGAACTCCCACTTCTTCTCCTGGTCCAGGGCGGGGACTTCCACGCCACGGGTGATGCAGGCGCCCACCTTCTCCACGATCTTCTCCAGGGGGCGCTGGATGCCGTCATAGATACCCTCGATCATGCCGGGGCCCAGCTCCACGCTCATGGGGGCGCCGGTGGTCTCCACCACGGCGCCGGGGCCCAGGCCGGAGGTCTCCTCATAGACCTGGATGGAGGCGGAGTCGCCCTTCATGGTCAAAATCTCGCCGATCAGCCGCTGGGGGCCCACACGGACCACGTCGGACATATTGGCGTCCGCCAGGCCCGTGGCCACAACCAGCGGTCCGGATACTTTCACAACTTTACCGCTCAATACAAATACCTTCTTTCAGGATAGATTCGCCAGAAAGAGTGCGGGGGGCTCATAGGGGAGTCTGCTCCCCACTTGACATCTCAGAGGATATCCGCGCCGACTGCCCGCTCGATGGCCCGCTGGATGTTGGCCTTTCCGATGCCGAGAGAGCCCTCCCGGCCGGGGATCAGGATGATGGCGGGCCGCAGCTCGTCCTTATAGTGGGCGATCACGTCCTCCATGTCCTTGGCCAGTTGTTCCGTCAGGTAGATCACCGCGCAGTTGGTCTTGGCCAGCTCACGGACCTTCTCCTTCGCCTCCTCCACAGAGGTGACGGGATAGGTGTCCAGGCCCAGGGCCCGGAAGCCCATGACGGACTCCCAGTCGCCGATGGCCGCGATTTGATACGTTGTCGCCATAGCTCTCACCCCGCCTTACACGTAGCCGGCCCGCAGCCGGGAGCGGATCACGTCCGCCGGAAGCCCCGCGCCGCGCCCCATCAGCAGGATGCGCAGGTTGGTGTACTCCGTCTCCCGGGCGGCCAGGTAGCCAACCAATGGCGCCTCGCCGAAGGGCACGTACTGGGCGCCGGCCAGGTAGTCACCCACCGCGTCGTCGCACAGCTTCTCAAAATTCGTCAGGGGGCCGCCCCGCAGGGCCTCTGCCCCGGCCTCCGCCGCTGCGGCGAAGCGCGTAGGTCCGTAGACCTCGCCCATACCGCTGCCGTGGTTGGCGCTGAGGGTCAGAATGCCGTCCGTGGGGATCTCTCCCCCCTCGATCAGCACACCCCGCAGGAACTCCGGGCTCTTGCCCATGCGGATCGTCCGCACCAGGGCCCGAAGGTTGGCCGCGTCGAT
>ULXJ01023742.1_pt1 | contig 20857 bp, 22 predicted proteins | sample 1960981 | NCBI WGS metagenome assembly ULXJ01 (sample SAMEA4835830, study PRJEB28245) | human gut metagenome | biome: gut microbiome; material: fecal sample | place: Denmark | collected 2008 | reverse complement strand
GCTTACCGTTGAAAGCAATATGACGGGCTTGGTGTCGATACTCACGCTTGAACGCACAAGAGTAAGCACGCTGTATATTGACGGTGCGGAAGTAGGTACCTGCGACAGCCTTTGCAGTACGCACCGCTACGATATTTCTTCATATATGACCGCAGGCACGCACGAAATTGTCATCCGTGTGGCAAATGTCGGCTATAAGACGGGCGGAGGTCACATGACAAGTCCGGATACCCAGACAAACTGGCTCGGTATAGTAGGAAAGATGAATATCGAAATATATCCCAAGAGCTACATTTCTGATGTAAGAGTTATCGCATCTGCTGACGGAAGTTTATCGGTAAGAGGCACGGCTAGCGGTGCGGACAATGCCGTTGTTACTGCGACCGTTACCGCTCCCGACGGAATCCGTGTGCTTAAAGCTAATATCATATCTGACGGAGATACATTTGAATCGGAATTCAGACTTGAAAACGCTCAGCTGTGGGATGAATTTGAACGCAATATCTACAGTCTTGAGTTACGTTGCGGTGAAGATATATTCAATACCTCGTTCGGCTTTGTGACATTCTCGAATATCGACAGGAAACTGCTCATAAATTGCAGTGAGGCATTTCTCAGAGGAAAGCACGACGGAATGATTTTTCCGCTTACCGCTTATGCTCCCTGTGATGTTGACGATTGGAAAGAACGTCTTAAAATCGCCAAAAGCTACGGTATAAACCATTACCGTTTCCACACCTGCTGTCCTCCCGATGCCGCATTTACCGCCGCAGATGAACTTGGTATCTATATGGAGCCGGAGCTTCCTTTCTGGGGAACGATTGCCGCAAAGGGCGAGGACGGTTATAACGAGGAAGAACAGGACTACCTTATAAACGAGGGTATCCGTATTATAAAAGAATTTTCCCACCATCCTTCATTTGTTATGATGTCGCTGGGAAACGAGCTTTGGGGCAGCCGTGAAAGGCTCGGAGAGATAATCGACATTCTCCGCCGTGAAAATCATTCAATCTTCTTTACAAGCGGCTCAAACAACTTCCAGTTCTGGCCTGCCGAAATTCCGCAGGAGGATTTTTTTGCAGGGGTAAGACTTTCCCGTGACAGACTTTTCAGAGGCTCTTATGCTATGTGTGACGCACCTCTCGGTCATATCCAGACGGACAAGCCGAATACCGCTTACGATTATGATGCGATAATCAGAGGCGAAAACGGCTCGGAGAACGAGGGCGGAGATACGATACAGATACAGTATGGCACAGGGGTGAAGACGGTAAAGCTGAGCGCCGCAGACGGCAGTTATATTCCGCACAAGCCGGTAATATCTCACGAGGTCGGACAGTATGATTATTTCCCCGACTTTGACGAGATGAAAATGTACACAGGTCCTCTCGTTCCTCGCTATCTCGATATTTTCAGAGAAAGGCTTGAAGAAAAGGGACTTTACACGCAGTGGAGAGATTTCTTCGAGGCGGTCGGCGCACATTGTACGCAGTGCTATAAGGATGAGATAGAAACGGCTCTGCGTTCTTCCGAACTCAGCGGCTTCCAGCTTCTCGATCTGCAGGATTTCAACGGACAGGGAGTTTCGCTTGTCGGCGTGCTTAATGCCTTTATGCAATCGAAGGGCTTTATAACGCCTGAGGACTGGAGAGGCTTCTGCGACAGTAATGTACTTCTTGCAAAGACGGAAAAGTATGTTTTCGGTGCGGAAGAAAAACCGGTTATCGAAATTATTCTTTCTTCATACGGCAAGGATAAGATAAAGAGCGGAGCGGTACGGTATTCGCTCAGAAGCGATGAACTTGACATAAACGGCAGTGTTGAATTTACCTCATCGGATGCACGCCTTACCTCTGTCGGAACATTTGTTCCCGACTTCAGCGGTATCACAAAACCGCAGAAAGCCGTCCTTACACTTGCTATGGGCGAACTGCACAACAGCTATGTATTCTGGCTTTATCAGCAGACAGATGTTGAAATTACCGAAAACGGCATAAAGACAGCCGATGACGAACTGATTTTTACAGACAGCGTTGAAAAGGCGAAAGTGCTTATAGCGAGCGGCAAAAAGGCTATGGTAATAACCGACGGCAGTAATGCTATAGAAAACGCATACTGTGCGGATTTCTGGAACTATCATATGTTCCGTGTCATTTCGGAGAGTATGAACAAGCCTGTAGCACCCGGTACGATGGGACTTCTTATAGATAAGAACGATAAGCTGCTGAGCGCCTTCCCGTGCGAAAAGTTTACCACGCCGCAGTGGTATGAGGCGGTAACGCACAGCAAGGCGGATATTCTTGACGATACACCCGATGTTACTCCGATAGTTCAGGTTGTAGACAACACCGAGCGTTGCCACCGACTTGGAATGCTGTATAAGAGGAACGGTATTCTTCATTGCAGTATAAGACTGTGGGAAGCGGCAGACGTTCCCGAAATAAAACAGCTTGCAAAGAGCATTACAGAAAATTTCTGAATAGCAAGACCGCCCTGTGTATAAAAACGCAGGGCGGTCTCAGACTGTCGATAAACCTATTGTTATTATAGCTGTACTGTGCCGTAAAACGCATCGCCAACACTGCTTAAAACTGTTCCCATATCGATAGGGCATTAATAATTTCGTGACCTTATCAGTGTAACTGCTCTAACATTGACTCTTCAAAAAACGCCACTAACCTTAGATATATGTACTAACCTGCGGACGTGTAGCGTTAAGCGTCCCTATTTGGACAGGATATACAATGTGCAGGTAGTTTTACGAGTTACGCCAACACCCCAGCGGGGTACGGGTGTGGGTAAGGAAAGAGGGAGCCACGAGGGAGAAAACCTAAGGGATAGGGTTAGGGGCGGCAGTCCCTCACCCTAGTCCATTTGGTTGTCTCCCTCGTGAATAGCAGCAACGTTATTAAATGGAATAGCGAACCCGAGAAGTGCTGTCCGACAAAAAGAACTATCGGTAGCCTTACTATCATAGTCAGAGCTGAATGATATAACAGAAGCACATTAAACAAAAGACTTTTAACAATCTGAACCGCCCTGTGTATAAAAACGCAGGGCGGTCTTTTTAAATAACGCAGATAAAAACCTCCGCATTGCTTAATAATGCGGAGGTCGATTTATTTACTTGTTATCCTTATCGGGCTTCTGATGAGTAAACGGTTTGTGAAACTCTAACCCCGTTTCAGAAAGATTATCGGTACGCTTAACGCTTCCGTCATTTCTGACAAGCGAGGTTTTAGGGTCAGCCGTACTCTTTTTGCCCTGAGATAAAGTACCGTGTTTCATATAAAGCCCTCCTTTAAGGGAGTAGTTTTAGTGAAATCGGATTATTATACACAACCCTGAGCCTTCATAGCCTCAGCGACCTTTAAGAAGCCTGCTATGTTAGCACCTGCCATGTAGTTGCCCTCTAAGCCGTATTCCTTAGCGGCTGTGTCGCACTGCTTGAAGATTTCCTTCATTATATCGTGGAGCTTAGCGTCAACTTCTTCAAATGTCCAGCTGTAACGCATTGAGTTCTGGCTCATTTCAAGACCGGATGTAGCAACACCGCCGGCGTTTGCAGCCTTAGCAGGTCCGTAAAGAAGACCGTTTGAAAGGTAAACCTCGATAGCTTCGGGAGTAGAGGGCATATTAGCACCTTCTGCAACTGCAAAGCAACCGTTGTTTACGAGAGCTTGAGCTGACTCGCCGTTGATTTCGTTCTGTGTAGCGCAGGGGAGTGCAATGTCGCACTTGATTGTCCAGATGCCTGAGCAGCCTTCTGTATATGTAACATTCTTGTGTGATGTTCTGTTAACGTATTCCTTGATACGCTTTCTCTCAACTTCCTTGATCTGCTTTACAACATCAAGCTCGATACCGTCGGGATCGTGGATGTAGCCGTTTGAGTCAGAGAGAGCAACTACCTTAGCGCCGTACTGTGTAGCCTTTTCTGTAGCGTAGATAGCAACGTTGCCCGAACCTGAAATAACAACTGTCTTGCCGTCGAAGCTCTTGCCGTTAGCCTTGAGCATTTCGTTTGTGAAGTAGCAAAGACCGTAGCCTGTAGCTTCTGTTCTTGCAAGTGAACCGCCGTATGTCAGACCCTTACCTGTGAGAACGCCTGAGAATTCGTTTCTGAGTCTCTTGTACTGACCGAACATATAACCGATCTCACGTCCGCCTGTACCGATGTCGCCTGCGGGAACATCGCAGTCAGGACCTATATGTCTGCAAAGCTCTGTCATAAAGCTCTGGCAGAAACGCATAATCTCGCCGTCGCTCTTGCCCTTGGGGTCAAAGTCAGAACCGCCCTTGCCGCCGCCCATAGGCAGTGTTGTAAGGCTGTTCTTGAAGACCTGCTCAAAGCCGAGGAACTTGATGATACCGAGATATACGGAGGGGTGAAGTCTGATACCGCCCTTGTAAGGTCCGATTGCCGAGTTGAACTGAATTCTGAAACCTCTGTTTACCTGAGTCTTGCCGTTGTCGTCTACCCAAGGTACACGGAACATAATCTGTCTTTCAGGCTCAACGATTCTCTCAAATACGCCTGCGTCAACGAGATCCTGTCTTTTTTCAACTACGGGCTGAAGGCTCTCAAAAACCTCTGTTACTGCCTGAATGAATTCGGGTTCGCCTGCATTTCTTTTCTTTACTGTTTCGAGCAGGTCGATAAGATACTGATTTTTTAACGCCATTGTTAAATCCTCCTGATATTTTCGGCTCAAGTGTGATACACTAATTTTACGGATAAACACGGTTTTTCTGCGTTTCATATAATAATTTGTGAGAAAACCGACTTCATCGGTAAGCTTTACTGCATTCTCTGTGACTAAAGCCGTTATTGCTTTTAAACTGCAAGAAAAAGTATACCACATATACGCAAAATTTGCAATAGTTTTTTTAAAATTTTCATAAAAAAGTTTAAAAAACTCAAAACTACGCATTTAAATGCGCATTTCCGCAAGATTTTATTCGTGTTATTGCAAAATGCAGGAATTTTTTACAATGTGAATGTAAATTTGCTTGCAAAAATACCGGTTTTATAGTAAAATAGTATTTATACCTTATTTAAGAAAATGAATATCGGCATTTTGCACTGCCGATCATACCTTTATATATAAGAAAAGAGAGGTCACAATGGAGAAAACGGCACTTAAAACGATTGCAGACAACAGAAAGGCAAGGCATGATTATTTCATCCTTGAAAGCTACGAGGCAGGAATAGAACTGACCGGCACCGAGGTGAAATCTATCCGTGACGGAGGACTTAATCTGAAGGACAGCTGGATTTCTATCGACAACGGCGAATTATTTATCAAGCAGATGCACATCTCGCCTTACGAAAAGGGCAACATATTCAACAAGGATCCGCTGAGAACCAGAAAACTGCTTATGCACAAGCGCGAAATAATGAAGCTGCTCGGACAGGTAAAGCAGGACGGTTTGACGCTTATCCCCATATCCGTCTATTTCAAGGGCAGCAGAGTGAAAGTTCAGGTCGGTCTTTGCAAAGGTAAAAAACAGCACGACAAGCGTGACGCCATGGCTCAGCGTGACGCAAAACGCACCATCGATCGTGAGCTGAAAATGCGTAACAGATAAACCTAAAAACAAGTCGGTTTGTCGTAGCACAACATTTTTTGAAAAAATCAAAAAAAGTGCTTGACAAACCGATCATATTCTGCTATAATAGATTATGCTGATTTGCGGGGATGCTGGAATCGGCAGACAGGCAAGCTTGAGGTGCTTGTGTCAGTATTGGCGTGTGGGTTCAAGTCCCATTTCCCGCACCAGTGTAAAGGACATTCGATTTTCGAGTGTCCTTTATTTTTGTTTTAGCGAAAACTTACACATTGCAGTATGCTGAAAAAGCGGTGGCAGTTTCATTGCTGCCACAGCTTTTATATTTACTTTATCTGCGACTGAAGTATATCGAGGACCTCGCCGAATCTCTGGAAATGCACTACTTCACGTTCACGCAGGAATTTAATCACATTGCTTACGTCCGGATCGTCGCAGACTCTGAGGATGTTGTCATAGGTAGCTCTGGCTTTCTGCTCCGCCGCAAGATCTTCGTGAATATCGGCGAGCGGATCTGCTTTGCTCTGGATGTATACGGCGGTAAACGGCACACCGCCGGCATTGGATGGGTAAACCGCATTTGCGTGATCCATATAATATGCGCCTACTCCGTATCGGTCAAAGCTCTTTGCACCCTCGCCTGTTGTGAGCTGGGATACTATAGAGCCTATCATTTCGAGGTGGGATAGTTCTTCTGTACCTGCATCGTTCCCGGAATGATCCCTTGCGACCTCACTGTATTTCCTGTGATGACACGGTAGCTGTCCCCTCTGCCTGTTGCGGTAAAGCAGGTCGTAAAGCCTTTTTCTATACCCTTAAGATACACTGTAAGAGTGCCGTGGATATAATCGGCTCTTATGACCAAGAGCCATATCGGATCGCTTGTGAAATCAAGAAACCTTTCTGCGTTTTTTCTGATTTTATCCGTTTCGAAAACGGATCTGTCGCTTGAAATTTCCTGCGACAGCTTTTCTATAATACTGTCATAGTACGATTTCTGCTCGATAAGCTCCTGCTGTGTTATCAATCCGTCCAGCATAAGATCAACCGCACGGCGTTTTTTGGCATTGAGCGTTTCGATTTTTCTGCGCAGTGCAGGAATGTCGGGCTTGTCTGTTCGGGATAAGCCCTTTATTACTGCGTTTATGACGGCTGTTTTGTCGATGGGTATATCGGTGAAAATACGCTTAACGCAGGCTTTTAGGGCGGTAACGTTAAGCGTTTCGTTGTTGCAGGATTTTCCGCCGATTCTCCCCGAGCAACGCAGGGCGTGGTATATCTTGCCGTTTTTCAGCGTTTTTACACGGGATACCATCACACTGCCGCACACACCGCAATATACCTTTCCGCTGAAGACATATCGGTCGCTGTGGCGGCTTGTGTCCGTAGGCTTTCTCCGGCTTATCTCGGCTTGGGTCTGCTCCCACAGCTCACGGCTTATTATCGGTTCGTGATGATTTCTTATATAGATATGCTCCGATCTGTTGAGCCTTTTCTTATGCGTGAGAAAATCCGGAGTGCAGGTCTTTTTCTGCTCAAGGTCGCCGACATATTTTACATTCCGCAGCACCTTACGGATAAACGCACCGCTCCACCTTCCGCCGTTGACGGTTCTTATCTGCTCGGCGTTCAATCCGTCCGCTATGCTTTCTGCGCCCTTTAAAAGCACGGTATACTCTGTGAAAATACGCTTTACTATTTTTGCCGAATCCGCATTGACAGTGATTTTGCCGTCTTTTACGTCATACCCAAGACAGCTTCTGCCGAACACTACGCCCTGTTCCATTTTTCTTTGCTGTCCCCATTTTACACGCTCGGAGATTTTGCGGCTCTCCTCCTGCGCTATCGTTGCCATTATAGAAAGTCTAAGCTCGCCGTCGCTGTCACGGGTGTCTATATTATCGTTTATAAAGATAATACCTACGCCCTTCGACCTAAGCATACGGGTGATGTTAAGGGTGTCTACAGTGTTTCTGGCAAAGCGGCTGACCTCTTTTGTGAGGATAATATCTATGCCGCCGGACACGGCAAGGGAGATCATTTTGTTGAAGCCGTAACGGTTGAGTGTTGTCGTGCCGCTTGTACCCTCGTCATAGAACACTCCGACCAAAGTCATGGAGTCCGAATTTCTGATATAATCATCAAAGAATGACCGCTGTGAAGCAAGCGAGCCGGATTGCTCGGCACGGTCGGTCGAAACACGGCAATAGGCTGCGGCTCTGAGCTTATTCATCGTCTGCATCCTCAGGAATGACAGCTGATGCGTCACGTTGATGATTTATGATGATTTTAACAATCTGCCTTGTAATTATTTCTATCTCTGCTTCGGTTATTTCCATAATATCACCTCGCAACAAAATATTCTTACATTGTTTGTACATATTCCTGTTGCTTTTTGCTAAATGCAGTGTTATAATTTAATAGGTAATATTTGGCGGGAGGTGTTGACTTGCAGAAAAAGGCTGTAAAGGATAACGCTAAAAAAAGCAAAATACTCAGTGCGGCGGCAAACTGTTTTATGACAGACGGATTCGAGGGCACTTCAATAAGGAAAATAATGAATGAGGCAGGCGCTGAGGTCGGTCTGTTCTATTACTATTTTAAATCAAAGGATGATATATACAGTGCGTTTATAGAATCTCTGTTCATAGATTATAGAATCAAGATAATCGGAATGACGGAAAAAGCCGTAAGATCGCCGTATACTTCTTTTATTGATATATTCGGATTGTTTGCGGATGAAGCTGAACGCTTCCGCAATGAATTTGTAGGGAAAATGCACGAAAGCACGCTGAGAGATATTCGTGAGCGCTCGCTTGAAATATCCGTCCCGTATATAAAGCAGATTATTGAAGTGCTGATAGAATACGGTGCAAAGCCGCTGATCAGCACGGAAGAACTTGCTATAATAATGACATACGGGATAGGCAATCTTTTTTTGCGTGATAAGGAATCACGGCTTGCCGGAACGGATAGGGAAAGTATGAAAACGACCGCACTTCTGTTCGGGCTTGACCTTGAATATGTTTCGCTTACCCTGCCACGCATCCCTTATGCTGAGGAAGCGGAGAAAATAACGGCTCTGGCTGAACTTTGCAGTGAGAATTTTGCTGACTACAATGCCGAAAGAATGGCAAGGCTTATAAAGAAAAGAATGTCAAGCGGCGAGATATTTGTTATAGCACACAAAAACAATATCGCAGGCTTTATTATGTTTTCGAAGAAGAACAAAATGATAGATCATATCGCTGTGTCGCCTGACTACAGGCGTATTGGTATAGCGTCAAGGCTTATGGTTACGGCTATGGCGCAGTTTGAGATCGGGGAGGAACTGTCAGCCGTAACTTTCAGACAGGAACATCTGATGTCGGACGGTATAAGCCGTATGTATAAGAAATTCGGCTTCGACAATGAAAAGAATATCGTTGTCCGTGGCGAGCCTCTTGTAAGGAGAACCGTTGTTGTACCCGAAAAGGCGATAATAACCGAATAAAGCGAAAGGGGCATAAATGATGCTCCTTTTTATTTAACCGCAGGCTCAGCAATGATGAAAAAAGCCCGAAATACTGCCGATAATGAAATAAGTCTTGAAATTTGCGGCGATTTAGTATACAATATAATAAGTAATGCTGTAAATCAAACGTATGTGCCTTGCACAGCGGAAAGGAAAATAAATGGAAAAAGTAATCAGCTTTTTAACAAATAAATGGTTCAAATTCGGTGTGTCGTTCCTGTCGATAGCCTATCCCGTGTTTCTGGGCTTCGTGGCGTGGCTTTTTATGGGATATTATCTTGAGCCGACGCACCAGGGCGCACTTGTTACGCTTTATATCTTTATCAATATTATCTTCTTCGGTATTATGCTTTTCACAAGAAAGCAGATAGTCACGAGAATCGTTGCGATAATTTCGCCTTTTTTGGCGTTCGCTATACTTCTGTTCGGCTTCGGCAACTGGTTTGCCGCTGTGCCTCCGATAGTCGTAAGCGTACTTATATTCCTGCTGAGCGGTGCGAGCGAGACCACAAAGATCATTATCGGCACTATATATCTGCTTATGTATGTAGTAGGAGTGCTTGTTTACCTGACTTTCAAGATGCTGTTCGGAAACATTACTCTTATGGATGTCGATCTGTCCGCAAGAAGCACAAGCTACCGCTATTCGCCCGACAAGCAGTACAGAATAGTTCTTTACGTTGATCCTGAGGGCGATGCCAGCCGTTCGGTGTCCTTCTATCTTGAAGAAACAGACGGAGATATAAGTCTGCCGTTCCTTGAATGCCGTAACGCATTGGGCGGTATCCATATAATAACCTCCGACTATAATAAGCCTGCCGATGTCAAGTGGAAAGACAAGCATACGCTTTATGTTGACGGCAGAAAGCGTGAATTCAACTTCGACGCAGTATCGACAGATGACACATCGGAAGACTATTAAAGGACCTGCGGAAAGGAAAAGCGGATATGAGTATAAAAAGAACAGTCAGCTTAACCGGTATAAATTCGAGTGAGATATATTCTCTTTCATATCCGCAGTCTGTCCTTAAATTTGCCGAATATGACTTTTCCGGCTTTATCAGACGCTGTACCGATTACTGCAAAAGATGTGCGGAAAGCGGAGAGTACAGACTTGAGGATATTGTTGCGCTCCGTAATTCACTCGGTGCGTGTCACAAATATGTTGAGGCGAATATCCACGGCATTTATGAAAAAGCAGTGCAGGATCTGTTTATAGAATATCTTTGCAGAGAAAAGGGGCTTGGCATATCTTCCTTATGGAACGAGCTTATAAATGCCAAAACTCCGTTTGAAAAGCTCATATTCACAAGGCTTACCGAATATCGTCACAATAAGGCGGTAAACCGCTGGGTGAGCCTTCTTCAGCTTCAGGAATACGCAAAACGCAAGATAGACTTTGTGTTTGGTGAAAAGGTTACGGCAGAGCAGGCATTTGCAAAGCGTGATTATTTCGATCTGACATTCAGCGTAGCCGCAAATGAGATGGGCTATCCGTCAGAATGCTTTACCGCCGCAAAGGTGTACACTGTCGGCAGGTTGCCGTCTGCTCCGTTCATAACGAGCAATATTTCAAAGGCGATAGCGGCTTCTGTGCTCCCCGAGATCGAATATGAGGGCGAGCACAGACCGTTTGCCGCTCTGCATTCGGACAGCGAGGCGATGGATGTCTTTGCTAAGATAAAGAATTATGTTCCCGAAAAACCGGATTCGGTGCTGAACACGATAATAACAACGATGCGTTCTCTGCCGAAGAAGGTGTACGTTTCGGACAGCCTCAAGGCGATAATAGATCTGGAAATAGATCTTTTGCTTGAAAGCGGGGGAGTTCTTCAGCACTGCGAACGCTGCGGAGAGTATTTTATTCGTGACAAGGATTACGACTATGACTATTGCAGTAAGGCTCAGCCGGGCGGTCGCACCTGCCTTGAGATGAGCACGGCGGTACCTCCGAGAACACCGGATGAAATAAGACGGCTTGAGGATATGACCAAAGAGCTGTACACATATATGTCGAAGCGTATAAACGTCGATCTTACACAGCGTGATTTTGCGGAGTGGTATCAGAGCTTTATGGCGATAAAGGAAAGTATCCTCCATAACGCTTTAAGCATTTCGGAATTCCGTGAATTTGAAAAATACTCGCCCGACCTGCATTTTGCACCCGTAAAGCAGACACCGCTAAAGGAAAAACCATCTGTGGCAAATGTTTCAGAAAGCACCGACACCGCTAAAAAGCAACCTGAGGTCAAACCTTTTGTTTTTGAACGGGTAGACCGCAGTGTTCTTTATGAGCAGGAAAACCGCCGCAGAAAGCAGGAGCAGGAACGTGAACTTTATGATATGATGCAGGAAAGCGCCGCACCCGTACAGCAGGAAGCGGCCGCACTGCAAAACGAAGCTCCTAAGGCACCTGTTCACGTTGTAAAGGCTGATGAAACGGATAAGCTGGATGTCAGCCTGTTTGAAAATCCGTTCGACAATGCTTTCGAAAGCGAAATCTCCGAGCTTGAAAAGGTCAGCGGTTATGATTTCAAGCCGCTTGACGATATTTTCAGTTTTGGCGGAGCAGATGACAAATTACAGCAGGCACCCGGCGGATATACCGATGAAGGCACTACAGACGAAGACAGTCCCGATAAAGACAATAACGCATATACAGAGCCTGCTGTTGATACGGGCTTTGCAGGCGAATTTGCAAAAGCCGACTACAGCATAAAGCACTCTGTAACGCCTAAGAGCAACTATGCGGCAAATATGTACAGGCATACCGTTGAAACAACGCAGACAGCGGCAGAAGATTTCCCTGATGTACAGCAAAGCGGAGAACGTCTGACGCAGGATGATTTTGACATTCTGCCATCCTCGCCGTCACTTACTGTACCGGCCGGAGAAAAAACGTCCGTAAAAGCAAAGTCCGAGGAAAAGCCGGCTGTGAGCGAAAAGCACGCTCCGCCTGTTATAAAGCTGGACGCTCCTTCCGTAGACAGCCTTACCGATGCCGATGATATTCCGGGAGCGGACAGACGCAGACGTGACAACGGCGGCACAATGAACAGAAATACAGCGAAACGGTTGCTTGACGGCATAATAAAGCCGACAAAGATACGCAATCCGTTTATAGATGAAAATGATGATGAATAAATACGAGCTGAAGCGTATACTGCTTGATTGGTTCTTTCCGAACCGCTGTCCTTTGTGCGGTAAGGTCATAGGAAGAATGGATTATATCTGCGATAAATGCGCCTGCGAATTCGAGTATAACGAGAAAGAGGAAAGCCTTTGCGGCGGCAGGCTGTTAAGCGTATGCCGTTATAACAAAAAGACTTCGCCTGTAGTTATAGGTGCAAAGAAGCACCGTGACGGCAGTAAAATCAGTTTTATGGCATATACGCTTGTACAGAAGATTACAGGGTGCTATGAAACTCTGCCGGATGTCATCGTACCTGTTCCTATTTATTATACGGATAAAATCAGAAAAGGCTACAGCCATACCGAGAAGATATGCCGTGAGATTTCCGAAATAACCGGCATACCGACAGTTAACGCCGTTGCCAAAACAAGAAAGACCGCACAGCAGAAAACGCTCGGTAAGAAAGAGCGTGAAAGCAATCTCGACAATTGCTTTACTGTGACAGAGCCGACAAAACTCAACGGAAAGCATATTCTCATAATTGATGATGTAACGACTACCGGAGCAACGCTGACCGAAATGTATAAAACCATAAACAATTGTGAAGGCTGTTTATGTACCGCTATAGATTTTGCGGTGTTTGCAAGAACGTAGAAAAATATAATAACAGCAACCCCTATATCTGTCGTCTGACAGGTGTAGGGGTTGCTGCTGTTATTGAAGCTATGAAAGCAAAGCTGTACGTTCAGCGCTACGACTTTTTTCTTTCTGCCGATTCGCTGACTCTTTCTATCTGAATATAGCAGTTGCACGCCTGGTTCAGAAATTCAGCACGGCAGGCGTTAAATGTCAAGAGAAAAGTAAGCTGTTTTCGTGGCTGTTTTACACCTTTATATACGGTGGGAAATGTGGAACGCAGAAAAATATACTTGTCCGACAGATTTACTTTGGCTGTAATCTTTTGCTTGGGGGCAGGAAGGAAAATTCAACTCGGTTACAGGAAAAGTTTACAATAAGATTTGGCTTACTGATGGGATTTACAGCGATATGCCAATTTGATAGGAATTCTGCGTGGAATTTGACGGTGGAAAATATATTTGTTGTGTGATAATATGAAAATAATAAAAGAAACGGGTGGTTTTATGTCAGATAATACCAAACAGAACAACCAGCTGAACGGTGTATACGCTACGATGAATGACATCATCGGATATGAAAATGTAGAGAAGCTCTATATTCATTTCAAGGGTACACAGGTCAATTTCCCGACTAAGTTATTTTCAAAGGAATATGTGGCTGAGGAAGCGAAAAGAAACTATGACGGCACTAATGAATCTATTAATAGGATCGCTGTCAAGTATTCGTATTCCGAAAGGACGATAAGAAAACTGTTGAAGAACGGTTATAATAATTCTGATAAGTAACCGATTTTCGGTACTATAAAATTATATTTAAGGAGAAATACTATGGGATTCAACGATTTGCTAAAGAAAGCCAAGGACACTGCTTCAAATGCCGCTAATACCGCTAAAGCAAAGTACGACGAAAAGAAGCAGGCTATGGACGCACAGAAAGCTGAACGTGAAAGAATAGCAGAAGAAATGTGCGGTAAAGCCAACGAGCAGACAAATGAACTGTTAAATGCGCTCAATGCAAATACAGGCGATATGTTTGCGATAGATAAAAAGCAGTTGATCGATTTTACTGCTGAATATTATGATAAGCTTTATCTGCCCGCACACAGCGTATCGTCAAGTAAGCTGAGCTTTCATCCGCTTGATAAGAAGATACAGAAAGCCGCTCAGAAGGAGTTTCCCGAATACACTAATATGGCAGAAACACCTGTGTTTATGATAAGCGGTAAAAATCATCAGTGCGTGTTTATGTCGGCAGATTATCTTTACTTTAAAAAGTGCCTTCCTGACAGCACGGATTATTGCAGTGTAGGTAAGATTCCCGTAAGCAGTATATCATCACTTGACTATTCGCAAAACGGTGATTGCTACATATTCAGCTGTAACGGCGTTGAACTTATGAATACTAACAGTGGTTTTCTGTTAGACCTTAACGCTTTCTCAGATTATTCACAGAGAATCGCAAACAGGGATTTTGTAATAACCGATGAGCAGATAGACGCACTTATCAAAACAAAGATAGGTGAAAATATTCTTAAGATAGTACGAGAGTATATTCCCGATGATGAGTTACTGCTGTACTTTGCATGGGGTGGCGACTCAATAACTGCCAAGGACTTTATAGTATGCTCAGATAAGCAGATGGTTGTTCTTGACAGAGAAGCCTTCGGTCTTACCAAGAATGTAAAGCAGTTCTATTATGATGATGTTACTTCTATGGCAACTTTACAGGAAACTAACGGCTTACTCGATCTTGCGCTTACTGCGGCGTTCAGCTTCTGCGATCTTGAGATTTCTGTTGCGGGCGCAAAAGAGAAAATAAGCACCCTTTTTACTTATGAAGCCGAAAAGGTAATCCGTGTATACAGAAATATCAGAAAGAGTATAAAGGATGCCGCAAGACAACCGCAGGTAATAGTTCAGCAGGCAGCGGCGCCTGTTCAGGATGATCCCCTCGCACAGCTTGAAAAGCTCAATAAGCTGAAAGAGGCAGGTATCCTTACAGATGATGAGTTCAACGCAAAGAAAGCTGATTTACTTGCTAAACTTTAAAGGGTGATTTTATGACAGTAGTTGTTATAATAGCAATATGGGTTGGAATTGCAATAATTTACAATCTGATTTCTAAAAAAGGATTTATTAAATGCTTTTTTCTGATACCTGTTAATATTGCCTTGCTTTTCTTTAAAGAACTTGGTGAATCCGGTTGCGAAAATGTACGTCAAGAAGCCAAAAGACAAGGAAGAACAGATATTGTAAGTAAAATTGATGCCGGCAGAGCGCAGTCAAGCAATATAGCTGGCTCATTAAGCAATTTAAAGGATAAGATTAAATAGCATTACACAAGAAAGGGGTGAGTAAATATGCCATCATATCGTCATGAATGGGTTTGCATCAAGTGTGGAAAAACATATAAAACACAGAATTCTATACAGAATCCTCCCACACCGAATTTACCCGGAAAGTGTCCCGGCACACCGACAGGCAAACATGTTGTTATTAAACAGCAGTAAGAAAATTTGATAGCGATAAACGGCAACGGAATTAATCTGTTGCCGTTTATTATACGTTTTGCGATACCAATACCGTACACAAAAAATCCACGCCCGTTTATGAGCGTGGTATTCGCAACAAATTCAGTCGTTTCTTGAGCATTTTTCCGCATCGATGGCAAGAACAAGCATCAATACATACAATGCGTCCTGTGGGTCTTGCACGTCAAGCACATAGGTGTCTGTCCAGTTCCAGATTTCTTTGGATACACAAGCTATGTAACGACCGGTACAGTCACGGATGTTATAATCCCACTCAAGCCAGTCGCCGTCAATATTCCAGCCGTTATAATCAATGTTGAATCTTGGTCTTATGAATGTGAACTCTTTGCTGATGCAGCCGACATAACGAGAGTCGACATACATCTCAAACTTCGGAAGCCAGGTAAACACCTTTTCCTTAATGTATCCGACCTCTTTTCCGCAGGAGTTATAAATACGGAGCAGGTGTCCCCATGCAAGCTCACCTTTTACAACGAACGCAGTATTTCCGGCTTCATCATAAATGTCGTAGCTGTCAAACCACGAGAATAATCTTTGCTTGAATAAAAGTTTCATTTATTACTTTCTCCTTGATGCGTGAAAATACATATTATCTGCCATTAAATCTTTAGCCGGAATAATTCCGGTTTTCAAGTTCAGTATAGCATATCGGGATTTAAAAGTCAAAGGTGATTATATTATAATTATGACAGTGTCAGGGCAGTGCTGTCAGGTACGGAAAATGTGGGATAATTTTTATGCGTTTTGTACCACCGTACATAAAAAATTCCACACCCATATATATGAGCGTGGAAAAAATGGTGGAGCCGAGGTGTCATCATTGTCGTCAATGTACGTTATATGATTATTACATAAAAGCTTTCATATGTCAGAATAACGGTACAAAAGAAAAATACACACTTGCACAGATGGTTATTTTCTGATATAATTAAATATACAATTAAAATACGGGGTGATTGCATGAATACAGAATGGCTGACAGAGCTTGGACGGAATTTTGAAACATTAAGGCGCCGTACCGACTCATATAACATTTTTCAGGTACTTGAAATTGAGAGCAAAGAGGTTCTGATCTGCCGCTTTCTCGGAGATCTTCTGGATCCGAATGGCAGTCATGGTTGCGAAATTGAATTTCTCAAACGTTTTTTCAAACTGCTTAAAGCAGAAGAGGTTTCTGACGCAGAATTGATGAATGCGAAGGTTGTGCTGGAAGAACACACGGACAATAACCGCCGCATTGACATTGTGATTCACTTGTCAACGGAAGTCTATCCGATTGAAGTAAAGATATGGGCAGAAGATCAGGACGGGCAGTTGTATGATTATTTGGAGTATTGCAAGAAGCTGAATGCTTCCGGGATATATTATCTGACACCGACAGGATGGTTGCCGTCAGAAAAAAGCACACAGGGTCTGCCAAAGAATTTTGTTAAGTGCTTATCATTTCAGGATGACATCAGATCATGGCTGGAAGTTTGTTTGAAAGATAAGGTTTGTAAGCCGGGAGTGCAGGAAATAGTGAAACAATTCAAGGAGGTAATTGACTGTATGTGTGAATCGGCAAAAGAGTGGGAGGCAATCGAAAAATCTGTTTTTGAAGACAGAGATCCTGATAAACATCGAGCTGTATTCGGCATTCTTGAAAATGCCGATCGGATCAAAAGAAGATTTCAGGAAGATTTTATCAGAAATCGTATTGAACTTCCGAATGGTTGGAAATTTGCCGAACTGCAAGACGATGAAAAAAAGGAATACAAGTATGCAATTTTGAAAGTCATTTCCGAAAAAAGCGGAAATGCACTCGGATATATATGCGTTGAAAAGAATTTGTACATATATGCTACAGAAAATGTTCGGCGCATAGGACAATGGAAGGATGAAAATAATTTCCCGTGGCGATATTTAACACTAACACCCGATAATAGACCTATCAACCTTAGAAATCCGCTTGACGTAAAAAATTCTATCGATGTTTTTGCTCCCGACGGCGTAAAAATCAAATTGGGAGATTATATGAAAGAAGCATGATTTATTCTCAGAAAATCATATAAAAACCTATCCCACACAGCAAAATGTGGGATAATTTTTATGCGTTTTGTACCACCGTAAACAAAAAATTCCACACCCATATATATGAGCGTGGAAAAAATGGTGGAGCCGAGGAGAATCGAACTCCTGTCCGAAAACCGATCCGCCAACCTTTCTACACGCTTAGTGAAGTCTTTTGAAATTCCCTTTCTCCTCTCCGGCTCACAGGATAGAAGTCCGGTAGTCCTTTGATGTGTTGACGGTTACAGGACTCTCACCGAAAACATTGGCTGTTAGTCGACGCCCTTTATAGAGCCACAGCGCTCTCTACAAGGACGGTAGCGCACTTAGGCAGCTACTAATTCAGATCTATTGTCTGCGTTTAATTTTAAAAATGCCCCGTTTAAAGAGATAAGGCGATCTCTGCGTGCTTAGCCGGGTTCACAATCCCCGTCGAAACCTTTACGGCCCCGTTTGTTTGGATAATTATTGTAGCACAAAGGAATAGATTTGTCAAGGAGAAATTTGCACTTTTATGAGGTTTCGGATAAAAGAAACCGTATATTTTGACATTTTCCGCTTTTTAGGCTGATTGGAGCAAGGCTTACATATAAACGAGCAGGGCTACAGAGCGATTTTTGACAATTTCCTGAAATATCTTGAAAACTGATTTTTGACAATACCCCTTGCCTGTCTTGACAGGCAAGGGGGCAAACTATATAAAAATAAACCCGTAAGAAAATCTTACGGGTTTGGTGGGAGCGGGTGGATTCGGACCACCGAAGCGAAACGCAACAGATTTACAGTCTGCCCCCTTTGGCCACTCGGGAACACTCCCATATTAAGTTAAAGAAAAAATTGGAGCTGGTGGACGGACTCGAACCCCCGACCTGCTGATTACAAATCAGCTGCTCTACCAACTGAGCTACACCAGCTTGTTAATTTGTTTCTTGTCAACCGACGTGTTATATTATATCATATCGAAAACCGCTTGTCAAGAGTTTTTTAAAAATTTTTTAATTTTTTTACTCTCGGCTTCATCGGCTTTTGCTGTGCCGTGACAACAGATAATATTGTATCACAAAGTCAAACGCTTGTCAACCCTTTTTCGACAATTTTTTGATTTTTTTGAACGGAAATTGCAAAACCGCTTTGCGATGCGGCAAAGCGGTAAAAAGCAATATCGGATATTATCATAGCTTGCGGTAGTCGCACAGTACCGTATTAGTCATAAGCCAGCTAAGACAATCCTCAAACAGCACGCCAAGTCGTGGCTCGGTACCGTAGCTGTAGGTGGTTTTAACGGCAATTTCCGTGAACGTGGTTGCACGGTTAAGGGCAATAGGCAGGCTTTCGCCCTTCAGCAATGATGCTGTAAGCACTGAAGTGAAGATATCGCCTGTGCCGGGGTAATGTACGGGAATATGATCCCAGTCGATACGCCAGAAGCTGCCGCTTTCCTTGTCGAAGCCTACGTTAGAGAGCTTCTGCCCGTCATCGTCTATCAAAGGTACTCCCTTTATTACTACTATTCCGGGCTTGTCGCTGAGGCGGGCAAGCCACGAGCGTGCCTGTGCCACCGACATTACGGGAGGGCATTCCTCTCCGAGAAGCATACACGTTTCGGTGAGGTTAGGTGTTATAACATCTGCGGCATCAACAAGCTCCTTCATCCTGCAGATAAGCTCGGGAGTATAAGTGCTGTAGGGCTTTCCGTTGTCGCCCATTACCGGATCCACTACTTTAAGTGAGTCGGGATTTCCGTGAAGGAATTCAAGGCAGCAATCGACCTGTTTCGGAGATGAGAGAAAACCACTGTAGATTGCATCAAACTTCAGATGCAGTTTTTCGTAGTGATTATAGCAGGCTGAAATATGATCTGTGAGATCCTCCATAGCAATATCGGTAAAGCCGCCGGTGTGAGTTGACATAACGGCGGTCGGCACCGGACAGACCTGTATCCCCATAGCAGAGATAACGGGCAATATAACGGAAAGCGAACATCTTCCATAGCCGGAGAGGTCATGGATAGCCGCTATTATTTTATGCTGTGACATTAAAAAACGACCTTTCTTTTTTACACATACATTTATTTTAGCACAAAATTATCATATTGTCGAGATGTAAATTTTATATAGCTCACTTTATTTCTGATGCACAAAGAGGATAATAAGGCAAATTCTGATGTCAGATTTATCAAGCTATAATTTTTTAACGGCGGCACATTATATTAGCGAGCCGAAAAAGGCGGTTATGAAAGGAAACGGAAAAATGAGCAAGAAAACTTCCAATAATATGATATGTGCCGCTACCGCAATGGTGGCAGGCGGCATTGCTTTTGCCGCAACAAAGGCTATGACCTCAAACAAGACGCAGAATGTCAAGAAAGCAACAGGCAAAGCGATAAAAGCTGTAGGGGCGGTAATAGAATCGCTCCAGATGTAACGGGCTTACAGCAAAAAGCCGTTCACGAGCCGTTTTTGGTAAGTGGACGGCTTTTATCTGTCGGGACTATTATAATCGCCGCTTTTAAAAACAAATATATTCGGCATCAAGCGAATAATAAGGCGAGGGTAGGTTTGACTTTGCGGCGGTATGGTGTTATAATTGATTGTACTATCAAATGATAAAGGCAAGAGATAAAAGCAAGGTGCATTTATGATAACAGGATTGAGAACGAGAGAGCCGCTCGGATTTACTAAATTCATTGAAATGATTCAGCAGGCTGCCGCAAAAAAGGGAAGCGTGTTTTTCCTTGATTGCAAAGAGGGTCACGAGCAGGTGAAGAGCGGGCTGATTGCGAGCGATTGCAGCGGCTGGCTTGTGCCGGCGGAAGAAGCGGAGGAGTTCAATGCGGAATATATGGATTTCAGCGAGTGCGATTGCTGGGATAAGTATTTTGCGTGGGAAACCTGGTACGAGGACGAAAACGGCGAGCTGAAGATAGATGTTTCGGTAGTGTAACATTGATTGCAACAGTTACAGCAGATAAATAAAACGCCGTAAAAGCGACATCGTAAAATAAAAAACGAAAATGTAAATTTTTGTGCTTGACAAATGTAAAATTATCTGATATAATAAACAAGCTGATTTGCGGGGATGCTGGAATCGGCAGACAGGCAAGCTTGAGGTGCTTGTGTCAGTATTGGCGTGTGGGTTCAAGTCCCATTTCCCGCACCAGTGTAAAGGACATTCGATTTTCGAGTGTCCTTTGTTTTTATTCATAGAAGATTTGAAAATCATTAGCATTAAAGACAGTGATAATAGAATCAGAGTTTTCCGATAATGCAGAAGGTGAAGAAATTTTCAAAAAACACTTGACTTTGAAGCTCCGCTATGATATAATATCAACGTTGACTATTTGGCAACGCATTAAATATGCAGGTGTGGCGGAATTGGCAGACGCGCTAGCTTCAGGTGC
>ULXJ01042230.1_pt1 | contig 21025 bp, 24 predicted proteins | sample 1960981 | NCBI WGS metagenome assembly ULXJ01 (sample SAMEA4835830, study PRJEB28245) | human gut metagenome | biome: gut microbiome; material: fecal sample | place: Denmark | collected 2008 | reverse complement strand
CTTTCCCTCAATGGTCAGCTCTCCCATGTGATCGTGCAGCGCAGCGGGGAGGACGCCGGGGCGGAGGCCCAGGCGTGGCTGGAGGATAACGGATTGCAGCAGAGCCTGACCGTGGAGGTGCTGGACCCGCCCTGGGAGATGCTGAGCGGGTCTGCGGTGATCCTGCGGGATACGGGCAGCGGCGTAAGCGGCCTGTTCTGGATCGACACGGACACCCACACGTTGAAAAATGGGCAGCACTTCGGCAAGTTCTCTCTGAACTTCCGCAACATCATGGGGTGAACACATGGGCAAGACATTGGATGAAAGCGTGGGCGCGCTGCTGGGGGCCATGGGGGCCGTCAGCGGGCAGAGTCAGCCGCCGGTGAGCTTCGCCATCGGGGAGGTCAAGGTGGGCACCCAGGAGGGCCTGCGGGTGCAGTGCGGCGGGAATTTGTTGACGGAAAAGGACATCTGGATCAACGAGGCCCTGCTGGTGGGGTACAGCCCCAAGCTGACGGGGACGCTGCTGGGCACCTGCCCGGATGGGGAGACCGTGACCCTGGTAAGCAAGGACCAATTGACGCGGTCTGAGTTCGCCCTGAAGGCCGGGGACCGGGTAGTGCTGCTGACGGCGGACGAGCAGGCCTATTATCTCATTTGCAAGGTGGTGCGGCTGAAATGAGTTTGTTTCCGCAATTTACGCCCCCCACGGCTCAGAGGCGGGAACTGCCCCTTTTCCGGGATGTTCTGATGGATTACGAGGCCGGACAGCCGGTCTGGGAGAGCGGCAATCCGGTGTTCGTCACCGGGCTGGAGGCGGTGAAGGGCTGGGCCTGGCGGGCCATTGATACGGCCCGGTACCGCTATCCCTGCTTCTCCTGGAGCTACGGGTGTGAGCTGGAGAACCTGATCGGTCAGCCCTATCAGGCGGAGACCAAGAAAAGCGAGGCGGAGCGGTACGTGACCGAGGCCCTGTTGGTCTCCCCCTACATCCGGGAGGTCCGGGCCACCAATGTGCGCTTTGAGGGCAGCACCCTCCACATGGAGGTGGAGCTGTCCACCGTCTACGGAAAGGAGCGGCTGTATGTTTGAGGATATGACCACCCAGAAGCTGAAGGAACAGGTCCTGTCGGAAATCCAGTCGGCGCTGGGGATCTCCACCATGGCAGGGAGCTTTGCCGACGCCGTGGCGGGCCCTTTGTGCCGGCAGGTGAGCGGATTTTACCAGGTGGTGCGGGCGGTGCCCTCCATGCTGTTTGTGGACCCCTCCAGCGGCGTCTTTTTGGACCTGGTGGGCGGCGACTACTTCAACCTGACCCGGCGGGCCGGCACCAAGGCCCGGTGCTCCGTGACCTTCACCGGCGCGGCAGGCACCGTGATCCGGGCCGGGACCCGGTTCCTCACCGGCACGGGGCTGGAGTTCTACCTGCTCTCCAGCGTGACCATTGGCAGCGGCGGCACCGCCGTGGGAGAGCTGGAGGCGGCGGAGGAGGGCAGCGCCTACAACATCGCTCCCGGCAGCCTTTCCAAGATGTACGTGAACCTGGTGGGCCTTGACGGCTTTTCAAACGATCAGGCCCAGGGGGGCACGGACACCGAGAGCGACGAGGCCCTGTATAAGCGCATCGACGAGGCCCGGAAGCGGCCGGACACCAGCGGCAACGGTTGGGACTACCGGGCCTGGTGTCTGGAGGTGGCCGGTGTGGGCGAGGTGAAGGTGGTGGAGCTGGCGGACGGGCCGGGCACCGTGGGCGTCACCATCGTGGACAGCAACTACCAGGCTCCCTCGGAGGAGATCCTGGAGGCGGTGGAGGCCAATATCCAGAAGTACCGCCCCGTGGGGGCGTCCATCACCGTGGAGGCGGCGGAGGAGCTGCCCATTTCGGTAACGGCGGCGGTGGTGGTGTCCGGCACCACGGTGGAAGCGGTCCGGGCGGAGCTGGAAGCCCGGCTTGCAGACTACTGCAAGACCCTGATCCAGCAGAAGTATCAGACCATCTACTACGTGTCCGAATCGGACACAGCCTACACCCTCTACTATAACCGGGTGCTGGCATTGCTGCTGACCATCGACGGGGTGCAGAACTTCACCACGCTGACGGTGAACGGCGGAACCGTGGATATCACCATCCCGGCGGGCAGCGTGCCCACCGTGGGGGAGGTGAGCGTCACATGAGGCCGCTGATCCAGGAGCTGCCCCGGCACTATGGACGAAGTCCCCAGGACGAGGAGCTGCAGCGGGCGCTGACGGTCCTGCTGGAGCAGACCCAGGGCGATCTGAACTTCACGCTGGAGCAGATGTTCCCCTCCACCACCAGCGGGTGGGGACTGAAGCTGTGGGAGGAGGCCTACGGCATCCCCAATGACCCGGCCCTGACCGAGGCCCAGCGGCGCAGCCGCATTCTGGCCAAGATCAAGGGGCAGGGTATGACCACGGTGGAGAAGATTCAAAGCGTGGCCCAGGCCTTTGACGAAAGCCCTGTGGAGGTGGCGGAGCACTATGCCGACTACTTCTTCGAGGTGTGGTTCACGGACACCGTGGGGCCCGTGGCCGACGAGGCGGGGCTGCGGTCCATCATCAACGAGCTCAAGCCCGCCCATCTGGACTGGGCCATCCGGTACCGGCAGACCCGGGGAAGCCCGGTGTATGTGGGGTGCCTGCCCCGGCAGGGGGACAAGATCATTTGGAAGGTGGATTGCACATGATTCCCAATATCGTACTGACCAGCGCCGGGGCGGCGCTGCTGGCCAAGGTTCCGGAGGGATACGCCGTGCCAGTGACCCGGTGGCAGATCGGCAAGGGATCGCTGCCCGCCGGCAGCAGCCTGGACCGGACGGCCCTGGTGGAGCCGGTGGCGTACCTGGACATCACCAGTGTGGAAAACCAGGGGACGGAGGCCCTGATCCTGGGGCAGTTCACCAACCAGGAGATCTGGGAGGCCTTCTCCTTTGAGGAGCTGGGACTGTTCGCCCAGGACCCGGAGGCCGGGGAGATCCTGATGTGCTACGGCAACGCTTTCGGGGATGGGGAACTCATCCAGGCGGCAACGGAGCAGTTGCGGGAGTTCGTTTTCGGTACCCAACTCCAGTTTTCGGGGGACGCCAATGTGACCGGGGAGATCGTCCAGGGCCTGGTGTTCATTCCCTTGGTGGAAAAGGGCGCGCCGGGAGGCGTGGCGCCCCTGGGGGAGGACGGACTGGTACCGGAGCAGTATTTGCCAGAGATGAACTACGATCCTGCTGGGGCTGCTGACAATGCCGTGAAGGTCCACAACGAGGACACCACCGCCCACCCGGACATCCGGGAGACCATGGTGACCACCACCATCCAGGTGACCTATAACGAGGGAGTGATCTGATGAAAAAACTGGGCGATGTGTCTGTTGGTACAACTCTGTACTTAAATGAAGGAGGAACTCGTGTACCTTATCTTGTCGTTAACCAAGGGCGTCCGTCAAGCATTTATCATACAACTTGTGATGGAACTTGGCTTTTAAGGTATGCTCTTTTTTCCAAATACAAGTTTGGAGAGACAGCGGATAACGACTATTCAACAAGTATGATTCCTCAATACCTTCTAGACAACGTGTTCTCGAAATATGATGATGACATTCAAAATGTGATAAACACTGTAAAAATACCATATTTCAATGGAACATCGGTAAAATCAGGATCAAACGGGTTAGAATGTAAAATCTTTGTTTTAAGTCTAAAAGAACTCGGAAAAAGTGACTCCAACGCTCCAAGTGATGGAGCTACGTTGAACTATTTCTCAGGAGCTCAATCAAGTAAAAGAATTGCTTACTACAACAATAACGCTACTGCATGGTGGACGAGATCACCAGTAAAAGTAAACGCAGATAGATATACGTTTTATTCTTTCGCAATAACAACTAGTGGTGATCCAGCGGAGTTGACAAAAACATCTAGTCAAGGGATTCGTCCTACGATAGTGTGCCCGAAAGATCTCATTGTTGACAACAATAATAATATAACAGCAGATTTCGCACCATCAGAGCCCACATCTATTACTGTGCCAACGTCGCCTGTTCCAGCCGGATCGTCAATTCTGATATCATGGGGAGTTGGCTCAAACGAGACCGGATACATTCTTAAACGCAGAGTCAATGGTGGAAGCTGGCAAACTGTTTATACGGGAACAAATACTTCTTATCAAGATATCGCACTATCAACATGGACAGAAGTGGAGTATCAGATTGCCTCAACTGGTGCTGGATTTACCAGTTCTTTTGTAACCAGTAGTGTTGTTACAATTCTGCCGTATGTTATTAAAAATCTGACGGTTCCAAGCATTATTATGCAAGGCCAGGAAATCAATATTTTGTGGATGGCCAGTGATGCATCAACAGATTTTGTTTTGGAACGCAAGGCAGACAACGGAGAATGGACTCAAATTTACAGCGGAGGTTCAGTTAATTACACTGATACACCTGGAAGTTGGAGTTCCGTTCAATATCGAGTAAAAGCTGGCGCCGATGGAGTATTTGGAGAGTATTCAACAAGTTCGTCCATCCCGGTGGTTTCCGCCAGCGCCCTGGTGATTTCCGGGCAGGACGGAGACCTGGGGACCCTGATCAATGATGTGCCCTACACCATCAGCACGGATACTGGGAATCAGATCAGCGTCAAGACCACGGTCAATGGGGCGCTGATTTTCCAGGGCAACGTGGTCAGCGGAACGGCGGAAGCGATCCCGGTTCTGGATCTGGTCAACGGAGAGGGCACCATCGTAATCGAGGCCAGTGTGGAGACCACAAGCGGGATCGTGAGCTCTGTGCGGATATGGACATATCACAAGGATAAGATGACCTTCCCGAACTCCGGGAGCCCGGCGGAACTGACCAAGAATGGAGAGACCATCTGGCCCAAGACCTTGGCGGAGTGTGTGCGGCTGCCCGGCGGACGGACGCTGGATAAGGTCATGGGATTTCCTGCACAGATCTATGTGGAGAGATATACCGGCACCGGCACCTATGGGAGTAGTGACCCGAACGAGCTGGCAATCCCATTCAAGCCCCAGGCGGTTTTCGTGACCTCTGGTAACACCGGGACCACCATCCTGATGGTCCGGCCCGGAACCGTGGAAATGAATGGCAGTGCGGCCTTGACGGTGGCGTGGGAAAATGACGGCGTGACCTGGTATTCTACCAACGCGGCCAACCAGATGAACGCCGCTGGGGCCATTTACGACGTGGTCGCATTCGGATAAGAGAGGAGGAGCACTATGCAGTATGTGAGATCGATACCAAACGTCTCCGGGGCCTATCCGGCGCCTCGGAGCAATCCGTTCCCCGGCTGTCTGCCTTTGACGGACAGCCAGGCGGATACGCTGGTGCAGTACAACGGCTTTGTGACCATCACCCGGGAGCCGGACCCGGAGATCGAGGAATCCAGCGTGACGGTGACGCCGAATCTGGAGGCATGGGAGGCGTGGAAGGCAGAACAGACGGAGGAGCCGGAGGAACCGGGAGAGCCGGCACCTACCCTTGACCAGCGGGTGACCACCCTGGAGGCGGACACGGCGGAGCTGGGCGAGGCCCTGGACCTGATCCTGACGGGCTACACGGGAGAGGAGGAACCGGCCAATGAAACCGGAGAAGGTACGGCCTGAGCTGCTGGAGCGGATCGTCACCTATAACAAGGCAGTGGCGGCCAACGCGGAGAAGGCCGATGATCTGATGGTCCTGCTGGGGGCGCTGCCCCCTGGTCAGGTGAAGAATCTGCTGAAGGACCCGCTCTGTGGACCGATTTTGGAAAAGTACGGGATTACGGGAAATTGAAAGGAGAGTGGTTTGATTGCCTGAGATTATCTCCCGCCTTTTGTGGGCCTGTGCGCCGGGGATCATTGTGGGAGTTATCATGGCGCTGTGGAACAAGCAGCAGAAGGGAAGGGAGGACGAGCGGAGAACAGCAGAAAGGGAACGGATCAAATCGGAGACGCTGCGGATCTCCCTGCTTCTTTCTACCGCCCAGCTAAGCTACGCCGTGGCCATGGCCATCAAGCGGGGCAGCCCCAACGGGGAGATCGAAGCGGGAATCGAGCAGTACGACAAGGCTATGAAAAAGTTCCGGGAATTTGAGCGGGAACAGATTGCAAAAAACAGCGCAAGCTGTGAATTTTGAAAGGAGTACATACATATGAAGATTGCTGATGATTTGATTTTGGAAGGCCTGAACGATAAGAAGAGCTTGGACGAGATCAACGCGGACCTGGAGGCCGCGGGCCTCAACACCAGACTGACCGGCGGCGCCGTCAACGGCAACGCTATCCTCTTCGCCGGCGGGAGCGGCATGATCGTGCTGGTGGAGAATGGCAAGCTGGTGGCAGCCGGTGCCCGCCCCACAGACTATGTCCTCTATAACGGCAAAGCCTGGCACACCGAAGAGGGCGACAATGAGACCCTGATCCCCGGCTATCCTCCCACCTATGGCAATCCCAAGCCGGACTGGCTGCCGGAAGAGGACCCCGCCTGGGCCGTGCCCTGGGAGCAGGAGCTGGACAAGTACAAGCCCGAGAAGGGTATGATGTTCCGGCCGGAGTATGCAGGCCGGAAGGTACAGAAAGGAAAGCTGCTCTATCGTTATGACGATAAGGGCAACGCCACCTATGAGCCGGTGTCCATGCGGGATTACGACGAAGATCACAACCGCAACCAGTAAGGAGGCGCTTTATGGATATCTCGTCTCTCGGCATCACAGGCGTGGCGGCCATCACTGTCATCTGCCTGCTGATCGGACAGGTCGTCAAGGCCTCCGGCCTGGACAACAAGTGGATCCCCATCATCTGCGGCGTGTGCGGTTGTGGCCTGGGTATCGCCGGTATGTTCCTAATGCCGGATTTTCCGGCCACGGACTACATCACCGCAGCGGCAGTAGGGATTGCGTCGGGCCTGGCGGCCACCGGCGTCAATCAGGCCGTTAAACAGATGCAGACTTAATTTCCGGAGCCGGGTTCAACAGAGCCCGGCTCTTTCTTCAAAGGAGAATTTTATGGTACATATCGAACGGACGCCGATCTCAGCCATCCGGCGGGTGGAGATCTATGTGAACAGTGAAAAAAAGCCGCTTTCCGAGATCGTGGCGGAACGGCAGCCGGACATTGCCCTGACAGCGGCTTTTTACAACCCTGGAAAGTGGGCACCAGTGTGCCCGGTGAAAGCGGACGGAACAGTGCTTTACGCCTCGCCGGCGGACAACTACTGGGCCTTTGCCTGGGATACCGGCCCCGATGTGGCGGAGGTGCTAGTGCCGCCCGGTGGATCGTGTGAGCGGAGAAACTATGTGGCCAACTGCCTGCTGGTCCGGGAGGGAGAACCCCAGTCCACGCTTTACTACGGGGCCGATGTGGGCGGACGCAGGGGCCGGGTGGCCGTGGGTCTTACCGACACGGAATGGATCACCTACGGTGCCACAGACGGCTCCAGCGGGGCCTGTACGCCGGAGGATCTGCGGGGCTACATGGCTGGGCAGGGCTGCCGTTTTGCCGTCATGATGGACGGGGGCCGGAAAGTAAACATGTATGTGAGAGCAGCCGGGATCATGATGGAGGGCAAGGACCCCAGCCAGACGCTGATCCTTCTGTGGTTGAATGATAAGGAGGAAAACCCTGTGAGCGAGAAGAAGACCGTGGTGCTGGACGCCGGGCATGATGCATCCAACCTGGCCAATAAGAGCCCGGACGGCACCTACTATGAGCATGAATTTGCCCTGGATATGGCAAAGCGGATCCGGGACCACCTGGAGCGCTGCGGCGTGGCCGTGACGGAAACTCGCCTGGACGGCGGGGCAGTGAGCTTGGCGCAGCGGTGTGCCATTGCGAACAATATCAAGGACCTGGATCTGTTTGTCAGTCTGCACTCCAACGCTGCTGCGGGCAGCGGGTGGTCCAGTGCCCGGGGGTGGAGCTGCTATCTCTACGGCGCCGGTGGAGCACGGGAGCAGGCGGCAACTGCCATTCTGGAGGCTGTCCGGGATGCGGGGGTCACGGTGCGGTCTACACCATTTGTGTATGACCCGGAACTTTATGTGCTCAAGCATACCGTGGCCCCGGCGGTCCTGATCGAGCACGCATTCCACACCAACCAGGAGGACGTAAAAAACCTCACGGACAGCGCCTGGCGGGCCGCTGTGGCCGCTGCGGAGGCCCGGGGTATCGTGGGACACCTGGGGCTTGCTTGGGTGCCGGAGGAAGCCCAGGAGGCGCCGGAGGAGCCCGCAGAGCTGGGGTTGGCAGAGGCCTGGGCAAAGACGACTGGCGTTATGTCCGGATATGCGGACGGAGAGATGCACCTGGATGATCCCGTCACCCGGAAGCAACTGATGCTGGTGGCGTACCGCCTTGCAAAGCTGGCAGGGCTGGCGTAAAATAAAAATAAACAAATAGGACTCAGCTCATTAATTTCACTCAAAATTTCACACATTCTGATCTTTTTGCATGTAGTGCAATGGGTTTGGCGTTTTTGGACGGGGGTTCAACTCCCCCCACCTCCACCATGTCGCCGCGGACGTCATATCGTTCGCGGCCACTTTTTTGCAAAAGTCACCTCTCACTCATTTTGTCGCGGCTCCTTTCCAAATCGCAACCGCTGCGCTGGGTTTCGATTTGGCTTTGGTCGCATATCTGAGACGTGTCCTCAAAACTTTTCACCGATTCCCCGTCGGAGCAAGCATCATATCGCTTGCTCCGACTTATTTTATAATTCAGAGGGCACGCATTCTTTCCAAATCGAACCCGCTTTACTGGACTTCGATATGGCTTTGGGAGCGGATATGGGAACTGCATCCATGCTGTTCACTTCGTCAAGATTTGATTTTTCCATGCTGGAAAACGGCAGTACGTGCTTTCAGATTTAGAAGAACCTACAATTACGAGGAAAAAATAAGATATGATATAATAGCTGCGTTCTGCGCAAAATATAAAGGTTTGGAAAGGAAATTGAAAATATGCCTCAAAATAAGCGGGAGAGCTTAATTTACACAGTTATGATGTGCTTTTTTATGGTACTCTGGATGAGTATCTATAATGTGGCGTTCCAGTATGGAGCCTTTAACCTGAAGATTGTGGTCACCGGGTGGATCGGTTTCCCCATAGCCTATTTGTTTGCCATGTGCTGCGACTGGTTTTTGGTCTCCAAGCTTGCAAAAGGGTTTGCATTCCGTTATCTGATCAAGCCGGATGACGGCCCGCTGAAAAAAATTCTCTGTATTTCCGGCGCTATGGTAGTGGGAATGGTAGTGATCATGTCTCTCTACGGTGCCTGTGAGAGCGCATTCCACACCGGAAACTGGAGTGCTGTACCGGGAAATTGGCTCGCAAATATCCCCCGCAATTTCATTATGGCTCTGCCTGTACAGTTTTTGATTGCCGGTCCTCTGGTACGCCGCGTGTTTCGCTCCGTGTTCCCAGAGGGAAAAGTGCTGGCATAACCAGAGACCGCCACAGTATCTGTTTCTTTGATCATGGGGTAAAACCGACTTGCTAAATGCAAGTCGGTTTTGCTTTCTGATGAGCTTGAAACCAGAATTCCACCTTTTTATTTGGCCAGCCATTCTTTCCGGTCCCGACAGACTAGAGAGGCCGTTCTCGTGAATCGCTTCGGCGTCTTTTGGCAGGACTCTGCCGAAGCTGCCGGCTTGCGGCAAAAATTGACTACTCCACAAGATTCCCTCTTGTCTGCTCCTATAAAAATATATTATACTTTGAAATGGCGGGCGATTCTTGTTTACAATTTACCTTGTCATTCCCCTGTTTTGTTCCATAGAAAGAAGGATGAAATGTCTGCGACCAGAAAGATTTACTTTGCCCGGCTGGTTGGGCGCTGTCTGATTCTTATTGCATGTGGACTCATGTGCGTATTCCGGCCGGATTTCTTTGCCGTGCTGGATGGGTTAAACTTTTTTAAGGTTTTCTCGCCCCTGCACCTTTTGTGGATCGTGTGGGTGATCGATATGTTCCTCCAGATCATCCCCATCAAAAACAAGGTGCCCTTGGGTTCCCAAAAACTTTTTGCCAACCGCTTCAGACCCATACGGGAAAAAATCAACCATAATGCGCTGCGTACCTACATAGTCTCCACGACAAAGGCCGCATATAAGGTGTTTATCATCTGGTGTCTGCTGATTGCGGTAATTGGGCAATTGTACTATTTCGGCGTGATCGATAAGATCGCCCTGTTTATGATCTCCGTGGTGTTCTATGTCTGCGATTTGATCTGTGTGCTGATCTGGTGTCCCTTCCGCCTGATTATGAAAAACCGCTGCTGTACCACTTGCAGGATCTTTAACTGGGACCATCTTATGATGTTCTCTCCGCTGATCTATATGGGTGGTTTTTTTGCCGGGTCTCTTGTGATCATGTCCGCAGTGGCTTGGCTGGTGTGGGAACTGTGCGTGATGATGTACCCCGAGCGGTTCTGGGATCACTCCAACGCCGCTTTGCAATGCTCTGAGTGTACAGATAAGCTTTGTACCCAATACTGCCATAAGCTCCGTGATTGACGGAAAGGAAGAAGCGGAGCCCCAGAGACAGGTTCAGACCATTTTTAAAAATGCCTATGGCCTTATTGGACAGGTACTTTCACCTGTTCAACGGCTGTAGGCATTTTTTATTGCTGTTGACCGTGGTCCCGGGTCCTGATTTCCCAACCGGGTTTTTCTCCGACCTGGAAAGAACAGACTGCACGCAGGTAAACGGTCGGACTGTCGAATACCGGAGGAGATTCGGCGGTGTTGCAATTTGCACGGGCATGCACAGTTGACAGGCAACCGTGTTATTGATATAATACAGTTGAAAAGTGTATGACTCAAATAATACGGTTTTCGGAAAGAGGTGAGGCAGCGTGATCTTTGACGGTTTTGTTCCGGCGGAGGGGAGCCCTCTGTACCGGCAGATCATCCGCCATATCCAGCGGGGATTGGTGGCGGGCACCATCCGCTTCGGAGACGAGCTGCCCTCCCGCCGGACGCTGTCGGCGCTGCTGGGCGTGAATCCCAACACGGTCCAGAAGGCCTACCGGATACTGGAGGAAGAGGGGATCATCACCTCCCACACCGGGGCCAAGAGCTTGGTGGCGGCGGACGAAGAGACGGTGGAGCGGGTTCGCCGGGCGCTGCTGGCGGAGGAAGCCGGGGGCCTGGTACGGGCCATGCGGCAGATGGGGGTCTCCCAGGAGGAGGCTCTGGCGGAGATCCGGCGGCTTTGGGACGGGCCGTTGGAAACAGAGGGGGAGGAAAAACCATGAGACGGTACTGGTCGGTGATTCTGCTGGCGGCCCGGGGTGTTACCGGAAAGCTGTTGGTGCTGTTTGCCATTTTGACAGCGGTAGAGGCAGCATTGGTGGCGGGGATGGGCCTGGGTGCAGAGTTTTTGCGCTTTATGCTGGATAGCAGCCTGTCCCTTGCTTTCCGGGGGGCGATACTGGTTCTGGCGGCGATTTGCTGCCTCTGGGGCAGCGACCTGCGGGGCGGCCGGTGTCAGTATACGCTGGGACGGCTGCAGGTAGGCGAGATGGCTACCGTGGTGCTGTGGGGGCTGTGCTACGCCCTGGCCTTCCTGGCCCTGATGGGATTCCAACTGCTGTTGATCCTGGGGGTGTGCGGGTGGTTCGCCCATGTGAACCAGGGGTTCTCCAGCGCCCAGACCCTCTTTCTGACGGCGCACCAAGATCATCTGTTCCATAGCCTTTTGCCCCTGGAGGACTGGGGCATCTATGTCCGCAACGGGCTCTTCGCTCTGTCTTTGGGGCTGACCTGCTCCGCGTGGTCCTTCTGGCGGCGGCGGAATGTCCCCGGCATGGCGGTGTACGGCGTGACGTTCCTGGCGGTATTCTTCTTTCCAATCAGTACAGGGAGCGGCCCTGATGGGCTCGTTATAGGCGGCCTTGCACTGGCAATCACGGTGGTGGCCCTGGTTTTCGTCTGGAAGGAGGTGCGCCATGGCACGGATTGACTGGAGCCACTGGGCACCCCCGGACCGGGACGCCCAACAGGAGGTTGTGCAATTTTTCTGGGGATTGGGCGGCGGTACGGTATTGGCTTGGGTGTGGTTCCTGTCCAGCTATTGGAGCGCCCGGTCCGAGCTGTTTACCTTGGAAAATGGCCGGAAAGTTTTGGCGCCAGGCAGGATGATAGCGGATCTGCCGGAGATCATCGGCGGCAGCTTCCTGGGCCTTTGGGCAGTGCTGCTGTGGGCAGTGGTTACGGTGGCCCTTCACTACGCCGGTCACTACCGGGAGGGTAGCCGCCCGGTGTATCTGATGCGGCGGCTGCCGGACCGGTGGGAGTACCACCGCCGGTGTCTGGCCATTCCCGGGACCGTTATCCTGATCGCACTGGTGCTGATTCTGGTATTCCTGATGCTGTTTTACGTGATTTATATGAATTGTACGCCGGCGGCGTGCCTTGCCCCGGACCAGTGGCAGAAGATTTGGAGGGTGCTATGATCGAATTGCATGAGATTATCAAGAGCTACGGCCCCAATGGGAAGCGGGCCCTGGACGGCGTGTCCCTGTCCATTCCCCAGGGGGAGATCGTGGGCTTGTTCGGGGAGAACGGCGCCGGCAAGACCACGCTGCTCAAGTGCATCCTGGGTCTGCTGCGCTTCCAGGGGGAGATCACGCTGGACGGGGAGCCCGTCACCGGGAAAAACATTGCCCGGTTGTCCTTTGCCACCTGCGAGCACTCCTTCTTTCCCGGCCTCACGGCGGAGGATCACCGCCTCTTCTACCAGACCCATTTTCCCACCTTTCGGGACAAGCGGTTCCGGGCGCTGATGGAGTTTTTTGAGCTGCCCTTCGGCAAGCCCCTGCGCCATTTCTCCACCGGCCAGAAAAACCAGTTCGAGGTCATCATGGCCCTGAGCCAGGGGGCCGACTACATCCTCATGGATGAGCCCTTTGCCGGAAACGACGTGTTCAACCGGGAGGACTTCTACAAGGTGCTGCTGGGCATCCTGGAGCCCACGGAGACGGTGCTGCTGTCCACCCACCTGCTGGAGGAGGTCCAGAACTTCATCGGACGGGCGGTGCTGATCCGCCAGGGCAGGATCGTGGGGGATGCCTCCATGGAGGAGCTGGAGGAGTCCGGCCGGGATCTGATGACCTATGTGAAGGAGACGTACCACTATCGCCCCGACCGGGTCAGCAAGGCTCTGTCGGATCTGACGGAGTGAGAGGAGGCGGCTATGCGGATTCGGTTTTGTATCCTGGCGGTACTGGCGGCCCTGGCCGTAGGGCTCACCGTCTGGTCCCACGGAGCCATTTATGCCCAGCGGGAGGCGGTGGACGCGGAGCAGGTGGTGCTCCAAGGAGACGCCGCCCGGGCGGAGGGCGTCTCCCTGGAGATGCGGACCTCCATGGACCAGCATCTGTTCTGGGAGACGGAGATCACTGCCGGGCCGGAGATCACCTATCACACCGACTATACTTACAGCGCCGAAGCACGCAGGAGCACCCGCTTCTATGGAAGTCAGGGCCTGTGGGTGGACGTGATGGGCAACAGCGGTGTCACCAACGGGGACTGGGAAACCGAGGACCAGTACGGCATGCAGAAGCCGTACAACGATGTGGCCTCCCGCTGTCCCGCCGGAACAACGGACTATACGGAGGTGGTGCGGCTGCGGGATTACTACCAGGTGTACCCCCTGTATGTATTAAACAGCTTCGATGAACTGCTGCCGGCCTCGCTGGAGGTGGAACGGTTTGTCATTGATGGGGAGCTGGACACCCCGGAGCTGCAGCTCCAGGCCCTGCTGCGGGAGTATTTCCCCATTCCGGTGCCGGAGGATGTCACCCTTGAGATCCGTGTGGATAAAGATGAAAACGGAGACGTCACCGGATATGGCGGCGGCGCGCTGCAGCCCTTTGACACCTGCTCCGTGGTGCGGGAGGGGGGCGTCTATTTCCTTTTCAGCTCTGTGCCAGGAGAACGGCCTCTGGATACCAGCCTCTTTCCCCTGGGCTATGGCGTTTACTTCCTGCCGGTGGAACTGACGCCCACTAAGATCATCGACAACTATGACGCCAGCACCATCCATTTTGGGGATCCGGTCCGGGTTTGTCCTGTGGACCCGTCGGTAGAGTATGCCTACCTCTGCGGGGGAGAGGAGGGCGCCATGTACCTCTTTACCCAGCAGGGTGACACGCTGACCCTGACGGTGCTGGATGAAACCGGCGCCGCCGCACAGACTTTGCCGGTACTGGAAAATCTGGCGGAGGATGACAGGATGGTCAATGTCTGGCTGCGGGAGGACTTCCTGGTGGTGGATACGGCCAGCGACCGCTTCCGGGTGGTGGAGACGGCGGGCCAGGCCTGCCGGGCCACCCTGGAGGGCAGCCTCAGCGCCATCTGGGAGGAGAAGGCCCTGGACCCCCGATACTATGAGCCTACGTTGGATTACGACGGAGAGCGGCTGGCCTTTGCCGGAGAACTGGCCAGGAACTGTGCCTGCTTCCTGGCGCTGTACGGGCCGGAGGGCCTGGAGTATCTGGGCAGCTATTACCTCAGCCTGGACAGGGAAGTGGATTGTTATCTGGAGGATGATACTCCGCTAACCGTCCGTCTGCCCTAGTGGAAGGTATGCGGCATGTAAAAACGCCCCGGTGAGAGCCGGGGCGTTTTTAATTCCAAAAGGAAAATTGGGACTTCTCAAAGAGACAGACGTCTGATAAAATAAGGATAAATGAGATGGGATGTTTTTATTTTGAAAAGTATGGGCGCAGAGAATGCGCTTGAAAACCGGCTGCTTTCGGCAGGAAGACCTGCCGCGGCATATGAAACAAATCATGAGGAGAGGAAGACGATGAAGAGAAGCGGACTTTTGTGGGTCATTTGTCTGTTGGCTGCGGTGCTGCTGACCGGCTGCGGTCCCAAGGAGGGGGAGGCCCAGGACGGCTACGGCGAAGGACGCATGGGAGATACCATGCACACCGAGTTCTTTGACTACACCGTCAACAGCGCCTACCTGTGTGACGATTACGAGGGCTACATCCCTGCGGAGGGTTACCGGCTGCTGGTGGCGGATGTGACCGTCAAGAATACCTTCAATGAGAGCATCCCCATGTTCGACACGGATTTCCAGGCCCAGTGGACGGACGACAGTGAGGACGCCTATGCGTTGCCGCTCACCTATTATATGGACCAGGTTTCCGACCAGCAACTGCCCACAGAGTATGAACTGGCAGTGGACGAGGAGCGCACCGGAACACTGGTGTTTGAGGTGCCGGAAGGGGAGAAAGATTTTTCCATCTCCTATCTGGAGCTCTTTGAGGACGGAAGTGAGGGAGATGTGTTCTTCGTCTACTTTACCGCCGAAGATCAGGCCTGATTCAAAAATCCGACAGAAACTGCGAGCGCCCACCCCTTTTGGGGTGGGCGTTCGTATTGCGGTATTTGGAATTGCCTGTAGAGAGAAACATTGTCTCACTGAGGCGGCAGGCTCTTGAGATAGTTGACGAACTGCTGGGCCGTCCGGCCGGAGAAGCCGCCGTGGCGGACCTCCCAGGCGTTGGACATGGCCAGCAGCTCCTGGCGGTCCAGGCCACCGATACCCTGCCGTTCCGCCAGGGCCAGCACGATCTGCTGGTACTCCTTGGGGGTAGGGGCGTTGAAGTTGATGGCCACGCCGAAGCGGGCGGCCAGAGACAGCTTCTCCTCAATGGTGTCGGAGCGGTGGATGTCGCCGTTGTGCTCCATGTCCGTCCGGTCGTTCCAGGTCTCCCGGATCAGGTGGCGGCGGTTGGAGGTGGCGTAGATCAGCACGTTGTCCGGCCGGGTTTCCACGCCGCCCTCGATGACGGCCTTCAGGAACTTGTACTCCACCTCGTTTTCCTCAAAGGACAGGTCATCGATGAAGATGATGAAGCGGTAGTTGCGGTTCTTGATGTGGGCCAGGATGGCGGACAGGTCACCGAACTGGTGCTTGTAGATCTCGATCATCCGGAGCCCGCGGTCGTAGTACTCGTTGATGAGGGCCTTGACAGAGGTGGACTTGCCGGTACCGGCGTCGCCGTACAGCAGCACGTTGTTGGCGGCCTTGCCGTCCAGAAAGGCCTCGGTGTTGCGGCGCAGCTCCGTCTTTTGCTGCTCGTAGCCCAGCAGGTCCGACAGCATCACCTGATCGATGTTGCTGATGGGCAGGAACTCCACGCCTTCCTCCTTCCGCCGGATGCGGAAGGCGCGGCTCATGGCAAAGACACCGTAGCCATACTGGCGGTAGTAATCGGTCACCAGCCGGAAGGTCTCTTCCACGTCCGGGGCAGACTCCAGGGCGCGGCACAGCGTCCGCACCTGGAGACTGATGTCCCGGTTGTACATCCGCTCCCGCTTGGGGATGGCTGTGTAGTTGCAGACCGTGGAGAAGCAGTCAATCCCCAGGTCCTGTTCCAGGGGGGCAAAGTCGTAGTCGAACAGCCGCCGGAATACGGCGAAGTCGTTTTTGGCGAAGTGGTTGACGCTGCCCTCCTTGGGCCCTTCCCGCTCGCAGGTGCGGGTGAAGGAGTTCTCATTGGTCATCATCAGCCAGGTCAGGTAGCAGTGCCAGAGATTGCCGTCAAAGCCGCAGGCGGTGCTCAGATCCAGGAGGCGCTTGACCTCCCGGTAGCAGCGCTGGACCAGCAGGTCTCTGTCAGAGCCGTTCTCCCAGTCCCGGATAATGTCGCCCAGACGAATGAGGATCTCATCCTTGGCCAGGTCGCTGTAGAGCAGCAGGTGGGCGGTTTCTCGGTACATGGGGCTCATCCCCTTTCTTCCATAGTATCGACTTAGTCCAGCACGGCGCCCCGGTCAGCAGAGGAGACCATTCTTGCGTACCGGGCCAGGTAGCCGGTCTTGATCTTGGGCTCCGGGCAGACCCACTTGGCCTTCCGGGCGGCCAGAGTGGCCTCGTCCACGTTCAGGGTGATGGTGTGGGCGGGGATGTCGATGGAGATGCTGTCGCCCTCCTCTACCAGGCCGATGGGGCCGCCGGATGCAGCCTCCGGGGACACATGGCCGATGGAGGCGCCACGGGTGGCGCCGGAGAAGCGGCCGTCGGTGATGAGGGCCACGTCCTTGTCCAATCCCATGCCCGCGATGGCGCTGGTGGGGTTGAGCATCTCCCGCATGCCGGGGCCGCCCTTGGGACCCTCGTAGCGGATCACCACCACGTCGCCGGCCACGATCTTGCCGGCGTAGATGGCGGCGATGGCGTCGTCCTCGGAGTTGAATACCCGGGCGGGGCCGGTGTGGGTCATCATTTCGGGGGCCACGGCGGACTGTTTCACCACGCAGCCGTCGGGGGCCAGATTGCCCTTCAGCACGGCGATGCCGCCGGTCTTGGAGTAGGGGCTGTCGATGGGCCGGATGATCTCCGGGTTCCGGTTCACCACACCTTCCAGGTTTTCCGCGATGGTCTTGCCGGTGCAGGTTATCAGGCTGGTATCGATCAGATTTGCCTTGGCCAGCTCCGCCATGACGGCATACACGCCGCCGGCCCGCTCCAGATCCTCCATATAGGTGTCGCCGGCAGGGGCCAGATGGCACAGGTTGGGGGTCTTGTCGGAGATCTCGTTGGCCATGTCGAAGCTCAGCTCGATGCCGCACTCGTGGGCGATGGCCGGCAGGTGCAGCATGGTGTTGGTGGAGCAGCCCAGAGCCATGTCGATGGTCTCGGCATTGTGGAAGGCGGCCTCGGTCATGATGTCCCGGGGCCGGATGTTTTTGGCCACCAGTTCCATGATCTGCATGCCGGCGTGCTTGGCAAGACGCAGCCGGGCGGAGTAGACGGCGGGGATGGTGCCGTTGCCCTGCAGGCCCATACCGATGGCCTCAGTCAGGCAGTTCATGGAGTTGGCCGTGTACATGCCGGAGCAGGAGCCGCAGGTGGGGCAGGCGTTGTTCTCATACTCCTCCAGGCCCGCCTCGTCCAGCTTGCCGGCGTAGTAGGAGCCCACGGCCTCGAACATGTGGCTCAGGCAGGTGCGGCGGCCGTCGTTCATGGTACCGGCCAGCATGGGTCCGCCGGAAACGAAGATGGTGGGTACGTTGACCCGGGCGGCGGCCATCAGCAGCCCCGGCACGTTCTTGTCGCAGTTGGGGATCATCACCAGGCCGTCGAACTGGTGGGCCAAAGCCATGGCCTCGGTGGAGTCGGCGATGATGTCCCGGGTGACCAGGGAGTACTTCATGCCTACGTGACCCATGGCGATGCCGTCGCATACCGCGATGGCGGGGAACTCCACCGGTGTGCCGCCGGCGGCCCGGATGCCGGCCTTGACGGCCTCGGCGATCTTGTCCAGGTTCATGTGGCCGGGAACGATCTCGTTGTAGGAGCACACCACGCCGATCAGGGGGCGCTCCAGCTCCTCCTTGGTGTAGCCCAGGGCGTAGAGCAGGGAGCGGTTGGGAGCGGCGGGGGCTCCGATCTTGATGACGTCGCTTCTCATAAGCGGACCTCCGTATCAGGATAGAATTACGCAGAGAGGGAGGTAGCCCTCCCTCTCCGCGGCTGGATCAGTTGGAAGCGGTATCGGGGTCAGTGTCGTCACCCCAGAGCATGTTGCGGCGCAGCTCGGCACCCACGGTCTCCATGGGGTGCTTGGCCAGGATGGCCCGGGAGGCGTTGAAGAAGCAGCGGCCGTTCTTGTTCTCGGCGATCCACTTGCCGGCGAAGGTGCCGTTCTGGATGTCGGTGAGGACGGCCTTCATGTTCTTCTTGGTCTCCTCATAGGGCAGGACCCGGGGACCGGAGACATACTCGCCGTACTCGGCGGTATCGGAGATGGAGTAGTTCATCATGGCGACGCCGCCCTTGTTGATCAGGTCGATGATCAGCTTCATCTCGTGGATGCACTCGAAATAGGCGTTCTCGGGGGCATAACCGGCTTCCACCAGGGTCTCGAAGCCCAGCTTCATCAGCTCGACCACGCCGCCGCAGAGCACGGCCTGCTCACCGAACAGGTCGGTCTCGGTCTCATCCTGGAAGGTGGTCTCCATGACGCCGCCACGGGCACCGCCAATGCCGGCGGCATAGGCCAGGCCGATGTCCACAGCCTTGCCGGTGGCGTTCTGCTCCACGGCCAGCAGGCAGGGCACGCCCTTGCCGTTGACGTAGGTGGAACGAACGGTGTGGCCGGGGCCCTTGGGAGCGATCATCAACACGTCCACGTCGGCGGGAGGAACGATCTGCTTGAAGTGAATGTTGAAGCCATGGGCGAACATCAGGGCGTTTCCGGCTTCCAGATTGGGGGCGATGTCCTTGGCATAGACGGCGGCCTGGACCTCATCGTTGACCAGGATCATGATGATGTCGCCCCACTTGGCGGCCTCAGCCACGGTCTTGACCTGGAGCCCGGCCTTCTCGGCGTTGGCCCAGTTCTTGGAGCCGGCCCGCAGGCCCACGCACACATCGCAGCCGGATTCCTTCAGGTTCAGGGCGTGGGCGTGACCCTGGGAACCGTAGCCGATGATGGCGATCTTACGGCCGTTGAGCTTGTTGATGTCGCAGTCCTTCTCATAATACATTCTTGCCATAGTCGTATTCCTCCCGTAATTTGTTGGTGTCATATATTGTGCTACGCCCTCTTTCAATGGCGATAGTACCGGTTTTGGCGATTTCCAGAATACCGAAGTCGGCCAGCATGTCGATCAGAGCGGTGTTTTTGCTCTGGCTGCCGAAGACCCAGATGGTCAGCGTCTCCCGGCCCACGTCGATGACCTTGGCCCGGAAGATGTTGGTCAGTTGCAAAATCTCGTCCCGGGCGGAGTGGTCCGCGGCCTGCACCTTGATCAGGGCGATCTCCCGGCGGATGCAGGTTTCCTCGTCCAGAATCCGAACCGCCTTCACCGGCAGGATCTTACGGCACTGGGCGGCGATCTGCTCGATCATCAGTTCGTCGGCAATGATCTCAATGGAGATGCGGGCCACGCCGGGCCGGTCAGTGGCGCCGGAGACGATGGATTCAATGTTGTAGCCTTTCCGGGAGAAGAGCCGGGCCACCTGGCTCAGGACACCGGGGGAGTCCTCCGCCAGGATGCACAGGGTATAGAGCTTGCGCTCCATGTTGAATTCCTTTTTCAAGTCGTTCCCTCCTTCAGCAGGAAGTCCGTGATGGGGGAGCCGGCGGCCACCATGGGACGCACCATCTCATCGATGTCCAGGATGCAGTCAATGACCACGCCGCAGCCGGCGGCCATGGCCTGGGGGAAGATCTCCTCCAGCTCCTTCCGGGTACGTACCCGATAGCCTTTGAGGCCATACGCCTCCGCCAGCTTCACAAAGTCCGGGCCCCGGTCCAGGGTGGTGGCGGAGTAGCGTTTGCCGTAAATCAGGCTCTGCCACTGGCGGACCATACCCAGCGTACCGTTGTTGAAGATCACGGAGATGATGGGCAGCTTGTAGTGCTCCACCGTGCACAGCTCATGGCAGTTCATACGGAAGCAGCCGTCGCCGGTGATGTGGACCACCCGTTTGTCCGGATTGCCCAGTTGGGCGCCGATGGCAGCCCCCAGGCCGAAGCCCATGGTGCCGAAGCCACCGGAGGTGAGGAGTTGGCCGGGATAGCTGAAGTGCAGGTACTTGATGGCCCACATCTGGTTCTGACCAACGTCGGTGGAGATGATGGTGCCGTCCGGTGTCCCATGTTGGATCACGTCCAGGATCTGCTGGGGGTTCAGGGTCTCGCTGTCCTCCGCCATGGAGGGGGCCCGCATGGGCAGGATGTACTGTTTCCAGGCTTCGTGGTGATACTGAGGCATCCGGGCATTCAGCAGAGCCAGTACATGGCGGGCAGAGCCGATGATGTGATGGTCCGTCAGCACGTTTTTATCGATCTCAGCCCGGTCAATATCGATCTGCACGATCTTGGCACCGGCGGCGAAGGTCTTGGGGTCCGAGGCCACCCGGTCAGAGAAGCGGCAGCCCACAGCCACCAGCAGGTCACACTCGTTGACGGCCACGTTGGAGGCCTGGGATCCGTGCATGCCGATCATACCGGTGGTCAGGGGGTGGGCACCGGGGAACCCGCCGCCACCCATGACGGTGATGGCC
>ULXJ01073078.1_pt1 | contig 21157 bp, 19 predicted proteins | sample 1960981 | NCBI WGS metagenome assembly ULXJ01 (sample SAMEA4835830, study PRJEB28245) | human gut metagenome | biome: gut microbiome; material: fecal sample | place: Denmark | collected 2008 | reverse complement strand
CCACCCCTGCCATATCTACTGCTCCGGGGCTGATAAGACGCCCGTCCTTACGTTCTCTATCATATTGTCGCGGACGATGACAGGAGCGCAGTATCAGCCAGCAACGCCAAAATCCGCCGGTAAAGGTACACAATACATTTACCAAAGGCTCGACTTCTCCGGGAAAAACTGGCAAAATAGACCATACTTCACAAAAAAAAGATTGCAAAAGCCCGATAGATTCCCCTTCAAAAACCAACATCGCCGCCGGCCAGCGAGTAAGCCAAGAATATGTTACGCCACCGTTCCATCTCTCCGATTCTCCTTGTTCCTTCCAAAGGGACTCCCATTGCGACTCGATCGGAACAAAGCCCCTATTTCCGGCTTGGAAATGCATATGGTCGGGAGCCGAAGCCCCACAACGCGCTCCATTATAAAAGATAACATATTCGGGCAGAAGCGATGCCAATTCCAGCATATCGGCAAAACGACCGGTTATGGCCTGTGGGGTATGTACAACAGAGGGAAGCGTAAAATGGCGGGAAAAAATAGGATACGGATTGACCAATAATTTGTATTGTCCACCTATTGGCAATGACAACTGCTCGACCGGGCGGTGGGCATCACACAAGAAACAAGGACGCTCCGACAATGAAACCGCATCGACTTTCGAGGCTGTGGAACGAATCCGCGCCGGATTATATTGCAAACGCACCGATACCCCGCCGACTTCGATCGTACGCATACACAAAGCCTGTAACGCCCTATAATTATCGGCAACCAGAGGCCACTCATGCAACTGCCTCTGCAATAACGCCTCGGCCTCATCTGCAAACGAATTCCGATTATTGATTTTCATGGTTCATCTTTTTCCGAGCGGCAAGCTCTATAAACCTCAAGCTATCTTTATATGCGTTATTCCGATTGATTTGTTCCATATCGAGTGCCGCATCGGAATTTCCTTCCCAACGACGACACAGATAAAGCGAATCGTAAATACGACCGATTTTATATTCGCGGGAAAAACGTAACCCGACAGCATAGTCTTCACCATAACTTACATCGGGAAACGGATTCTCCCTCAATAACGGAGTATAAAAAGCCCGCGGTGCACCCAAGCCGTTAATGCGCAAGGCGTTGTTACGACCGTTCTCATCGCTCCACTCCCGGTGGTCGATAAGTCCGGGAGGCAAAGGCCGCAAATTCCAATCGGTCAGTTCATAACTACCGACCACCATAGCGCACTTTTCGCGATGAAATACTTCTACAATCCGCTGTAACGCATCTGTCCCTTTGTACAAATCATCGCTATCGAGTTGCACGGCAAACCGACCGCAAGCCTCATGACTCACGGCATAATTCCAACAGCCGCCGATACCGGCGCCTTTTTTCTCGGGGACAAGATGTATCAGCCGAGAATTTTCAACGGCAAGCGACTGTAACAATTCGGTTGTACCATCGGTCGAATAATTATCTACTACGATAATATTATACGTAAAATTCCCCTGCTGTTCCGACGCCGAACGCACCGCATCGGCAATCGTCCGCACCCGATTATAAACCGGTATGATAACAGATACATCGACGGGGAAACCTATCTCTTCATCATATACGACACTGCGTTCTACGGGAGGCAGCCATGCGCCGACAACCTGCAAATGACAGGTACACGCACGTTCCATTTCTATTTGCACCGACCTGTTACGCGGATCGACATAATCGAACTGTCGTTCGCCTCCCGACCCGACAACGGGCTGTTCGGTATAAAGCATTTCTCGTAAATGGAATAAACGGCCCCGTCGGGAAAGGCGCAAACGGAGATCATAGAATGCCGCATAAAGATAATCTGTTTCCATTTCGGAAACAGCCTCTACAAAATCTTCGGCCCGAATAAAGACCAGCGTTCCGAAATCGAAATCGTCTCTCAACGATCCTTCATGGCAATCAATGCGGAGACTCGGCCGTCTCGTACCGTTTTCTTCTTTCCATGAATCGGTATATATAAAAGGGGAACGTGTATCCTCTGCCACCGCCAGCAAACGGGAACAAAGATTACTGCCGAACACGAAAGCGGTTCCGGGCAAAGAAATCAACATATATCCATCGCCGGCTTCCTCTGCCATACGACGCAAAGTCGAAGTTATATGCACCGAACCGGATAAATGCCGGCAACCGGGCACGAAAGCCGCGTCATCGGTCGCCAAGAGATATATGCACTCGACATCGGGAGAGACCGAAAAACTTTCAACCGACGACCGAACTTCCCCATCGGTGGTATAAGAAAGGAAACATCGTATCTTTGGTTTCTTCATCTCTACAAATCTTTATTCCCTGAAAGACGGCTCTCCTTGAAAACTTCCACTGCCCGACTTACTGAGCCGTACAACCGTAACCACTCACACGCTTCATCATAAGGCAACCCCGTCGACTCCGCAATCATGCGAGCTCCCCGGTCTATCAATTTCTTATTGGTAAGTTGCATGTGTACCATGCGATTATCCTCAACCCGTCCCAAACCGATCATCGTTGCCGTAGATATCATATTCAGCACCAACTTTTGAGCCGTACCGGCTTTCATACGTGTGCTACCCGTTACATACTCGGGGCCAGTAACCACCTCGATCGGGATTTCCGCAACTTGCGATACCGGCGCACCGGGATTACAGGCGATCGATGCCGTAAGAATTCCCTCTTCCCTGCACCGACGCAAAGTGCCTATCACATAAGGAGTCGTACCAGAAGCGGCGATACCGACGACCGTATCGAGAGACGTTATGCAGTAAGCCTTCAATTCCTCCCAACCACTCTGTTCTATATCTTCGGCCGACTCGACCGAGCGACGCAAAGCCGTATCGCCACCGGCAATAAGACCGATAACCCGTCCTTGCGGCATTCCGTAAGTAGGAGGTATTTCCGAAGCATCGAGTACGCCCAGACGACCACTCGTTCCTGCTCCCATATAAAAAAGCCGGCCACCTTTGCGCATTCGCGGTACAAGCTGTTCCACTAAACGGGTAATCTGAGGAATGGCTGCATGCACGGCATCGGCCACTTTATGATCTTCGGCATTGATTTCCGTCAAAATTTCTCCCGCCGTTTTTTTTTCGAGATGGTTGTATAACGACGGATATTCTGTCAACTTCTGAAATTCTTTCATATTTTTATTCGGACATACGCTCCGCATGATAGTGAGCCAACGCTTCTCCGGGAGAAGATAATACCGGTCCGAGATTTACCGACAAAGTATCGGCAACTTCCCGCAATAAACCGGAATAATGATAAGCAACTGACCCGACACAACATACCGGATACTCCTTATAGGGATATGCAAAAACATTTCGTCGGAAAAACGCTTCAAAACGTTTTGCAACAAGTGCCCGCAAATAAATGTCGTCGAGATGCTCTCTTATGAACAGCGAAAACTGCGCGACATACCGATTGGGCAACGGACGTCGATAAACAGCTTCCAAAACATCTTCTTTGGAAACGGCATACCGGTCAAAAAAAGCCTTTGCCAGTTCTTCGGGCAACAATCCTTTCATCGCATCGGACAACAAGTGTTTTCCCAAATCGCTACCGCTTCCCTCATCACCGAGAATAAATCCCAATGAAGGAGTTTGGAGAATTATATCGCGACCGTCATAAAATCCCGAATTAGACCCCGTGCCGAGAATAGCCACAATACCGGCTTTATCGCCAAACAAAGCCCGTGCCGCACCTATCAGATCACTGTTCACCTCTACCGTATCGGGGCCTATCACCCGATGCAGTTGCAGGCACAACATCTCTCCGGGCAGACCGATACAACCCGCCCCGTAAAAATAGACATCGGTAATACGCTCGATGGGTAATTCTACAAGGACTTCCCGGGTAAGGACACGACGTATTTCTTCTTCCCCGAGAAAATAGGGATTGATACCCGAGGTACGGAATGTACGCTCAATACCCTGTTTCCCCACCAGCAACCATTCGGTCTTGGTCGATCCGCTATCGGCGATCAATATCATACACAATGCTTATAATTACGGCGCAAGATAATGATTTTTCCACAAACTTTGCCGCACTCCCGCCGGGAAATCAACGATAATAAATATCAAGTTCGGCTACGGGATAATAATGACGAAGTATAGAACGGTAATCATATCCCCGATGCGCCATAACAGCCGCACCTATTTGACATAATCCCACACCGTGTCCCCAGCCTGCCCCATCGAAAACAAAATCATCTCCGTCGCGCCGTACAACAAAAGCCGAGCTATACAAGTGCGAAGAGGATAATATACGTCGAATGTATAGCTCCTTACCGACAATCATTTCACGCCGCGTACCGACAATGCGCAAACGGATTATACGACCCGAAGCACCACGTTCTACCGGCTCGATCGCTGTTATCGTACCGAAATCGATTCCCGAACGATCAGCTACCAATGCCGAAAGGTGCGACCGGGTATAGCGAACCTGCCAACGGAAAAAATCGGGTGTTTCCCTATCATAACTGTTGAGCACTTGTGAAAGGACCTCCGCATCGGTCGTATTGCAAAAAACATCGGGACGACTATCGATAAAATGCTCGGCCTCCTGCTCTACGGTAAGATCCATGACCGATTTATCATCGGGGGCATCATATACCGGCCGGAGATACACATGAGGCTCTTCTCCCCAGCAAGCATCGAACCTCTCGCTCATACCGCCGCAACATTTCGAAAAGCGGGCATCGCAAACCTCGCCGCCATACATCAATACCTCTCCCCGGGTAACTTTCACCGCCTCGACCACTTGCGGGGTAGCCACCCGCGTTACACCTTGATAACGCTGGCAGTGATCGTCGGCACAAACATCGAAAAGCAGATGATCATCTCTATCATACCATCGGACAATCTCCCCGGCCGAATGCACATCTCCGCACTCTCCTCTCTCACGTACTCTACGCCCGCTAAAACGAGGCAGTTGCGCCAACAACCAACTGCGGGAAACCACAGCATGGGCTTTCAATAATTCGAGAGAAGATGTCGCACTCATTTCCGAAGATATGACACTGGTAAGGTAATCTTCGACGGGCACTTCGTTGATCGCATAAATTTCCTCCCTGTCGCACACCAAATACAATATACCGCAAAAAGTCTGACACTCCTGCCGTTGCCAATGAAAATCGATACCAATGGTTACATGTGGCAAATCAAAAAGGGTTTCGGAATTTAATGGAACGAGGCGTAAATCTTCATAATACTCCGCTCCCAAAACAAAACCTCTTTTCCCGGTCGAAATCTCCACCCGATACTCTCCGGGAGGAAAAAGGCGACCTTCGGGAGTCGTAAATATTCCGCACAACCGGAAGTCTACCGACTTGCCATGCTGAATACCAACCGTAATATGAGGTTCTTCCTGCAAAATCATTTTTTTACAAAGCCTTTAACAACCGGGCGACCGACAGCCGACAACATCAACCCGACAAAGGTTATCAACCCGTTGAGCATCAATAATTCATAACCCATATAGTAACCATAAGCCGCAGCAAGCCACCGTTGCAAAGCATAACATAGCAACGGAGAAACAAACGCTATCCCCGGTATATAACGGTCGCGCGGGCTTCCCTTCATAAAAAGTCCGTAGGCAAAAAGCCCCAGCAACGGGCCATACGTATATCCGGCAATGGTATAAATCGCATCGATCACGCTGGTATCATTGAGCATTTCGATAACGCACATGATCAAAAAAAAGAGAACCGATATAACGATGTGGGCCCGCTTACGGATAACAACCGCCTCGATCGTCGACCGACGATCGACCCCCAAAATATCGACACAAAACGACGTAGTCAGCGCCGTCAATGCCGAATCGGCACTCGAAAATGCCGCTGCAACTATCCCCACACTGAACAGCAACAATACGCCGAAACCGAGATAATCGGTCGCCATCATCGGCAACAATTCATCGTTTTTTTCGGGCAAGGCAATCCCTTCCTGTCCAGCAAAAGCCACCAGCAAAATACCCAAAACGAGAAACAACAGATTGACAGGTACAAAAGCCGAACCATAGATATACATATTTTTCTTAGCCTCCCGCAACGTGCGTATCGACAGATTTTTCTGCATGATATCCTGATCGAGGCCCGACATGACAATCGTAATAAAAATCCCGCTGAAAAACTGCTTGAAAAAATTCTGTTTCGTCTGCCAATCGTCAAAGACAAAAATACGGTCGATACCACTGCTCCTTACCGTATCTACGACACCCTCGACATCGAGGTGCATACGCAACATGAGTTGAATCAGAATAAGCAACAGCGCCCCTATCATGAAAAGGGTCTGTAATGCATCGGTACGCACAATCGTCCGCATTCCGCTACGGTGTGAATAGAGCCAGATAAGCAAAACAACGGCCAATGCCGTAAGCCAGAAAGGTATATTCCAATCGACCAACACGATGCGCTGTAAAATCAACACGACAAGATAAAGACGGGCGGCAGCTCCTATTATCTTGGATATGAAAAAAAACAGAGCTCCGGTTTTATAGGAACAGATTCCGAAACGACGTTCGAGATATGTATATATCGATGTGAGTTCGAGGCGATAGTAAAGAGGCAACAGAATCTTGGCGATCACGATATATCCCACGACAAATCCCAAAACCGTCTGCATATAGGTCATATCTATCGTCAACGGCATACCGGGAACCGAAATAAACGTTACCCCCGAAATAGACGTACCTACCATACCGATAGCCACCAACCACCACGGAGACGATTTCCCGGCCAGAAAAAAATTTTCATTATCATCGGATTTACCTCCCGAAAAACGCCCGATAAGCAATAATACGGTAAAATAAACCGCTAATATGACAAGTAAAATAATTCCGTTATTCATCGCTCATTTTTCCAAAGCAAGACAACTTTTCCCGACAAGGTTCTCGTTCCCGACGAAAAAACGGCTACCCGTCTCACCCCAAATATCAGTTCTGTTTAAAGTAATAAGTAATAGAACCCCACTGATTCTCATTACCCGAAGACTTATGTTCAAACACAGCCTTCCGTGCAGCTGCTTCGGCACGGCTGCGAAGCGTAACATTGGAAGCCGCGGTTCCTTTGCTTCCCGAGGGTGTAACATTTGCCTGTACAACCCGTCCTTGCGGGTCGACCAATACTTCCACGACAATCGTTCCCTCATCGTTCGTTCCTGCATACTCGGGCTTGGGCAGACGGCCTATCAACCCCCGACCTCCCAAATCGTAATCGCCATAACCGGGAGAACCCGCCAATGCACCGGACTCGGCCGATCCTTGCGGCGACCCTTTCTTTTCTCCTTTTGCCGCAATACTGTCGGCCACCTTCCCTTTATTCAGCGCATCGGCCCATAAATCATCTACTTGCGAAGTTTCGGGCTCGGGTTGAGGCTCGACTTTTTTATCCGACTCTTCCGGTACGACAACCGGCTCGGGTTTCTCGTCATCGAGAGAAACCGTCTCTTCCATATTCTGCGTAATCACAGGTTCGGGTTCGACCGGCTGCGGGTGAGATACCATCGCCGTCGGCGTAAAAGTTCCTGCATCGGCATCGATAACACCCAATTGCAAAACAACCCCGCCACCGTCATTCTCCCGTATAACAGGAGCCGACAACGTATAAAAAAGCAACAGTAACAGTATGGCGACGTGGACGACAATCGTTACCGTCAACGCAAACAACCGATTCTTTTTTCCTTCTTCCACGTCGATTCTATTACTCCTTTACTGGTTGTGTAGCCAACACCATACGCAACTGATTATCGTTGGCGACATTCAGCACTTTCATTATTTCCCGATAAGGCACACTCTCATCGGCATATAACGCAAAATACATTTCGGGGTCTTGATTCCGGGCCTCGACCAGATATGACGGCAACTCCTCATACGCCACTTTTACCGCTTTGGCCTTCCCCACCGAAACGTAATAATTGAGCGATGCATCGATGGTAACGCGAGCCAACGGTTTCACAGCAGCCTGCTGTTTGCTCTGCGGCAGATTCACTTTTATAGCATTCGGGAAAACAAATGTCGACGTTACCATAAAAAAGATAAGCAACAAGAAAATCACATCGGTCATCGACGCCATACTGAAAGAGGCTTCGATACGATTTCTGCGTTTGAGTGCCATAACGATATTCCTCCTTATTTTTTGTTGGCCGGCTCGTTAAGCAGATCCATAAACTCCATCGTACTGGCTTCGAGCTGATTGACAACCGTATTGACACGCGAAACGAGATAATTATACGCAAATAAAGCGATAATACCCACCACAAGACCGGCAACCGTCGTAACCAAAGCCTCGTAAATACCACTCGACAGCGTCGTGATATCGGCCGCCTCACTGGCCGCCGCCATACTATAAAACGCACTTACCATACCGGTTACCGTTCCCAAGAATCCGAGCATGGGTGCGCCTCCGGCAGTAGTGGCAATCCATGTGAAACGACGTTCGAGTTTCGCCACTTCGATATTTCCCACATTCTCGATAGCCACCAGCACATCATTCATGGGACGTCCCAACCGGGTAATACCTTTTTCTATGAGACGGGCCACCGGCGTAGGATTCTTCTTACACAGGTTCAATGCCGATTCTACATCTCCGGCATGAATATAATCTTTGATTCGCTGCATGAAAGTATTGTCTTGACGAGCAGCATCGCGCAACACCAGTAAACGCTCGACAAATATATAAATCGTTACCAGCGACAACAACACGATAGGAATCATGATGAAACCGCCTTTGAGCGATAACGACCAAAGATTCAACGGCGGCACTGCGGCTTGAGCGTCAAGGGCGGCAGCCTGCACCGGTTCCACCATATTGGTCTGAGCCAAAAGAGAAAACAAAAGAGTCATGTCAAATATTTTTATTCTAAGAGTATTTATTTCAAGCAATCCAAATAACGTCGAATCGTTTCTTCAAGACCCAAATACAAGGCATCGCAAATCAGGGCATGACCTATCGATACCTCGTCGATATAGGGAACCTGCTCATGAAAATAACGGAGATTTTCGAGACTGAGATCATGACCGGCGTTCACACCCATACCCAATTTATGCGCCAGCTTGGCAGCTTCGACAAACGGGGCAACGGCCTTCTCACGATCGATGGCATAACCCGACGCATAAGGTTCGGTATACAATTCGACACGATCAGTACCCGTCTTGGCCGCCCATTCTATCATTTCAAGGTCGGCATCGACAAATATAGAGGTACGTATCCCGGCTTGGATAAAGCGATCGACCGTCTCGCTGAGGAAATCGAAATTATCACGCGTATTCCACCCTGCATTCGATGTTAAGGCATCTACGGCATCGGGCACCATCGTTACTTGCGCAGGCTTGACCTGCAAAACAAGATCGATGAATTTACCGATAGGATTTCCCTCGATATTGAACTCGGTATGCAATGCCGGACGCAAAGCATATACATCGGCATAGCGGATATGGCGTTCATCGGGACGCGGATGCACGGTAATTCCCTGTGCTCCGAAACGCTCGCAATCGAGAGCGACTTTCAATACATCGGGAACAACCCCTCCCCGCGCATTGCGCAAGGTAGCGACTTTGTTTACATTTACGCTTAACTGTGTCATAAAACAATAATGATTATTCCGTTTTTCGGATTTCGATATAAGCATACAAATTTTTTTTGTTATTTTTGTACACAGATATTACTTGCAAAAGTAATAGTTTTTGTTCAATTCAGAAAAAAACTATCACACATTTGCGTGTTTATTTATAAAATTTCCACTAATCTACCACTGACGACCCATGAGAATTGCTATTTTCGGAAAATCGTACGCCTCGGGCAAACAAGATGAGATAAATACATTGTTTTCTTCCTTACAAAAATATTCTCCCGAACTGCTCGTCGACCGGGAATTTTTGCGGGTCATGCAGGATATGGATATTAGGCTGCCGGAAATAACGGTTCTTTCGGGAAATGATTTCTATGCCGACATTTCTTTGAGCTTAGGCGGAGACGGAACTTTTCTGAAAACCGCCGAGCGCATCGGAGACAAATGCATTCCGATTCTGGGCATCAACCTCGGACGCATGGGTTTTCTCGCCGATGTACAAAGCAGCGAGACCGAACAAGCCATCGATGAAATCATGGCTGGTCGCTACCATATCGAGGAACGGTCGCTGTTGCATATCACCGACGGCAGTCGGGCAACATGGCCGTACGCCCTAAATGAAGTCGCCGTATTGAAACTCGACACATCGTCGATGATTACCATACACGCTTATCTCGACAATACATTCCTGAACACATACCAAGCCGATGGATTACTGGTAGCCACTCCCACCGGATCGACAGGATATTCCCTGAGTGTCGGCGGTCCCATAGTTGCCCCCAAAGCGTCCAATTTCATTATCACGCCTGTCGCACCGCACAGCCTCAATGTGCGCCCGCTCGTTATCGGCGACGATGCCGAAATCAGGCTCGTCGCCGAAGGCAGAAACAGACACTTTCTGGTCAGTCTCGATGGACGTTCCGAAGAAAAGACTTCGGGAGAAAGCATTACATTGCGCAAAGCCCCGTTCCCCATACGGGTTATCAAACGCAACAAGCAACTCTTTACCGACACCCTACGAAAAAAACTCATGTGGGGGGTCGATTTGCGAAGCAACATCTGAATATAACAAACTCTCACAGAGATACATATTTTTTATTTTTAGATCCAAAATACTATTTATTTCATTTTATTAACCAAATAAATAGTATTATAGCTGATTTATATCATATTTAATTGGTTTGTTTTTATTACTTTTGTCATAAAAATAAAAACAAGCCATATGATGAAAAAACCAAACAAAAAAGAATTAGCCGCCCTACTGCAAACCATGATCATACTTGCAGGAAATCGCACCTCTCTCACAAAAGAGAAACACAATCTTATCGAAAGCGTCTGTAAAAAATACGATTTCTATCCCGATATATTGGAAATAACTTCGGTCGATCCTTATGAAATCTTTTCGACCATAGAGGAAACAGAAATCCGTTTACAGTTTGCCAGCTATCTCATTTATATGACCGGCGCCTGCCCAGAAAAACTGATCGACGCAACGCATCTGTCCTACTTATCAAAGCTACTTTCCATACTCAGCCAACAATAAATAAAAAACGTACTCCATCGAAAAATTTCTTGTAAAGCCACCTCCCCAAAAACACACAAAAACACATTCGCAGAACATCTTTTACAATCACTCCGGATTGTTTATATTTGCGACATGAAATTTACGACCATTACCGACCGGGAATTCGGGGAAATAACCCTCCTCGAACGTTCTACGGCCAAACATCTCATCTTTCGCATTCGATACGGTTCTCTATCCATCACTCACCCGTGCCATACCCGGATCGACATCATACGGCAAAGCATAGAAGAAAAACGAGCCGATTTACGAAAACTATTCCAACGGGCCGAAGGACATTTTTTGCAACCGGGCGATATTATCTATACCCGCATGTTCATCATCATGATATCGTGCGACAACTGTCGCACGATAAGTAGCCGACTACACGACAATACTTTGCATATCGTTTTACCGCAATTATCAGAATACAACGATAAAAACATACAAAAATCCATTGCCAAACACATACACCGACACCTGAAAAATGCCGCAGAAAATTTTCTACCTCAACGACTGGAATACTGGGCACAAAAAACCGGAAACAGCTACAAAGAGCTGGTCATCACCAAAGGTTCCCGACGATTGGGAACATGCCGAAGCGACCGGCGTATAAGCTTGTCGTACCATCTCATGTATTTACCCGACCGCCTCATCGACTACGTCATACTCCATGAACTTTCCCATTTGAGCGAAATGAACCACAGCGCCAAATTCCACGAAATATGCAACCGATATTGTAACGGGAACGAATTGATATTGAAAAAAGAACTCCGAAATTTTCCTTTTCCCACAAATTATTAAGGGCCCTATATGTTAAATAAATATAAATACACACCTTGAAAAACGATTTCTCCAACAAAATAGAGAGATATGTTTGCATACACCGAAGAAAACAGCTATATTTGCCTCGTAAATAAGCCGAAAGAGAGGGGACAAATTTGTCCCCTCGTTTTATTCTAAATCGGTCGATATATCCAAAATCTATGATAGATCCTAAAATTGTAGAAGAAATCGTAAAAGAGGGAATACAGGAAACCGACCTTTTCGTGGTCGACATCACCGTTACGCCCGACAACCGTATCGTAGTGGAAATAGACAACGATGAAGGTGTCGATATAAACCGTTGCATGTCATTGCACCATTTCATCGAAAGCCGGCTCGACAGAGATGTCGAAGATTACGAACTCGAAGTAGGATCGGCCGGCATAACATCTCCATTCAAAGTGGTACGGCAATATCAAAAGAACATCGGTAATGAAGTAGAAGTTCTTACCCGCACAGGCGTAAAACACAACGGAATACTCAAAGCTGCCGATGACAAAGCATTCTCCTTGACGGTTACAAAAAAAGTAAAACCCGAAGGAGCCAAACGCAAAATCGAGGTCGAAGAAGATTTGACCTTCTCTTACTATGATATAAAATACACAAAATATTTAATCAGATTCAAATAAATAAAATGGCCAAGAAAGAGGAAACTATGAGCATGGTCGACACCTTCTCCGAATTCAAGGAATTGAAAAACATCGACCGTACCACCATGATCAGCGTGCTGGAAGAATCTTTCCGCAACGTATTAGCGAAAATGTTCGGTACAGACGAAAACTTCGACATCATCGTCAATCCCGATAAGGGGGACTTTGAAATATGGCGTAACCGTGAAGTCGTAGAAGACGACAAGGTCGAAGACACCAATCTGCAAATCTCTCTGTCGGAAGCAAAAAAAATCGACGAAGATTACGAAGTGGGCGAAGAGGTTACTGACGAGGTATTCTTCGAAAAATTCGGTCGTCGCGCCATATTGAACTTGCGCCAAACATTGGCCTCGAAAATTCTGGAACTCCAAAAAGACGCAATTTACAATCAGTACAAAGATAAAATAGGACAATTGGTAAGCGCCGAAGTATATCAAATCTGGAAAAAAGAGATGCTGCTCATCGACGACGAAGGCAATGAGATGATTCTTCCCAAATCCGAACAAATACCCGGTGATTTCTATCGCAAAGGAGAAACCGCGCGTGCAGCCATTTTACAAGTAGATAACAAAAACAACAATCCCAAGATTATCGTTTCCCGCACATCGGAAGATTTCTTGCGCCGTCTTTTCGAGCTCGAAGTTCCCGAGATACACGACGGCCTCATCACGATACACAAAGTCGCCCGCATTCCCGGCGAACGCGCAAAAATTGCCGTAGAGTCGTATGACGAGCGTATCGACCCGGTCGGTGCCTGCGTAGGAGTAAAAGGTTCGCGTATCCACGGTATCGTACGGGAATTGCGTAATGAAAATATCGACGTCATCAACTATACGACCAATACCTCTCTCTTTATACAACGGGCACTGAACCCGGCCAAAATATCTTCGATACGCCTCAACGAAGAAGAGAAAAAGGCCGAAGTATTCCTCAAACCCGAAGAGGTATCGCTCGCGATAGGAAAAGGCGGCCTCAACATAAAACTCGCCAGCATGCTCACCGGTTACACGATCGATGTATACCGGGATATAGACGAAAGCGAGGAAGAAGATATCTATCTCGATGAATTCAAAGACGAAATCGACGAATGGGTCATCGAGGCACTGAAAAGCATCGGTTGTGCCACGGCGAAAAGCGTACTGGCAAAAAGCCGGGAAGAGCTTATCGAAGGTGCAGACCTCGAAGAAGATACGGTCGATGAAGTTATCAAAATTCTGAAAGCAGAATTCGACGACACCGACGAGGAAGCATAATCTTCGGGCAACCCAACCGTTCCGTCCGGTTCTACGCTCTCGCAGCCACAAGAGAAAAAGAAAAGTGGCAAACAACATTCATCAACGTTAAAAAGCAACTATGTCGATAAGGTTAAACAAAGTAACAAGAGATTTAAACGTAGGTATACAAACAGTAGCCACGTTCCTGCGAAAGAAAGGTTTCGAGATCGAATTGAACCCGAATACAAAAATTACCGACGAACAATATAATTTGCTCGTCAAAGAATTCAGTACCGATAAGGACCTGAAAATAGAATCGGAACGCATCAGCCAAGAACGGCAGAAAGAGAAAAAAGCCGCTCAGGAAGATGTCATCAATGAGCCTCAGGAAATCGAGACTGTTATCGACGAATCGCTCAAACCTCATATCAAAGCCGTAGGTAAAATCGACTTAGACAACTTACTCAAAAAAGCCGAAGAACCGAAGAATCACCTCGAGGAAGAAACCACGCCGTCCGAAGAAACAGGAAAAGCAGAAGAAACAGTAGAATCTTTTTCTGAATCCCATTCCGAACCTCTCGCAGAAACGGAAGAAGAAATCGTATCTATGGAAGAGGCGGAAATCGACGATACGGTTGAAGCAGAACCCGAAAAAGAGGAAATATCCGAACCGACAAATATCGAGAATGAAAAAGAAATGATTCCCGAAAACGCTGATGAGGAAAAGAGCGAAGAAAAAGAAGAGTCCGAAATCGTTACCCCCAGAAACGAAGAAATATTCAAATTGAATACGGTCAAAACACCGGGTATCAATGTCGTCGGTAAAATCGATTTATCGGCCATCAACCAGCAAACCCGTCCCAAGAAAAAAAGCAAAGAAGAAAAACGCAAAGAACGGGAAGCCAAAGAAAAACAACGTTCCGATACCAAACGTCCAGTCGCATCTCAAAACGAAAATACAAATACAGAAAGCGACGGCGAGCGTAAAAAACGGAAACGTATCAAAAAGGAACGTATCGACATCGAACACAGCGTCGACAACTCGTATAGCAGCGATCGCCACAACAGCGGCAAACAACCCCCGAAATTGAAAAAGCCCGTCAAGGCCGAAGTCAATGAAGAAGACGTGCAAAAACAAATCAAGGAAACTCTTGCCCGTCTCACGTCAAAAAGCCAGAAAAAAAGCGCAAAATGGCGTAAAGAAAAAAGGGAGGCTTTCTCGAACAAGGCACAAGAAGCTGCCGAACGCGAGATGGAAGAAAGCCGTATACTGAAACTTACCGAATTTGTAACGGCCAACGACTTGGCCAGTCTCATGAATGTGCCGATAAACAATGTCATCGCCACCTGCATGAGCCTCGGCATCATGGTATCGATAAATCAACGCCTCGATGCAGAAACCATCAATATCGTCGCCGAAGAATTTGGCTATGAAACCGAATATGTAAGTGCAGAGGTTGCCGAAGCGATGGACGACGAAGAAGACCGGGAAGAAGATCTCACCCAACGTCCACCCATCGTAACCGTCATGGGACACGTCGATCATGGTAAAACATCGTTGCTCGACTACATACGTAATGCCAATGTCATCGCCGGTGAAGCCGGAGGTATCACGCAACACATCGGGGCATATAATGTCGTTCTCGAAGACGGCCGCCGTATCACATTCCTCGATACTCCCGGTCACGAAGCGTTTACCGCCATGCGTGCACGAGGCGCCAAAGTAACAGATATCGCCATTATCATCGTTGCGGCCGACGACAATGTCATGCCGCAAACGGTCGAAGCCATCAATCACGCGTCGGCCGCAGGTGTTCCCATTGTCTTCGCCATCAACAAGGTCGACAAACCCAATGCCAATCCCGACAAGATAAAAGAAGAACTTGCCAATATGAACTATCTGGTCGAAGAATGGGGTGGCAAATACCAGTCGCAGGATATTTCAGCGAAAAAAGGTACCGGCGTAAAAGAATTGATGGAAAAGGTTCTGCTCGAAGCCGAATTACTTGACCTGAAAGCCAATCCCAATCGTCGAGCTTCGGGTTCGATCATCGAATCGGCACTCGACAAGGGTCGCGGTTATGTTGCCACCGTACTGGTAGAAAACGGCACATTGCACACAGGCGACATCGTACTGGCAGGGACACAATTCGGAAGGGTTAAGGCCATGTTCAACGAACGGAACGCGCGCATTAAAGAAGCCGGTCCCTCGGCTCCCGTCCTCATACTCGGATTGAACGGCGCTCCGACTGCCGGCGATCAGTTCAAAGTACTGGGTAGCGACCAAGAAGCACGAGAAATAGCGAACAAACGCGAACAACTGCAACGCGAACAAGGGTTGCGTACCCATAAACTGCTCACTCTCGACGATATAGGACGCCGTATCGCCATCGGTAACTTCCAAGAGCTGAATATCATCGTGAAAGGCGACGTCGACGGTTCGATTGAAGCATTGAGCGACTCGCTCATCAAACTCTCGACCGAAGAGATACAAGTAAATGTACTGCATAAAGCCGTAGGACAAATTTCGGAATCGGACGTTACACTGGCAGCAGCCTCAAATGCCATCATCGTCGGGTTCCAAGTACGTCCCTCTATCGCAGCCCGTAAACTGGCCGAAAAAGAAGGCGTGGATATACGTCTCTATTCGATCATTTACGATGCCATCGAAGAAGTAAAAGCAGCTATGGAAGGTATGCTCTCTCCCGAAATCAAGGAAGAGGTTACTGCTACCGTCGAAGTTCGCGAGACATTCCACATTTCCAAAGTCGGAACTGTTGCCGGCGGTATCGTAAAAGAAGGCAAAATAAAACGGACCAACAAGGTTCGTCTCATACGCGACGGTATCGTGATATACACCGGTGAGCTTGGCTCATTGAAACGATTCAAAGATGATGTAAAAGAAGTCGCCACCGGCTATGAATGCGGTCTTAACCTCGCCAACTACAACGATATAAAAGTAGGCGACCTTATCGAAGCCTATGAGGAGGTAGAGGTAAAGAAAACTCTCTGATAACAGAGATAAGGCGGTATCGATACCGATAAACGGATACCGCCTTATCATCTTTTTTTGACAGGACAACGATGAACGTACAGATTATAGATATTATCGTTGGCGCCATTCTCGCTTACGGATTGGTACACGGTTACTACAAAGGTATCGTACAGCAACTCGGTTCTTTGGGAGGATTGATCGTCGCCATTTTGTTCGCCAATCTTTTTACACCCATATTCGAGAACCTGCTCAACAAATTCGATTTCGCAAGCCCCGGCATAACCCACAAGTTAGCCTATCTTACATCATTTCTCGTCCTTCTGTTCGGGTGTAACTTCTTGGCCCGCCTCCTCAAAAGAACACTACACATGTTGCATCTAGGGTGGTTCGACCGCATTACCGGAAGCATTTTCTGCTGCTTCAAATATCTGCTTGTAGCAAGCGCCCTACTCAATCTGTATACGATACTGGGAGGAGAAGGAAAAGATGCCGTACCTCCTATTCCGCAGGAAGCAAAACTCTGCCAAATTGTACTGAAAGTAGCACCTTTTGTTATCGATTGGTCCAAAGAAAAAGTAGAAATTCCCGACATAAATATCTCTCTGCCGGAAATAAACAAAGACGAACTTCCGGCGTTTTTACAGTAAACGAAGGCTTTACCGCCTAAACAGCGTAACGCATGGCAATGAAAAAAGAAAGTCTCAACCATTCATATAAAGATCTCCAACCTCAAAAGAAAAACGAGGAGTCGGAGAAAATCATCGATGAAGTTACTTCATCGGACTACAAATACGGATTTGTTACCGACATCGATACCGAAGTCATACCCAAAGGCCTTAACGAAGAGATCATACGGCTCATTTCTTCCAAAAAGAACGAGCCAGAATGGTTACTCGATTTCCGCCTTAAAGCGTTTGCCCATTGGAAAACGCTCGAAATGCCCCGTTGGGCTCATCTCGACATACCCGAAATCGACTATCAGGCTATCAGCTACTACGCGGCTCCCAAAAAGAAAGAATCGCCCAAAAGTCTCGATGAAGTAGATCCCGAGTTGCTCGATACGTTCAATAAATTGGGTATCTCGCTCGAAGAGCAGATGAAACTTTCCGGTATTGCCGTCGACGCCGTCATGGACAGTGTTTCGGTCAAAACCACATTCAAAGAAAAGTTGGCCGAATTAGGAGTCATATTCTGTTCTTTCAGCGAAGCCGTAAAGGACTATCCCGACCTCGTCAAGCAATATCTCGGTACGGTCGTTCCTTACCGGGACAATTTTTTTGCAGCCCTCAATTCGGCGGTATTCAGCGACGGGTCATTTGTCTATATCCCCAAAGGGGTACGTTGCCCTATGGAACTGTCAACCTACTTCCGCATCAATGCGGCAAACACCGGGCAATTCGAGCGTACCCTCATTATCGCCGACGACGACAGTTATGTAAGTTATCTCGAAGGCTGCACAGCCCCCATGCGGGACGAAAACCAACTGCATGCCGCCATTGTGGAAATCAGGGTTCACGAACGTGCCGAGGTAAAATATTCGACAGTACAGAACTGGTATCCCGGCGACAAAGAAGGACGAGGCGGCATCTACAACTTCGTAACCAAAAGAGGTTTGTGCAAAGGCGATCATTCTAAAATATCTTGGACACAAGTAGAAACAGGGTCTGCCATTACATGGAAATACCCCAGTTGCATTCTTGCCGGAGACAATTCCATAGGCGAATTTTACTCGGTAGCAGTAACCAATAACCACCAACAAGCCGACACCGGAACCAAAATGATACACATCGGCAAGAATACCCGCAGCACCATCGTATCGAAAGGAATCTCGGCCGGTTACAGCCAAAACAGTTACCGCGGATTGGTACGCGTATCGCAGGGTGCAGAAAATGCCCGCAACTATACCCAATGCGACAGCCTATTGCTGAGCGACCATTGCGGTGCGCATACGTTTCCCTACATGGATATAAAAAACGATACGGCAATCGTCGAGCACGAAGCTACAACGTCTAAAATCAACGAAGACCAAATATTCTACTGCAACCAACGCGGTATTCCTACCGAAGAAGCAGTCGGCCTCATCGTCAACGGATATGCCAAAGAGGTGATGAACAAACTCCCTATGGAATTTGCCGTAGAAGCACAAAAACTCTTACAAATCACCCTCGAAGGCTCGGTCGGATAAAAAACCAGCCGTCCGGTAAGACAACATATATATAAATAAAATTTACAGAAATATGCTCACCATAAAAAATCTGCACGCCAGCATCAACGGCAAAGAGATATTGAAAGGTATCGACCTCATCGTAAAACCCGGTGAAGTCCACGCAATCATGGGACCCAACGGTTCCGGAAAAAGTACCCTTTCATCGGTACTCGCAGGCAATCCGGCATTCGAGGTAACCGAAGGCAGTGTCGAATTCTACGGGAAAGATTTGTTATCGCTCGCTCCCGAAGACCGCTCTCACGAAGGAATTTTCCTGAGTTTCCAGTATCCGGTAGAAATTCCGGGGGTAAGTATGGTTAACTTCATGCGTGCTGCCATCAACGCCAAACGTAAATATTGGGGGGAAGAACCTTTATCGGCCACCGACTTTCTGAAAATGATGCGGGAAAAACGGGCTATCGTCGAACTCGATAACAAGTTGGCCAGCCGTTCGGTCAACGAAGGATTCTCCGGTGGTGAAAAGAAAAGAAACGAAATTTTCCAAATGGCGATGTTGCAACCCCGTCTGTCCATTCTCGATGAAACCGATAGCGGTCTCGACATCGATGCCTTACGTATCGTTTCGCAAGGTGTAAACCAACTGAAATCGGATAAAAATGCAACGATCGTCATCACGCACTACCAACGGCTGCTCGATTACATCGCACCCGATTTCGTGCACGTACTTTACAAAGGACGCATTGTAAAATCGGGAGGCCCTGAGCTCGCACTCGAACTCGAAGAAAAAGGATACGATTGGATAAAAAAAGAGGTTGACGCATAAATTCCTCCGACTATGAATGCAGCACAACAATATATCGATCTCTTCCGGGAAAATAGGGATCTCATCGACAAGCACTCTTCCGCCATACTGAATGGGCGGCGAGAAGCGGCAATTCGCGACTTTGAGTTACTGGGACTACCGGGGAAAAATCTGGAAGAATTTTTACATACCGACGTCGAATCTTTTTATGCGCCGGATTACGGGCTGAATCTGGCCCGGATAAAACCGGCGGAAAATATCCGGGAAACGTTCCGTTGCGCTGTTCCCGATCTCGAAAGCCGACTCTATTTTTTCATCGGAGATACATTCTGTCAGGGAACAAACGTGAATCTGCCCGAGGGTGTCATCGCTTGCAGTCTGTGTGAAGCGGCCGCCCAACATCCCGAACTGGTAGACCGTTATTACGGGAAACTCGCCCAAACGGATAAAGACGGGACAGTCGCCCTCAATACCGCTCTTGTACAAGACGGCTTTTTCCTTTTTGTCCCCCGTCATGTAAAAATCGAAGAGCCTCTTCAAATTGTCAACCTTATGCACGGTTCCCACGATTTCATGGCCAACCGGCGTCTGCTCGTCGTACTTGAAGAAGGGGCGCAAGTACGCCTGCTTTCCTGCGACCATACGCTCGACAAGGGAAACTTTCTGACTTCAACGGTCAACGAAATTTTTATCGGGGCTAATGCCACCTTCGACTACTACGACCTCGAAGAATCTACTCTCAACACGCACCGCGTCTCCTCGACATTCATACAGCAGGAAAGTGCATCGAACGTATTGGTCAACGGTATCACCCTGCACAACGGCTATACCCGCAACAATTACTATATCACTCTGGCCGGAGAACATGCCGAGACACATCTCTATGGCATGGCCGTAGCCGACAAGCGGCAGTTGGTCGACAACTTTACCTTTATCGACCACAAAGCGCCCTACTGCACAAGCGACGAACTCTTCAAATATGTGCTCGAAGACTCCGCAACTGGCATTTTCAACGGACGGATTCTCGTGCGTCAAGGTGCGCAAAAGACCTCGGCCGTACAGACCAACCGCAACCTTTGTACCACCAAAGAAGCGCACATCTATACCCAGCCGCAACTCGAAATATATGCCGATGATGTAAAATGCAGCCACGGTGCCACAGTGGGACAACTCGATGGTAACGCACTTTTCTACATGCGCTCGCGCGGTATTCCCGAGTCCGAAGCCCGTATGTTGCTCATGGTGGCCTTTACGCACGATGTTATCGAAAAAGTGCGCATCGAGAAATTGAAAGAACGTCTGCATAAAATGGTCGAACGCCGATTCAGAGGGGCTCTCGATAAATGCGCTGGTTGCCGCATATGTCAATAATTAAAGAAAACA
>ULXJ01070293.1_pt1 | contig 21242 bp, 10 predicted proteins | sample 1960981 | NCBI WGS metagenome assembly ULXJ01 (sample SAMEA4835830, study PRJEB28245) | human gut metagenome | biome: gut microbiome; material: fecal sample | place: Denmark | collected 2008 | reverse complement strand
TCATGGAAATATATGTAATTTTGTCCACAGAAAAGAGAGTCAATATCCGGTCTCTTGGTAAATAAAAAATATCTTTGAGGTGTAAGTTACGAGTATGGATAATCGAATATTGATAATCGACGATGAACCGACGATACGTAAACTTCTGGCTCGTATGTTGGAGTTGGAAGGGTATGAGATATTTCAGGCCGATGATTGTACGTCGGGTATGAAGCAATTGACTTTGCGTAGACCACAGTTGGTTTTGTGCGATGTTTTTTTACCTGACGGGAATGGTGTTGAATTAGTAAAAAGTATCAAGGCTGTTACTCCCGATGTTGAAGTAATATTGTTGACGGCTCACGGAAATATTCCCGATGGCGTACAGGCGATAAAAAACGGAGCGTTCGATTATATAACCAAAGGTGACGACAACAACAAGATTATACCTATCATCAGCCGGGCGATGGACGAGGTTCATAAACGCATGAAGTCGGCTTCGGCATCGAAGTCCGATTCTGAATGTTCTTTCGATTCTATTTTGGGACAGTCCGACTGTATGAAACGGGCTATTAGTTTAGCAGAGAAAGTGTCTAAGACCGATGTCCCGGTTTTATTGACGGGAGAAACCGGGACAGGAAAAGAAGTGTTTGCCCAAGCGATTCATAATAATAGCGGACGGAGCAAGAAACCTTTTGTTGCAGTCAATTGTTCGGCATTCAGCAAAGAGTTGTTGGAGAGCGAGATGTTCGGTCATAAAGCCGGGGCGTTTACCGGAGCGGTGAAAGATAAGAAAGGTTTGTTTGAAGAAGCCAATAACGGAACGATTTTTCTCGATGAGATCGGTGAGATGGCTTTTGAATTGCAAGCTAAACTTTTGCGGGTACTTGAGTCGGGTGAATATTTGAAGATAGGAGATACCAAACCGACGAAAGTAAATGTGAGGATTATTTCAGCGACGAATCGCAACTTGAAGCAGGAAATTGAAAATAAGACTTTCCGGGAAGACTTGTTTTTTCGTCTTTCGGTTTTTCATATCGAATTGCCTCCATTGAGAGAGCGTATGGGAGACGTAGAAATTCTTGTAAAAGAATTTTTATTGCGTTATAGTAAAAAAATGGGACGTAAAGTCGAGGGCATAACACCCGAATGTTTGTCTGCGCTATCTACTTATTCATGGCCGGGTAATATACGGGAATTGCGAAATGTGATAGAGCGTTCTATCATCGTGTGCGATGACTATTTGACGTTAAGCGATCTTCCTGTTGAAATACAGTCATTCTCTTCCTCTCAGAAAAATTTGCCGCAAAACGAGTTTGAATTGGCGGGAGCGGAGCGTCGCCACATCGAGAAAGTATTGCGGTACACCAAAGGAAATAAAACCGAGGCTTCCCGTTTATTGAAGATTGGCTTGACGACTCTCTATCGTAAGATCGAAGAGTATAAGATTGTTCTTAATAATTAGTATTTGTTTTTATATCGTTTTATTTATCGGGAAAACCGGCTCATGCGGGATTTTCTCGATTTTTTTATTTCTTGGCAGTTTTCTGATTAGCAGAATTTTTTTGTTTTCCGAATAGGTATACCTGTTTGTTTTTCGTTTTGAAATCTGTTTTTTCAAAATGGAAAGGTTTTATACCGATGATTTTTCTTGTTTTTATTTTATAAGAGGCTTTAAATTAGTTGCTTGTGATTTTCTTCGTCTTTGTGGCATACTTTTGGTATAATATCGAACAACCAAAAAATTATTATGTATGATCTAAAAAAAGAAAAAGTACTATGGAAGTAATCGGTTTTTTAATATGCCTATTGAGTGGAATACTCTGTTTCTGGCTATTTTACAAATGTATAGATTGGTTTGACAAAATGTAAAAAAGGAGATTTTATGTACACAGCATTGTTTATTGTGGCAGTTGTGATGTTCATCTATATGATGTATGTCCTCATCAAGCCCGAGAAATTTTAAGAACAGAATAGGTAAGGTAAAAAAATGTAACTATGAATACAGAAATTTTAGGTGTTGTAGCTCAAATCGTTATTTTGTTGCTGTTGAGCTATCCCCTGGGAAAATATATTGCTAAGGTATATAAAGGAGAGAAAACCGTTCTCGACTTTATGAAACCGGTGGAGAGATTGATGTACCGTTTGTCGGGAATCAACCCCGAAGAAGAGATGGACTGGAAACAATTCTTACGTGCTTTGTTGATGGTCAATTTATTCTGGTTTGTATGGGGTATGGTTTTGTTGGTAAGTCAGGGGTATCTGCCTCTTAATCCCGACGGAAATATCGGACAGACCTGCCACCAGGCTTTTAATACATGTATCTCATTTATGGTAAACTGTAACTTGCAGCACTATAGTGGTGAAAGTGGTTTGACTTATTTCACCCAGCTGTTTGTTATCATGCTTTTCCAATTCATTACCGCTGCTACCGGTATGGCGGCTATGGCTGGTATCATGAAAGCCCTCGCTGCCAAAACTACGAAAACGATAGGAAACTTTTGGAAATTCCTTGTATTGAGCTGTACTCGTATTCTCGTGCCTCTGTCGCTTATCGTAGGTATCGTACTTATAACAGAAGGTACTCCTATGGGATTTGACGGTAAAATGGAGATTACGACCCTTGAAGGAGAGACCCAGATGGTTTCGCAAGGACCTACGGCAGCTATTGTTCCTATCAAACAGTTGGGAACGAATGGTGGTGGTTACTTCGGAGTCAATTCTTCGCACCCGCTTGAAAACCCGACATACTTGACGAATATTTTTGAATGCTGTTCTATTCTTATTATTCCGATGGCAATGGCTTTTGCATTTGGGTTTTATATCCGACGTAAAAAATTGGGTTATGCCATATATGGAGTCATGTTTGCTGCATTCCTTATCGGTGTGATTATCAACGTCTCTCAGGAGATGGGTGGCAACCCCCGTATCGATGATATGGGTATTGCCCAAGAGCATGGTAGCATGGAAGGTAAGGAGATACGCTTGGGCGCAGGAGGTACAGCTTTGTGGAGTGTTGTAACGACTGTAACATCGAATGGTTCGGTAAATGGTATGCACGACTCGACAATGCCGCTATCGGGTATGATCGAAATGCTCAATATGCAGATCAATACTTGGTTCGGTGGTGTCGGCGTGGGTTGGATGAACTACTTTACCTTTATTATCATTGCCGTCTTCATCAGTGGTCTGATGGTGGGACGTACGCCCGAATTCCTTTGTCATAAGGTCGAAGCCCGGGAAATGAAAGTTGCTTCTATTGTAGCCTTGCTTCACCCCTTTGTCATTCTCGTAGGTACGGCACTTGCATGTTATTTATATGCTCATGCACCGGCATTTGTGGCCAGTGAAGGTGGTTGGTTGAACAACCCGGGATTCCATGGATTGAGCGAGATGCTTTATGAGTATACATCATGTGCTGCCAATAACGGTTCTGGTTTCGAAGGTTTGAGCGATAACACATGGTTCTGGAACTATTCCTGCGGTATCGTTCTTATTTTGAGCCGTTTCATTCCTATTGTGGGACAAGTTGCCATTGCCGGTCTGTTGGCACAGAAACGATATATTCCCGAAGGTGCCGGAACATTGAAGACCGATACGGTAACATTCAGTATCATGACGTTTGCTGTTATCTTCATCGTTGCTGCATTGTCGTTCTTCCCTGCACATGCTTTGAGTACTATCGCAGAACATTTCAGTTTATAAGGTGAAAAAACATATTATAGAGAAATAACTAATTATGAAAGCTAATAATTCAACATCGCTGTTTCAAAAAGATCAAGTTATAGAGAGCTTGAAACAGTCGTTCGTAAAGCTGAATCCCAAAACCTTGATAAAAAATCCGGTTATGTTCACCGTGGAAGTATCAACTTTCTTCATGCTTCTCGTGACCATTTATTCGGCATTCAGTAATACACAAGGTTCGTTTGTATATAATTTGCTGGTTTTTGTAATCCTGTTCATAACCATACTTTTTGCCAATTTTGCCGAAGCGATTGCCGAGGCTCGCGGTAAAGCTCAGGCCGATAGCTTGCGTAAAACCCGTGAAGAAACACCTGCCAAACTTGTGGTCGACGGTCAAGTAAAATGGGTGAACAGCTCGCAGTTGAAAAAAGGAGATATTTTTGAGTGTGAAGCAGGTGATGTAATCCCGGCCGATGGTGAAATAATCGAGGGTCTTGCTTCTATCGATGAAAGTGCCATTACCGGAGAATCCGCTCCTGTAATACGAGAAGCTGGTGGTGATAAAACATCAGTAACCGGTGGTACTAAGGTGCTTTCGGATCATATCAGAGTGAAAGTTACTACCCAACCCGGTGAAAGCTTCCTCGATAAAATGATTGCTCTCGTAGAAGGGGCAAGCCGTCAAAAGACTCCGAATGAAATCGCATTGACTATTCTGTTGGCCGTATTTACCCTCGTTTTCTTGGTGGTATGTATCACGTTGAAACCGATGGCCGATTATTCCAATACCGTTATTTCGATTGCTGCATTCCTTTCGCTTTTTGTATGTCTGATTCCTACGACGATCGGAGGCCTTCTCTCTGCTATCGGTATTGCCGGTATGGATCGTGCCTTGCGTGCCAATGTGATTACGAAATCCGGTAAAGCTGTCGAGACGGCTGGCGATATCGATACGCTCTTGCTCGATAAAACCGGTACGATTACGATCGGTAATCGTCGTGCTACCGCTTTCTATCCGGTAAGCGGAATGGATAAACATTCATTCGTTGAGGCTTGTCTTATGTCGTCGGTATCGGACGATACTCCCGAAGGAAAATCGATTATTGAGTTGGGACACGAAATCGGTGTGCGTATGAGAAGTCTGAATACCGAAGGTTCCAAGATGATCAAATTTACGGCCGAAACGAAATGTTCGGGTATCGACTTGAAAGACGGAACGGAGATTCGTAAAGGTGCTTATGATGCGATACGCGATATTACGGCCAAAGCTGGGAATCCTTTCCCCAAAGAAACGGAAGAAGTTATTTATAAGATAACCAGTAACGGCGGTACTCCTCTTGTGGTAAGTATCGATAAGAAAGTAGCCGGTGTCATAGAATTGCAAGATATCATAAAACCCGGTATCGTAGAACGTTTCAAACGTTTGCGCAAGATGGGTGTAAAAACGGTAATGGTAACCGGTGATAACCCTTTGACTGCCAAATATATTGCAGAGAAAGCCGGCGTAGATGATTTTATTGCGGAGGCTAAGCCCGAAGACAAGATGAATTACATCAAGAAAGAACAGGCTGCTGGTAAGCTGGTTGCCATGATGGGCGATGGTACGAACGATGCCCCGGCATTGGCTCAGGCAAATGTGGGTGTAGCGATGAACAGTGGTACGCAAGCAGCTAAAGAGGCCGGTAACATGGTCGACCTCGATAATGACCCGACCAAGTTGATCGAAATTGTCGAAATCGGAAAACAGTTGCTGATGACTCGCGGTACGCTGACTACGTTCTCTATCGCTAACGACGTAGCCAAATACTTCGCCATCATTCCTGCCTTGTTTATGTTGACCATACCTCAGTTGGCATCGCTCAATGTAATGGGCCTGCATAGTCCCGAGAGTGCAATTTTATCGGCTATCATATTCAATGCCATTATCATTCCTATCCTTATTCCGTTGGCTTTGAGAGGTGTTGCTTATAAACCTATCGGTGCAAGCGCATTGCTTCGTCGCAACCTGCTTATTTATGGTGTCGGCGGTCTTATAGCACCTTTCGTCGGGATTAAGCTCATCGATTTGATTGTCGGCCTTTTCTTCTAATTAAAAAACAAAGTAAGTTATGAAAAATCTTATAAAGTCATTACGCTTTACTCTTGTATTTTGCGTATTTATTTCAATAAGTTACATTTTCGTTTTGTGGTTGTATGCCCGTATCACGGGCAGCAATAACGCCGAAACAGTTACCTTGAACGGAAAAGTGGTTGGCGCTGCGAATGTAGGACAGATGTTCACTCAGGATATTTATTTTTGGGGACGTCCCTCTAAGGCTGGTAACGGATACGACGCATCGAGTTCGGCCGGTAGCAACAAGGGCCCTACGAATGAGGAATACTTGGCCGAGGTAGAGAGCCGTATCGATACTTTCTTGGCGCATCACCCTTACCTCGAACGTAAAGATGTTCCGGCCGAAATGGTTACGGCCAGTGCTTCGGGCTTGGATCCCAACATTACTCCCGAGTGCGCTTATGTCCAAGTAAAACGTGTGGCCGCCGCCCGTGGTATGGATGAGAGCCGCGTAAAAGCTCTTGTTGATGCAGCAGTGGAAAAACCTCTTTGGGGTATTTTCGGAACAGAAAAAGTGAATGTTCTGAAACTGAATGTTTCTCTCGATGAAACGAAATAATTGTAATAACAAATAAAAAGCTATATCCGAATAACGGATAAAAATAAGTATAGAAATTTTTTAAGGATTATGAAAAAAGGATTCATCGCAGCTTTTGCAGCTGCATCGATTATGCTTTCGAGCCATGTTGTCGCTCAAGAAAAGTTTACGGTCAGTGGTAAAGCAGATTTTGTAAGTGATTACATTTGGCGTGGTATGGACCAAAACTCCGGATTTTCGGTACAACCCTCTCTCACTTTAAGTTGGTATGGTGTCAGCCTCAATTGCTGGGGCAGCCAGAGCCTTACCAAATGGGAAGACGGTGGAGCCAAGGAGTTCGACATTAACCTGAGTTATTCGATAAAAGGTTTTACGGTTACGGTTTCCGATTTATGGTGGTCGGGAGTGAACAAGCCTTACGGACATTATCGTAACTCTCATTATTTCGAAGGAACTTTGGCTTATAGTTTTGCCGAACTTTGTCCTAAATTTCCGTTGGCCATCTCTTGGAGTACGATGTTTGCGGGAGCCGATAGAGACACCGATCCTGTTACCGGTGAATTGTGTGGAAAACTCAGAGGTTCGACGTATGTGAACTTCTCTTGTCCGGTAGCTTTGCCTGCCGATATAACACTTACTCCGGCTATCTCTTTTACTCCGTGGAAGGGTATGTATCACAATAAGGCGGCTATCACCGATATTTCGTTAAAAGCTAATAAAGATATCAAGATAACCGATAATTTTTCGATACCTTTGTTTGCACAGGTGATTGTAGCTCCTCAATTCGATAGAACATATATCGTAGCAGGATTTACTTTAGGTTTCTAAGATAGCTTTATGCAAAACGAAGAAAACAATAATGTACAGTATTTCTTAGACCTTATCCGTCGTTCGCGCCGGGGAAAATTCAAAGTGTACATAGGTATGATTGCGGGGGTGGGAAAGACCTACCGCATGTTACAGGAAGCACACGAATTACTCGAAAATGGCGTCGATGTACAGATTGGATATGTCGAAACACATGGAAGAGCAGGAACGGAGGCCCAGTTAGTGGGCCTCCCTGTTATTCCACGGAAGAAGATATTTTACAAGGGTAAAGAGCTCGAGGAGATGGATTTGGAAGCTATTCTCCAACGGCATCCCGAGATTGTGGTCGTAGACGAGTTGGCCCATACCAATGTCGAAGGTTGTCGTAACCGAAAACGTTGGGAAGATGTTCTCGAACTTCTCGATGCCGGGATAAATGTTATCTCGGCTATTAATATTCAGCATATAGAGAGCCTCAACGACGAGGTGAAGGATATTGCCGGTATCGAGGTGAAGGAACGGGTTCCCGACCGTATTTTACAGGAGGCTGATGAGGTTGTGAACATCGACTTGACCGCAGAAGAGTTGATCGCGAGACTGAAAGCCGGGAAAATATATCGACCCGAAAAAGTTCAGACGGCTCTGAACAATTTCTTTAAAACCGAGAATATACTCCAATTACGTGAACTTGCTCTTAAAGAGGTTGCATTCCGAATCGAGCGGAAAGTCGAGAGCGAGGTTATACCTACGAGCAATGCTCCGGCACGCCGGGAAAAAGTACTGGCCTGCATCAGCAGCAACGAGCAGACCCCTCGGCACATCATCAGAAAGGCTTATCGGTTGGCTTCTCGTTACAATACCTCTTTTATTGCACTGTATGTACAGACACATAGGGAAGATCCCGATCGTATCAGTTTGGCATCGCAACGTTATCTGATCAATCATTTTGAGTTGGTTACGGAGTTGGGCGGTACGATCAAGCAGGTGGCAGCCGATTCGGTAACCGATGTGATTATCGATGTTTGTCGAGAAAATCAGATTACGGTTGTATGTATGGGACAGCCCTCATTTTCCATGCCCAATGTATTGTTTTCGATAGGGCGTTACCGTAAGTTTATGAAGGCTTTGGCCGAAATGCGTATCGATTTGATTATTATTTCATAACCTAACGTATTGTGAATATGAAAAACATGACTATTAAGGCAAAGCTCACCCTTGCAATAGGAGTGTTGGTGTCGATGATTGTCCTCTTGGTCGTATTGTCGATTGCCAATTTGCAGATTTTGACAGCTACCGATCCCGATAGTCCGGCAGCCGGACCGGGGTTGAACAGGGCACTTATTTATGTTTCGGTAGTCGGCGTTATTTGTATTCTTATAGGTATCGCCATTCTTATCCGTATTCCCATATCTATCAATAATCCTATCAAGCAGTTGATTGACGGAATTCTCGAGATTGCCAATCATAACTACGATGTGAGACTCGACCTGAAAGGAGATAGAGAGTTGGAGGTTGTTTCACAAAATTTCAACCGAATGGCCCGCCGATTGAGCGATTATCATAATAGTACACTTTCTGACCTGATGGCTTCGAAACGTTATCTCGAAACAATCATCAATTCGATCAATGAGCCTATCATCGGCCTCGATAACGATATGCAGATACTGTTTATCAATAATGAGGCATTGAACGTGTTGAACCTGAAACGGGAAAATACGATCAGAAGGTCGGCACAGGAAATCGCCATGAAAAATGACTTATTGCGTCGCTTGATACGGGGAATGCTCGACCAAAAGGAAGAAAAAGAGCAGAGTTCTACGGCCAAGAAAGAACCGCTCAAAATATATGCAGACAATAAAGAGAGCTTTTTCCAAGTAAAATACATGGAGATTACGATGCCTGATAAAGACGGTGTTACCATCGTGAAAAAAGGAAATGTCATTTTGCTCAAAAATATTACTGAGTTTCAAGAACTCGATACGGCTAAGACGACTTTTATTTCGACCATATCGCATGAACTGAAAACTCCTATCTCGGCCATATTGATGAGTTTGCAGCTATTGGAAGATAAGCGCGTCGGTACTCTCAATGCCGAACAGGAAGAACTATCCAATAGCATCAAGGAAAACAGCGAGCGTCTGTTGAGCATTACGGGCGAACTCCTCAATATGACACAGGTCGAGAGTGGAAAATTGCAACTGAAACCCAAAATTACCAAACCGATAGAACTGATCGATTACGCTATCAAGGCCAACCGTATACAAGCCGAGAAGTTCGGAATCCAAATCGAAGTCGATTATCCCGAAACAATCAAAAAACTTTTTGTCGATAGTGAGAAGATTGCATGGGTCTTGACCAATCTGCTGAGTAATGCCATACGTTATTCATCGGAAAATGGTCGGGTAATTATTGGTGCCCGGCAGAAAACTGAAAACAGCATCGAAATGTATGTCCGGGATTTTGGTAAAGGAATAGATTCTCGCTATCATAAGAGTATTTTCGATCATTATTTCCGGGTTCCCGGAACGAAGGTTCAAGGAAGCGGATTGGGGCTTTCCATCTCCCGTGATTTTGTTATGGCTCATAACGGAACACTGGACGTCGAGAGCGAATTGGGAAAAGGTAGTTGTTTCTCTATGATATTGCCTTGTTAGGGTGATATAGCGCGGAACGATATTTGCGAGAATGAGAAAAAATGGAGGCCGTTCATCATGAACGGCCTCCATTTTTCATGGAAATTTTATGGAACTTACTTGACGATCACTTTCTGGTCGTTTACCAGATAAAGGCCCGCCGGGAGATTCTCGATGAAATATACGCCGGGCGTATATTCGATTTGTTTTACGAGTTGGCCCGCGGCGTTGTGAACCGTAACCGTAAGTTTTTTTTGTACAAGGATTTCGAGCGATCCGTTACTGCCTATGGCGACAAAATCGGGGCGAGAGATTTCGGGGGTGATTTCGTTTATACCCGATGTCCCGTCTTGTGCTATGGCCCGTTCACCGAGGCTTCCGTATTCGTTGACGGCTTTTACCGAGAAACACTCTGCATCTTGACCGGCATCGATCGTACTCGTGCATTCTGTGGTGATGTCGATTACCGAGTCATTTTGGAAAACGATATAGCAAATGGCGTAATCGCAGGCTTTCCAAGAAAGGGAGTTGCTGTTTTTCTTCACCTCTTCGGGGGCGGCAATCGGTTCGAAGAATTGGCGGGGATTCCAGTTGTCCGCTCCCGCAATGATGTTGTCATAATTCATCAGGGCCGCTTCTTCGGCTGTGATGGTTGCCCGGCAACTTCCGGTTATTTTTTGACCGTTATCGTCGGTATAGAAATATTCGGTGCGGCGGTTACTCAGGTCGATGGGGTTCCCATTCACGTCCATACTGTTATATTCGGCAAATAATTTTGGAATGGTACCCATAGTATTCCAACCGGTAGGACTGGGGATCCGTTTCATCGTCGTGTTGAGATAGACGACGATAGGATCATTATGCCACGGGCGGCCCAATGCATCTTTGTTGTCGGCGACTCCGTCAATGGTACAGCTTTCGAATACATAACCATATTTGGTGCCTTCACCATGAGATGCGGCTGTAACGACACTTCCCGGGCGGGCATTGTATAGACTGCAATTCTCGAATAGGCAGTCTCCGCCACCGTAGATATAATCGACTGCACCTTCTATATAACATTCTTTGACATAGTGCCGGTCGCTGATGGATCGAGATGTCGTCTGCCATGTATCTTGGTATGAGCGTACATTGCATCGGTAGAATGCAAGACGGTCGTTGTCCGTGTTCAGCGCTAATGCCATAGGTCCGTTCTGTTCTTCTACGCCCCATGTATTGATATACGAAATGTTTTCGGTGTAGAAATCCGGACTGGAGATATTTACCACAGTGCCATTTCTGTCTCCATACGGGTAGTAGGCTGCATTTCCGCAAGAGTATTCCCAGCCGTTATCACCCTCACTGGCACAATTGATTTTATATTGAATGATGGTGCGGTCGCGATCCTGACCGATAAGGTGGATAAACGGTTTGTCTTTGGGTATACGCACCAGTTCGTTATAAACGCCGTTCTTTACGAAAATCAGATAGGGTTTGATCCTGTTTGTCGGAGTTGCATCGATGGCTGCTTGTACTGTCGTGTAGTCACCTGTCCCGTCGGCTGCCACTACGGCGTCGAATGTTTTCGCATGGGGGCGAGGACGTTCCATCGTTTTGAATTGCAGAGTAATACCGGCGAATGGATTACCGCTCATATCGGTAATGGCACCTTCGGGAACAACGACTTCATAGGAGGTCCCATAAGAAAGTCCCGAGTAGGCAAAGCTGGCGGTTTTGCTTCCGAATACGGGAACAAGCGTTTCCCCGTTGAGGGTGATTTCGCCGCTTCCGGCTTGCACTTTCTCGTCGAAAGTGAGCACGATATTCCCGTTGGCCGAGGCTTTATCCGAATTTTGCGCCGGAGAGGTCGATATCAGCACGGGGGCTGTGAAGTCGGGCACATGTATTTCATCGGCGTATACGAATACATCGGCCAAGTAGAAACCTTCTGTATCACCTTCTTTGGCACTTCCGATCATTTCGGTCGTCGTATCTCCGATCCAACGGATATAGATCGTCTTTTTCATCTCTTCGGTAAGGGTATCGGGAAGCATGGCATCGAAAGCGATCCATTCGCTACTGCTTCCCGAGAGGGTAAGGGTCGCGAGGTCGGCGTAATGTACGCCGTCGGTCGAGAGTTGCATTTTCTGCCCTTTGTGTACACAGCCGTTATCTGTTCCTATGTAACTGTGTATTTTGATGTTTTCGTATCCGGCAGCCGAGAATTTGGCCGTGAAATAGCGGGGATTGTCCATGTCGGCAAAATCGGTATAGCGTCGGGCGCAATATAGAGTTTTTCCTCCGAATGTTCTTTCCGATGCGCCCCAGTTGGTAGAGCTGCCATCTCCGTTGTGGAAATACATGACTCCGGTATTATCGGTTTTGAAGTAATAATCACCTTGCCGGTCGCTTCGAGCCGGATTTTTATTACTGTCGAAATCCCAACCTACGATAAAAGGTATGACGTCATAGTGCATCAAGAAACTGTAATCCTTGTCCATGATGACGGTTTGTCTGTTTTCGCTACTGCCGTCTCCCCAATACAGGAACGTTGTTGCAGAATTGGGAACGACCGTGATGCTTACCTCTTCACCGGCTTCGTATTGGTTGTTGTCTCTTTGCGGGGAGAGTATGTATTCGCCCCACGTTGCGCCCTCACCCTCTTTCTCGATGTTCAAGGTATAAAGGGTTTGAAGTGTGAATGTTGCGGATATTTCGGTATTTTCTTCGATGGTGAAAGTATAGGGATTTTCGGTAGAGACGACTTTCCCCTCTTTGTCTTTCCATGCTTCGAAACGGTAGCCGTAGTTGTGGGTGGCCGAGACGGTTACTTCATCGCCTTTCTCGTAAATTCCCGATGTTGGGGTTACATTACCGCCGTCTTCGGGCGAACTGCCGGTCGCCAATGTTACGGCTTCGGTAAATGTTTTCAGCCAACGAGGGTCTCCTACGATACCGCCGGTGGTGGAAGCCGTAGCCAACGGAGAGGTCGATACGATGGTGAAATCTCCGTTTTCGGGGTCGGGGAAGAGGGTCTCTATACCCAAATCGGAAAATTTCAAATCATCGATTTTTTCACTTGTGGCATTGCTGACTGCGTATCCTCCGTAATCGACGATGAGGTTATGCTCGGCAATGAGATTTCCGCTTGTAGCTACGACGATACCGGGTGTTTGACCTGCAACGCCCGGAGTTGAAATGATATTGTTCCGGAAAATATAGGTCGAATTCGGGCTGTATTTTGCCTCTGCCTTACAGATTGCATCAGAAGATCTTTTACCCCATTTGTAGACCGTATTGTTTTCAAACGTAAAGTTAAGGTCTATATCGGGAGTTGCATTCTTGGGACAGAAAAAACTTTCGCCGTTGGTATAATTTTTAAGCGTACTGTTTTTGACCGATACCGATTTTACGCCGTGCTGGGGATAAAGGAAACAATACCCGTTGGCTCCGCAATCGGTAATAATACAGTTGGTGAATTCGATGGCGTCGATGGTGTTTCCAGCGTTATTGGTGCGCAGGAAACAGCGATCGATGTTCGATAGGGTGCAGTTGCGTACGGCAATTGTTTTTACATCACCATATGTAATGTCTATAAAGTAATTGTTTTGGAGAACGATATTCAATCCGTCGAGAATGATACCGCCACCGGTATCGCTTTTCTCTTTTTCTTTAAATGCTCCGGTAAAAGTAATCTCGGCTCCGGGCGCAGCTTTTAGCGTGATGGTTTTCCCGTTGGGGAAAGAGAGTTGACTGCTGTAAATGCCGCTTTCGAGCAGTAATACGTCTTGGTCGGCGGCTTGGTTGAATTCCGATGTCAGCGTATTGACGTTGACATTTGTCTCCTTGGCATAACCTACCTGACAAGCAAGGCAGGTTAAAAGGCCGAGAAATAGATGTCGTGTTTTCATTGTATGAAAATTAAAGTTTATCTGATGATCCGTTTTTCTCCGTTGATGATGTTGAAACCCTTTTGCGGAGCGGAGAGGGGTTGCCCCAAAATGTTATAAATCGATTGCTCCCGATGGATTGCTTCCGCTTCCGTTTCGTTGATACCGGCCGTATAACCGAGATGTCCGCCGATTTTTATATCGGCTAGTCCCAACTCTTTGTTCGGACTTATACGATATACGTAAACGATAAGTTGGCACTTTCCGGTAGATGTAGGGATAATCTTGTCATTAAGGTCTATTTTTGCGGTGGAGACGGACTCTTCATCTTGGTCGGAGCCGGCATGTATCGTTCCCAAACTGGTTTCGCTCCCGTCGCTGCTTACCCATGCCAAATCGACATATCCGCCGTTGGTTCCATATCTTAGGGGCAGTATTGAAATTTCCGTCGGCCGGAATGTAACACCGTCGGCGAGGTCGAAATCGAAATAGAGTGCGCTGGTTGCTTCCGGTGTCCGGTATTCGATGGTGGGTTGGAAGGTCGTAATAACTTTTCCATAGGCCAGTCGGGTACTTTTCCTGTTGATTTCCGAGCCGAGCGAATATTCGCTCGATGTTACGATACCCTCTTTCGATACGGTGGCCGATTCGCCTACCTTTCCGCTGCTCATGCTCCACGATACGGTTACGTCGGTGGTTACAGGGGCATACGGTTCGCCCGGTTTGCCGACGATTTCAGCACCGTCGTATTGGGCTTCGGTAATGTCGGCAATGAGGCTGTTGAGGTAGACTTCGAGCATGGTATAACCCTCTTCATTGCGGGTGTTACGGTCTTCGGGATTTTTGGGGTCGAGACCGTTTTGAGTCTCCCATTCGTCGGGCATACCGTCGGCATCGGTATCGACAGGAGCGGTCTCGCTTTTCAGTTCGGGCCACGGCGACCAGTCGCTACCTGCGTCTTCCGGGTATAAGTCATCGATTTTGTCGATGATGCCGGGCTTGCTTTCGGTTCCGCCTATGAAAGTGTGAGAACTTGTACGGCATTCGGTTACCAGCCGGGTGTCGATGGCGTCTCTGCGGTGCGAGCAGCCGGCGTAATCGAGTACGGGAAGGTAACTGCCGAGTGCCGTGTGCTGGTGCAATAGCGGGGTTTCACCTTGTTCGGTATCCGATTTTACATCGGCTTTTGTTACGATACCTCCAATGAGGTCAGATGTGCCTACCGTAACTCCGTCCCAATTGTTGTTACTGATGTTGTTATTTTTTGAGTGGATATTTCCGTTGATATAGAATTTGCCCCAAATGGCGGTTGTCCCGTCGGAACTGGTCGCGTTGCCGATAGCAATAAAGCGGTTTTGAGCGGCGCACCCGCGCAAAGTGGCCGGTCCCGGTTTGTAATAGTTGTTTATCATGTTTACGGTCATACCCTCGGCGCCATAGCAACCGTTGCCGCACCAGTTGTAGATGACGTTGTTGCGCATATCGGTCATGTGATCGGAAGGAGTTCCCAAATTACCTGTACCGAACCTCGGCGTACGGCTGTCGTGGTGAATGAGCAGGTTATGCAGGTAAGAGGCTCCGATACCGCCCCAAATGGCGCCGTAACCGTGAGATCCTTTGGAGTGAAGGCTCATACGCAGACTTTCGGAAATGATACACCACTGCATCGTGAAGTTGTAGTTGGCATAGAACGAGGCGCATTCGTCGGTACTCCACGAAATGGAGCAGTGGTCGATGATGACATTGTTGCAGAAGCGGCCTCCGAAAGCGTCGGCGCCGTCGGCTTCATCGGGTTGAAGTGAATAGTCTCCCATACGGAAACGCATGTAGCGGACGATGATGTTGTTGCCCGATACCGAAACGGGGTATTCGGCCAGACAGATACCGTCGCCCGGAGCGCTCTGTCCGGCGATGGTCAAGTTATTACCCGAGATATTCAACCCGCTTTTAAGGTGTATGGTTCCCGAAACCTTAAATAGTATGGTTGCGTTGGAGAGGTGTGTTACGCCGTAGCGGAGGGTTCCCGGCGTATCGGTATCTTCGAGCGAGGTTACATAGTAGACCTCTCCTCCGCGTCCTCCCGTTGTGTAACGACCGTAGCCGTCGGCTCCCGGGAAGGCGGGAACTTGGGCCGAAGCAGAAATCGTCCATGTAAGGGCGATAAACAAAAACAGATAGAGTTTTTTCATGTTCATAGTATTTTGATTTTGGTGTTGATATATTTCCGTCGTCTGTGATAACTAAGGTCTGAGAACAAAAATTTCTGTGCTAATGTAGCATAGATATAATATGGTGGCTTGCAATAATTGGTTTATTGCTTATATTATTTATTCAAAAAGGCGGCGGGGTAGGGAAATGTGTCGATTGGGAGCCTTTTCCGGTCAATTTTTATCTCCTTTGTGTTCCGAGGGAGAATGGCCGGTTTTTTCTTTAAATACCCGGCTGAAATATTGCGGGGAGGAGAATCCGCAACGATATGCGATTTCCGATATGCGGAGTTCTCCTTTTTCGAGATATTCCGTAGCCTTTCTGATACGAATCTCTTGTATCAGGTCGATAGGAGAAATGCCGGTAAGCGATTTTATTTTCCGGTAAAAGACCGTCCGACTGATGTGTTGCGTGTCGGCGAGGTCTTCTATTTTGAAGTTGCTGTTTTGGATATTGTTTTCGATTTCTTGTATCGTTTGGCGCATGAATGCATCGTCGAAACGGGTCAGTGAATCCGGAGATTGCTTCGCGTCATTTTTCTCCGGCTTTTCTTCTGTCCGGGTCAGGTAGAAATCTTTCAATTCCCGTCGTCTCTGTAACAGGCTGCGTACACGGGCTTTCAGATAAGAAGAGCTGAAAGGCTTGGTAATGTAGTCGTCGGCTCCGTATTCCAGACCTTTGATACGGTCTTCCACCGATGTTTTGGCCGAGAGCAGGATAAACGGCGTGTGGGAAATGTCGGGATTCCGTTTGACGGTATCGAGCAGTTCGATACCGTCCATTATCGGCATCATAATATCGCTGATGACGAGGCCCGGTTGGGCAGAGAGTATTTTATCGAGTCCTTCTTTCCCGTTTTGAGCCGTGGTTACATTGTACTCGTCTTGCAGGATATATTTGATAAAATGGCGCAACTCGGCGTTGTCTTCCACGATCAGTATCGATTCTTCGTCCGATGATATATTATCGCTGTTTTCTTCTTCCGCTACGGGAATAGAGACGTCTTCGAGAATAAACTCGGCATGGGGATCTCTCTGGTAAACAGAAGAAGTACCCGGGAGAGAGACTGTGAATGTGCTGCCGTTTTCGGGAGAACTTGTAACTTGTATGTTTCCATGCAGGAGTTGTACGAGTTCTTGCACGAGAGAGAGACCTATACCGGTCGACAAGCTGTTTTTGGGAGTACCCAGCGTTTCGAAACGATTGAAAATCTTTTCTATTTTTTCGGGAGCGATACCTCGGCCCTCATCTCGGACGGTTATGGTGAATCCCTCTTCGAGACGATCGAGAGACACTTGTATGCCTTTCCCGTCGGGTGTATATTTAAAGGCGTTGGAGAGAAGATTGAAAAGAATTTTTTCGACTTTATCGGCATCGGTGTAGCATCGGATCGGTTGCGCAGGAGCGGAAAACCGATAGTCGATGTGTTGTTTTTGGGCCATGTGCTCGAACGATTCGAAGGTGTGTCTTGACAATTCTTTGACGTCGATGCAGGCAATGAAGAGTTTCATTTTCCCGTTCTGTATTTTCCTGAAATCGAGAATCTGATTGATAAGCCGCAACATACGGTGTGTATTATGTTGGGCGATGATGAGATTTTTACGAACGTCGGGTGCGAGACTCTCTTTTTGGAGAACGGCTTCGAGGGGAGACGCTATGAGGGTGAGAGGAGTACGCAATTCGTGCGATATATCGGTAAAGAATTTCAGTTTGAGTTGGGTAACTTGTTGCTCGATGCTTACGCTGCGGCGCAGATTGGCGATATACAGAAATATTCCCGATGCAAGCAGGGCGACTAAAATGGCGGCGAGAATGTAAAGGAATATGGCCCAGGGCGTTTCTCCGAATGTGGGTGTAACGATGAGATGCAATACACGGGTATTGTCGGTCCATATACCGTCTCCGTTGGTAGACCGTATTTCGAGAGACCATTTTCCGGCCGGTAGATCGGCAAAACTCACGGTGCGGTTATCGTGTAGGTTGTTCCATGAGTCGTTCATCTCTTTTATACGGTATGCATACCGTATAGCTTTGGGGTCGGTATAGTCGAGTGCGGCGAAAGAGAGGGAAATATTCCGTTCTTGGGGTTGCAGTAAAAGGGTGTCGCCGGTGATGATTTTTATCTCTTCTTTACCGTCTCCTCCCGGTATATGCACTTGGGTAAAGACAATGGGGGGTACGATGTCGCTTTTTCGCAGCCTATTCAGGTCGAGCCGGAGCAGGCCGTTTTCTGTCCCTACATACAATCCGTTGCGGCTGTCGGTAACCGGAGGTACTTCGCTGATGGCGAGGTGGGACTGGCGGTCAAATCGGTCGTACGTCTCGGCGGTTTCCGTCTCTGTATCGTAGCGGCAGATGCTATTTTGGAAAGTGATCCATAAAGAACTGTCGTTTGACTCGGTAATGGCGTAGGCGAGGTCCGACGGCAATCCGTTTCTCTTGTTAAAGTGAACGAACTCTATGCTGTCGGAAAGGAGGTTTTCCGAAGCGATACGGCTGATTCCTCCGCTGTACGGTACGATATACAGGTCTCCGTTTTTGCGTCGGTAGATATACATGACATCGTTATTGCTCAGACTCGACGCTTGGTTCTGTCTACTTCGGTTGAGATGAAATACAATATCTTCGGGCGTTCCGAGATCGTCGTCGAAAGAGAGCAGCCCTCCGGTAGTTGCGGCCAATATCACGCCATCGACAGTAGTGCATATATTTCTTACCTTGAATGCTTCTTGCGGGAATGAGTTCAAGCGGTTGCCTTTATGTATGAAGCGTAACGGGTGTGCCGAGGGGTTTTCTACGAGATTGAGCCCTCCGCCGTATGTACCTATCCATATACGCCCTTGCTTGTCGGAGCATATATCGTAGATGGAATTTTCGCTCAAACTGTACGGGTCTTTTGCGTTATGCCGATAGCGCCGTATCCGGTAGTTTCCCGTTTTTTCGGGAGTGGCGATAAATAGTCCGTCCTCTTTACAGCCTATCCACATTCGATGTAAGGAATCTTCAAAAAACGTGTAAGCGCTGGCTCCGAATGCGGTCTGCGGATTGTTTACGATTTTCCCGGAGCGGGAGAGATTCCCGATGTATCGGTCGGAGGAATCGTACAATTCGATAACACCTTGTTTCGATGCACACCAGAGCCTTTTTTGCGAATCGATAAAAAGACCTCGTATCGTATTCGGAATTTCGTATTGACCGGCTCTTTCTTGCCGGAGCAACGTATAATTGCGTGGAGAGAAAGTCAGTTGGTCAAAACCCGATTTGCAGCAAAGCCATAAGTTGCGATGTTTGTCGATATGGTATCCGAGCCCCGGAGCATGATAATCGGCTTCTTGGTCTCCTTGTGTCTGACGAGCGGGTTTCAATACTTTATCTTGTGGATCGTAATAGGAAAACAACCCATAATAGGGTTGTATCCAGATACCGCCGAAAGCGTCTTCCAAAATGAATCCGTTTCTTTTTTTAGATCCTTGTACATAGCTTATCAAGCGGGGGGTATTCTCGGTAAGGTCGATGCGCCATATCTTATCTTGTCCGTCGAGTATCCACAAAACGCCGTCGTGAGATTGGTAGAATTTGTTGATGCGCCAAGTTTCGTTTCCCGGCGGAAAAACGATGGAGAAGTCGTTGTCGTCTTTGCAGAAAAGCAATTGCTTCGGGGTTGCGATGCACAAGCGATGATCTTGCGACTCATAGAGGCCGTCGATGCGGTTGACTGAAACCGGGAGGGCAATTTCTTTGAGTCCGTTTACCGGACGGTATGAAAAAAGCCGGCCGTCGATTGTCGACAGAAAAACGGTACTGTCGATTTCGAGTATGTGCTTGAATATTTCTTGACTTTGGAAAGGTCGGTTGTATAGTCTGACACCTCTCCGTGTGAGTATCCATTCATTTCCCCAAGAGTCCGCAGCGATGGTGTAGATGTCGTTTTTGTCGGGAATATGATGCTCGTATATTTGTACGGCGGCTTGGTCGGGTAATTGTTTCTCATCGATGCGGTAGATTGTTCCCGACGGATTGATAATCCATGTGATACCGGTTTTTAAAGGATAGATTTGAGACGATTCATCCGTTGTGAAGTCGACCGGTTCTGCAAGCGGATTTTCAAATCGTTCGGTATGGCTGTTGAACAAATAGGTTTTCCCACCGAATGTCTGGCACCAAATATGCGCTCCGTAACCTTTCTCGATGTGGGTGATGCGGTTGTAACTCAGTCTGATGCTGTCGGTCGGATAAGATTTATAGTTTTTGAATCGGTAACCGTCGAATTTTTCCAACCCGTTCCATGTCGCCAACCAAATGTATCCTTCGTTATCTTGTATAATACTCTGTACGGTATTTTGAGATAATCCTTCTTGTATGGAGTAATGGCTGACACTGAGCAGACTTTCCCCCCAAGAATAAATCGAGGTGCAAAATGCAATAAGGAAAAAAAGGTTTCTCAGTGTCATTTCTCGGTATTCTTTCGGTCGTTGGGTCAGGTATTTCGGAGGGGGGACAAGTGCCGATTCTCCGAAGCAAATATAAGAAAAAAGAAAAGAATCGGGAAAGACTCTTGCCAGTTTTGTCGGGTGAAAAATACAAAAACGGCTATCCCTTGTGGGATAGCCGTTTTTGCTGTGATAGACTTGAATATTTATTGTTTCATAAATTTTCGTCCGTTTTGTATGTATATGTTCCCCGGTTGAGGTTCGTTGACAGGACGACCTAAAAGATCGTAAATAGTTCCGTTGGAACGGTCGGCTTTTATCTCATTTAATCCGCTTGTCGAGCCGAGGTTGATGTAAAAGAGAAAGTTTTGATCGGCCTTTGTCAGTTTATGTGCCCCGGCGGGAAGTGTGTGGGTAATTATATTGCTTCCCGATGTGGCGGAGATTTTTACCCCGTCTATTTTGATGTTGGGGGTAGAGCCTTCGTTGAATATGAGGGTTAAGGTCATTTCTTCGGTCGTGGTGAAGCCGATGATCGTCGATGATTCCAGTTTCAGGCATTCGGTATAAGTTGTTCCGTTGACGGTTGCCGAACCTTTTGAGTTGGAATAATTGGCCGATGTAAAGGTGTAGAAACTGTTCGATGGTTTACTGCCGGTGAAGTGGCATTCGTATCCTTGTCCCGGGACGATGACGGGAGGATTTTCGTCTCCGCCTTCATCACCGCCATCTCCTCCGCCCGAGCCTTCGTCTCCGCTTTCGGTAAACAGCCCGACAAGCGATGTTTTATAACCGGTAACAGCTGCTTTCAGTGCACTGTTTACGTCATAATCTCTGTCATCGACAGCATTGTCGAAATGCCATTGTAGGTCGCCATGCTGCATGCGTCCGGCACCGAACTCTCCCGCAAGTATGGTAGGGATATCTTCGGCGGCATCGGGGGTATAGGTGTAAATGCGGGAAGCGTCGGTATCGAAATTA
>ULXJ01058640.1_pt1 | contig 21575 bp, 16 predicted proteins | sample 1960981 | NCBI WGS metagenome assembly ULXJ01 (sample SAMEA4835830, study PRJEB28245) | human gut metagenome | biome: gut microbiome; material: fecal sample | place: Denmark | collected 2008 | reverse complement strand
AGCGGATTTCCGCATTGTAGTTAACCCCTACATTCCACGATTTTGTAAGCTGGTAGTTAATTCCTATGCCTGCGACCACTGAGCTTCTATCTGTTTCATATGCTCTGAAGTGACTACGCCCCCAACCCATCATTTCGAAGCTCATATCATATTCATTGTCAGCAAACTCGTAAGCATACATCACTCTGGCGGAGATGTAGAGGCTTTCTATTGGTTGCCATGCCCCTTCTATACCTACTACTCCCTTAACGTTTGTGTAGTCCTTGCTATCTACCGCAAAGTTGAAGCTGCCACCAGTCTCGGAGAAAGAATCCTGCATGTTGTAGGTTATCATTGCTCCGATAAAGGGTTTTATTGCCACTGTATCTAAGATGTTATATGTATACCTTATGGCAGTGAAGCCGCCGATGGCATTGCCATCCCAATCAGTATTTATTTCTCCCGCGCTATCATTGCGTTTAAGCGTATTCATCGCGTGTCCGTAATATACCTCAGTAAACCAGTCAAATTGGTCGTAGAAATTTCAATCTACATATGCTGTAACCGCAATTATATCAGATTCTGCCTTGCCTGCGGCATCGTTGTCAATTTTGGAGAACCATCCTCCGACACCGCCACCTATGAGCAGCCTACCAAGTTTTTTATCCGCGTTTACCATTCCACCGTAGGTCTGATAATCAAAATCTCACGATGAGTGCTTGGTTCCCGCAGTTCCAAACCGATTTATGCTTCTTACGCTCAATTCTATGTAATCAGATGAGGATTTTTGGAAACGCTCAGGGAGTTTACCTTGAATTTGGTCTTCAGTAGATACCCAAGTATCACGTATTCTACCCGCCCTAAAGAAACTGTCCAAGTAAATATCCTCAGCCAGTGCTATTAAAAATTTCATTTAAAAAATCCTCAAAGCATGGGGTATCATACTTAAAATAGGACATATTCTAGCACGCATGTTATTCGCTTTCGCAAGGCGTGTTGCCAGTAGTGCTCTCCATCTTCAGGAAGAACTTCCAATATACTCTCTGCATATTGAGACAGCTTTTTTAGGGAGTCAAAGCCACAAAGCGGATCGTAGTAAAATTTCCCGTCCGGAGAAAAATCTAATACATCAGTATTCCTGCCGCACTCATTAGCCCAAGTGCTTATTTTTCCCAAAGTGCCGTCGCCTTTAAAATCAAATACGATTAGTGCCATTTTTCGCTCTTTGTCATCTGCCTTATAGCGGATTAAGTCGCGCAAAAGCACATTGCAAGAAGTAGTCTTTCCGCTGCCTGTTGAGCCTATAAAAATCGTGTGCTTGCAAAGCACATCCTCTGAGATCTCCACAGCTCCGCCATTAAATCCAATTCTTGCGACTATATCGTCTTTCATAAAAAGACGTATAAAGCGCTAAAAACTTTATAGAATTTCTTAGCAGTAATATTACGCCAAAGTTTTCGTCATACCCGAATATAAATATTGAGGATACAAATTATTACCTCTTTGCGCAAGATGGAGAAGATACGGAAGAGGCCGAAAATAACTTGGCAAAACAAGGCTTAAGCGTGCATGTTTCTAAATTTTTTGCTCCCGAACACAATATTCCGCCAGTATATGCCAATAGGCCGATAGGCAAATATCCCGCAGCGCCTGTGCAAAACAAAACGGGAACTCTTGAACGGAAATATATCGGAATTAATGCAAATCCACAGAGTGGTAAATCTAAGAGCAATATGCCTATTTAAAAGCCACTTGCAAGGCAGGGTTTACAGAATATAAAACCGAATCAGGCGCTTAACCCTCCAATTTTGTACAGGCCACAGGATAATAATAAATTGCAAGACTTAAGCAATGCGGGCAATAGGAATCCTCCGCCCGGCGATAGTAATCATTCAAGACCAGGCAGTGCAGGGCAAGCTCCAAAAGCGCGTGGATTCCCCGAAAGGGATCATTATCCGCCACAAAATACTGGTGGAGCAACACAGCCTCCAAGTAATGCGATTGGAAGGTCAGATTCAAATGAAATAGATAAACCCCAAACTCAATCAGGCAAGGATTCCAGAAATAAGGCTCCAAAGGATCCTCCATCCCCGGACGATTTTTGGGACAGATAGAAAATTTCCAGTCAAGATAGGAGACGCAGCGAAGTCTCGCTTAGTGAGAAAACATGCTTCTGAAATCTTCAAAGGAGTTTGTCATTTCATAGTCAACACCTGATTCCAAAGCTTCAAAATGGCGTTTCCCACAATGTATCTTCATGCGTTGCTCAAGCGCAAGTTGTTCTTCAAATAGAACTCCTTTAGTTTCCAAAACAAAGAATAGCTTTTTTTGTTTATATTCATCCTCAACTAATACCGCCCAATCAGGATTGTATGTTCCAAGCGGCGTATTGATTTTGAACCAATCCGGCAGTTTGACGTAAAGCTTTACTTTGTCATTTTTCTCCATTTCTTCGGCAAACCGCGATTCGACCGCCGAATCGTAAACGACATAATCGTAAACGCTCTTTTTAGATTCCAGCATCTTGTCTAAGTAGGAGTTTAATTCCTCCGAATCAAGAAGTTCCTGGGCGTAATACGAACTTATCTTGTGGTACTTTACACCGTCCACAATCATAGCTTTCATTTTCAGCTTTATGATTTTTAGGACATCTTCAATAAACTGTTGCGGATTGCGCTTAAAATCGTCTATACGCTTGCTGCGGACAAGAATTTCAACGATTGTCTTGCGCTTGAGGCTTGTTTCGGACTGCAGGAAGGAGACAATATCGGGTAGCGCCAGTTTTTCTCCGTCATTGAATTCTATTGAGGTGCGCTCATTTTTTGTGGAAATCTCGCCTCTATTTATGTCAAGTCCCGCCTTTGAATACACAAACTGAGTGTCTTTTACGCGCAAAGACTTCATAATTTCTTCCGACGCGTCTCCTACGAGTTTTGCTGTGTCAAAATTTACGCTGTAAATAGTCTTATTTTTTATCTTATCCCAAAGTTCCTTAAATTCGGGATCAAGATAGACCTGTTTATTTACCGATACCTTGCGCCTATTGTCTTTATTTTTTATATTCAGCTTGCCGGCAACTTTGCGAACCATAGCGATAATTTGCGGACGAATATTTTCAAATTCCGGCGGTATGTTTAGGCAATTGTTTCTCAAGTCTTGTTTTAAGAATTCTGTGACTTTGTCTTTATTGTCTATATAGCCGTATTGTCGCAAGTGCGCATAGAGTTTTTCGGACTGTTCCAGTCCAAGATAAGAAACTTCGCCATTCTCTGCCTTTACGGAAAGCGACGCAAAGAAGCCTTTTTCAATTACACCAAACTTTATACCTTGTTCCGCCTCGATTTCCGTCTGCAATTTTTTTGCAAAATCCGCGTAAGATTCGTTCGCCATAATAGTGAGGATATTTACGTTGTCCTCAAAGACGCGTTCTCCGTCCTGATTTACAGCAATGCGCAAACCGCGACCTATCTCTTGGCGCTTTTTGAGAGTGGAATCCGTCTCGTTTAGCGTGCAAATTTGAAATACATTTGGGTTATCCCAGCCTTCGCGCAAGGCCGAATGCGAGAATATGAATTTCAGTTTGCAATCGAAGGACAATAGCCATTCTTTATCCTTCATAATCGTATTGAATGCTGATTCGTCCTCCTTGCGCGAACTTGTGTCTTTTAAAATGTCTTTTCCGGAAGAATCCTTTTTCTTGCCGTCTATTGAAAAGTATCCGTTGTGGACTTCCTGTGCCGATGTTATTAAATCTACCTCTTTAAAGAGCGTATTGAAGCGCGGCAAATTGGCGGCTTTCAAATATTCCTCCTCAAACATTTTCGCAAATTTCCCTTTTATGGGATTGCCGCTTTCATCGTAGCTTCTGTAATTGGCAACTCTGTCTATAAAAAATAGGCTTAGAACTTTAATTCCCTTGGGGCGCAGGCGCTTTTCCTTTTCCAGATGTTCTTCTATTGTCTTTCTGATTTGAACACGCTGGTAAAAGTCTCTATTTACTTCGCCGACGGCAGTACCGAGCATTATTTCTTCGCCGTTTGAGAGCCTTATGAAGGCATCTTCCGAAGTGTTTATTTCGGAAATATACAGATTTTTATAAAGGTCTCTGCCGCCCGATACGTCATACAAATCCTGTCCGCTCTTTACGGTTTTGGATTTGCGCTTTACGCCGCCGTCTTTTGCGAGCGTATCAAGCTCTATCTTTGCGCTTATTTTCCCGTCTTTGTTTGAAGTTGAGATTAGCCTTACATAAGGGGTGTTGTTGCCGTCGTGAACTTCTATGCCCGCAACTTCAATTTGCTTTACAAGCTTTTGCTCGTAGGCGTCTATCGAATCGAGCCTGTAAACCATGTTGAATTTTTCGACGTGCGTTGCCGAATAGCGCAACTTAAAGAGCGGATTTAGCGACTGTATCGCTTCCTTGCTCTTGGCGGTTGTATCCACACTTTGCGGCTCGTCTATAATTACAATCGGGTTTGTGGCCTGAATCAGGCTTATGGGTTTTTCCCAATTAAGCTTTTCGGTTTCTCTGTGAATTAGGTTTGCTTTTGTTTCTTTATCTTTATCGCCCTCAAATGATTTTCTAAACGCGTCTATGTTGATAATCATTACTTGCAGGCTGTTGGAAGATGCAAAGTTTCTTATCCGTGTTGGCTTTGAGGAGTCGTATACAAAGGGGTCGAAGGCAACGTTATCATAGAGGCTTCTAAAGTGCTCCGTCATTATAGATATGGATTTCCACACACCCTCTTTTATGGCTATTGACGGTACAACAATGATAAATTTAGAAAATCCGTATGTTTTGTTTAGTTCAAATATCGTGCGCAAATATACATATGTTTTGCCCGTTCCTGTCTCCATCTCCACGGTGAAATCGTAGGGGGCAGTCAACTTTTCTTTGGGCGAAGGCGATATGCAGTTGCGCAACTGTACTTCATTTAGGTTTTCCAGTAGTTTTTCTTCAGATATTGCCAAATTGTTGCCTACGGCGTCTTCCGTTATCAAGACGCCGTTTTGCCTACCCGACAAATCAAAAGAGCAAGTAGAGCTAAAACTCTCCTGGCCTTTAAAGAGGTCAACCACCGCCGCAATCGCGTCTAACTGATACCCCAAGTCTGCGCTAAACTTTAACTTCATCTAACCAATCTCTGCGTAGTCTTTGTTTGTTGCTATGAATTCTTATTATATGGATTAGAAAACATGCCTTCTCTTAAATTCTTACAACATTGTTTTCTATTCGTGCTGCAAGCTCTCCTATAAATTCTTCCTCTTTCCCGCGCTCATACAGGGTTGTCACATGGTGGTTAAGGTCGAAATGCGGGGGGTGAGAATCGAAAAACTCTTTTTCGCATATAAAAAATACTTCTTTCCCCAAACCCTGCGCAAACCCGCCCTCATAATATGCGCCGAGGTTCCCGTAAGTTAAATCACATACCACAAATTTAGACTTTCTAATTTGCACTAAAATTTCATCGTCAATCTTATTGTTGTGGAGAGTTCTGTCTATCCTTACAGGCTCAAATCCCGCTTGCGTTATCGCAGGAGCTATCAAATCATCGTAAAATTCGTCGAGATCGCGTTCTCCTTCTTCGTGGATTTTACCATTTTTAACAGTCCATCGTGGAGATTTGCCAAACTTCATTGCAACAAAGCCCATGTTTGAGTCTCCAATATAACCTTTATAATACTCTAACCCTTTGGGTGTAAAACGCGCATTTATAATTTCATTAAAATTTTTAGTACCTTTAATCTCTCTCCTTTCAAAAGTAAGTTTTATATATTCTTTTTGTTCCAAGTATTCCAATAACATCTTTAATTCGTCGAAAGATCCTATTCCCAATATATCTATAACTACATCCAAATCATTAACATAAAATTCTTTTATAGGGAAAAGAGAATATGTCTTGGAATTTGAGTATATAAATCGTAGTAATTTTTTTGGCATTTCAGATGGTAATATATGCTTTTTTAGCATATCGCCTATTGAAAAGTAATTTTTTGAATCATCTTTTTCATCATCTGCACACAAGGTAATTATATCATCAGGCGAACTTGCGTTTTGGTGATAGTAGAGCCATTCCGCTATAAAGTGCCAAACATGCAATTTATCAAAATCTTCGAAAGGGTAATCTTTTAAAGCTTTTGCAGTTATCCTATATCCAGCTTGGAAAAATTCATCAGGGCTTCCATGATACAAATCAAAACTTATAAATAAATCTCCATTAGAGTTTTTTTCAATATCGCACTTATAGCCTGATAGAGGACAGTGTTTAATTTCATCGCTCATAAATCACTAAATAGCTCTGATGTTTGTTCGGCCCATTTGGCGGAGGGTTTGGAGGATGTTGGTCTTTATGTTGTCGTCGGCAAAGGACGAATCGCGAAAAATAAAGGTGGTTGTCTCCAAACGGTATTTTTCAAGCTCGCGCTCCTCCTTTTTATCTGTGGATTCCTCTTTCGGGAATTGGGCGTCGTGGTAGGCTATCATTGCCTTGCAAAAGTCCATATCCAAGTCGTCGTCAAGGCAGGCGTAGATAGAGCCGTAGCCGATGTCGTACATATATTTGCCCGCAAGCTCAACTTTTTGATACGGCGTATTGAGCGTGACGCCAAGCTTTAAGAAAAGCTCGTAAAGCAAGTCTTGCTGCGAGCGGTCAAGCTTGATGTTGGACAAACTCCGTTGCAGGCTTTCCTCGCTTAAATTGTCGGGGTTGGAGTCCCAGGGAATAAAGTTTGAAGTGTCCAGCTTAAAGACTTTAAAGCCCAAGTCGGGCTTTTGTTTTGCGGGGGTACCCAAATTAAGCTCGCCTTGCGTGGATTTTTCAGACTCCGCATATTCGGCCTCGATTTTTCTGATTACCCTGCGTATGCGCTCCTTGCCGATTTCACAGATGTTTTTATAGCCCGCTTTAAAGGCCTCAGTGTCTTTGCCGCAAGGTTCGGGCAACTGCACCATAATAAATTGCCTGTTGCCGCCGTCTTCCTTGTTTAACTCCATTACCGCATGAGCAGTCGTCGCCGACCCCGAAAAGAAATCAAGTATGATGTCGTCAGAAGACAAATTACCAATTCTCAGTATATCTGATATTAGTTCAAATGGTTTGGGATTAGAGAAAATCCGGTTACCTAACAAAGTTTTTAATTCATTTGTTCCATTTCCACTGCTGTATTCTGGTTTATACAGAATAGATTTTGGTTTCTTAGATGGGATATCTCCTATTTCTGGTCTTTGTTTTTTAAAGATAGAAATACCATTTACAGAACGTGATACAATTACATTGTATGGTTCTCGTAAGAATTTACTCTTACTCCATCTCCAAGACATATCTTTATCATTCGTTCTTGGATATATCTCAATATCTTCACCTGATTCTCTAGAGATTAAACAACGATTATCTTGTGTAATGTACAACGGAAAATACAAATTTGGTCTTTTTTCCCGCGGAGCGTTTACACCTGTAGACTTTAAACTAGCACCAATCTTAAATGGACCATAATTATCTGTATCCCAGTCAGTTATTTCATCATCTTGAATCAATAAAGACCCAGGCTTCATACTATCTTTATTAAAAGCAAAACATAGAGTATACTCATGTGTTCCAGCAAAGGCAAATTCGTCTTGATTCCCTTTTAAGTTCATTATGGTAGGAAGTAGCCCCACAAAATTCTCCTCGCCGAAAATTTCGTCGCAAATTTTGCGGAGGTTTGAGACTTCGTGGTCGTCTATGGATATGAATATTACGCCGTCGTCGCGCAAGAGGTTGCGTGCAAGCTTAAGGCGCGGATACATCATATTCAGCCAATTAGTGTGGTATCTGCCGCTTGTTTCGGTATTGGTTGTAATGCGCCGCCCGGATTCGTTTATTTGGCCGGTGAGTTCAAGGTAGTTTTGGATATTGTCGGCGTAGTCGTCGGGATACACAAATTCTTTGCCCGTATTGTATGGGGGGTCTATGTATATCATTTTGATTTTGCCGAAATAGGACTTTTGCAAAAGTTTTAGAACTTCGAGGTTGTCGCCTTCGATATATAAATTTTTTGTATTGTCCCAATTTACGGACTCTTTGGGGGCGGGGCGGAGTGTGCCGCTTGACGGGGTTAGGGCGGATTTTATGGCTTTGCGCTTGTCAGGCCAAGTGAAGTTGTAGCGCTCGAGCTTGTCGGACAGGTTTTTGTCTTCTCCGATTAGAATGGCGAGCTTTTCGAGGTCAATTCCACTCTCCGAGACGACTTCCGGCGCGACTCCTTTTAGCGCCTCCATCACCGCCCGCCTATTCACCTCCACCAAATCCAAACTCTTTCCATCCATTTTTTGCATATGCTGCACCATAAAATTTTTCTTTTTGATGTTTCAATAATATAATTCATAATCTGTAAATACATCAAATTCAAATGGTCGTATTATATTTTCAGTTTTCTCTAGAATAGATCTATCTACAATATTAATTTTGCTTATAAGATCTTTGTAGCTTTTTGATAACCAATCCATGTTCCAAATTCTCATATTATTGTCTAATACGCAGTTACAAATAGGTGTTTGAGCGATAATCTTAGATATACTAGGAGAATTTATAAAAATCCTTTGTAACCATACCTCTAACCAAGATATATATGGAATTCGTTCGAATCGTTTTAATATTTTTTCTGCAAGTAATTTTTTATATGATTCATCTTTCTTTTCTATTATAGCACTTATTATTGCAGCAATAGAAGGATAAGAAATCGGATTCTTTAGAGCGATATTTATCAACAGAGAAATAATTACGGTGTCATCATTTATAATTTTATCTTTTTTATTAATTACAACGTCATATAAGAGCTTTAAATATTTTTTTATTGTACCTGAATTTGAATGAATTAATGATATCCTATATATATAAAGTAGTGATTTTGGAATATAATTATCATTAAAATTAATATTTAGCAAATTATCTAATTTATCCTTTTTTACTGAAGTGCTTATTACATCATTTGAAATTAACGTTTTTTTTGCATTCAAACGTAAGCCTATGGTTTGTAAGGTTTTACTAATTTCAGATAGAATCAATTCTGCATCAACTGGAGTATGTGTAAAAATTCTATAGTCATCTCTATATCTTAATATTTTATAATCTAAGTGTTTCTTCCTTAATGAATAAAACACACAAACATCTAAGTATCCTAACAATATTTCTGCAATAAAGTCAGATATAATATTCCCTTGCGGAATTCCATGCGTTTCACCATATGACATAGATTGAAAAATTGTATCAATCTCATCACCTAGTTTATTTAATTTTTGCTTAGTCTTAATATTAAATTTAAGCTTTTTTGTATTATCCTTTCTATGTAGCGCCCAAACAATTGAATGAGTATAAATTGAGTCATAGAAAGTAGAAATGTCAGTATGAGACACATATTCAAATTCTAAGGAAAGTTCAATTGCTTTCTGTTCATTCCTACTCCACCATTCATTTATTTGCGTTGCATCGTGTTTTTTATTCCTAATATCAACGACAGGTATTCCTGTTGCTTCAATAAATTTACTGTATTTTTGAAATTTCTTAAATCTGTTTTTTATATATTCCCAATTATCATTGTCGGTTATCAGGTTGCACAAAACTAAATATACAGCTGGATTTATTATTTGTAATTGCCTCCAAGATAGCATTCCATCTTTATTTGAAATAAAATTATAATTTACGTTATTAACTGATTTTAAATTATTTAATTTATTCCCATTTATAATATCCTTTATGTTTTTAGTTTTTATTTTCTTTCTTAACAAATTTAGTATGGGTTCAAATTTAAAGTAATGTGGCAAATTTATTGTACAATAAGAATCGCCTTTTAGAAAGAACTTCCGCGCATCTCCACTTGAAAGTGAAAGTATATTTTTTTTAGATACAATCATTCTTCGTTAGTTATTAATATTATAGTGAAAATCTGAAATAAATATCTCCTGTTTGTGCGGCATGTTGTTTTTTTCTATATATTAAATCGGGTAATGTTATTCTATTTTCTAATACGTACACCAACTCTCTCCCATCCATTAAAAGTATATTAGGTCTTACTCTTGAATGAGCTTCTACACCATCTTCCGTAAATCCATTTATTGAAAGGAAGAGTCCAAGAGTGTTGTCCAACTTTCTATCTACCTTAGCTTTAAAAATATCCAGATCAGATGCCCCAATTGGTTTATTATGCCATTTACATTCAAATAAATAATCAATTTGTTCAAGGCAAAATGCGCCATCTATTTGTTCGCCAGTATTTTTAAAAGAAGCTTTTGGGTCTAGATCGAAAAGTAAAAACAGTTCTTTCATTAATCTTTCTAACCGGTATCCTTTCTCTTGACACCCACACGATGATAATATTCTTGAATAGTTGTCTTTTAATTCAGATAATTTTTCTCTTGTCCCGCAAAGTTTATCTACGTTTTCTTGCATTTTCTTTCTATTACATTTACGCAAGGAATACTTCTCTTCGTAGGATTTTACTAGATTTTTTAACTGATTGACAGCTTCTTGTGCTTGTCTAATTTTTGTTGTACTATCATCGAGTTTATTTAGATGAGAAAAATCTGTCATATTGGCAATTGTTATCATTAATTCTAGAAGAATATCAGCATATTCATTCTCATTTTTCCTTAGTAACCTTACCAGTGTTCTGGCAATATCTCTTTTGCTTTGATTAAAATCTATTAGTGCCAGAATTGATGGTATGGGTACTGAATTCATAATGAAGGTCTTCAAATCTTCTTTATACCAGTAGATATAACACAAAGCATTAATTAAAGAATTCAGCGCAATAGGGTTAATCTTTTTCATATTATTCTTCTTTTTAAACAATTCTCCAGTCTATTGCGAATATGATTTGTGATTTTACGGTCTTTTGTAAAGATTTTTCTGCGTTTTTTATTAGTTTATCGCGTTCGGCGTCTATGGCATCTTGCGCTTCAAATAGTTTGCGCCGCATATTCATGCGTTCGGTATCGAGCGTTTTTTGCTGACGTTGAAGTTCTATTTTTTCCTCAAGAGTGTGTGGTTGGCGGGAGGTCTTTTTCAGTTCCCGTATCTTTTTGTCCATCTCTTTCAGTTTGATTTCAAGGGCGTTTTTGCGGTCGTTGCTCCAACTTTCCAACTTTTCCACTTCGGCGTCAAAATTTTCAAGCAGTTTGCGGCGGTCGTTGCGCATGTTCTCGCCGATTTCATGGGCGAACATCTCCTGGATAAAATCAAACTCGCGCTGAATGTCGTAGGAAGTGCGACAATTCTGGTATATCTGGGCTATGCGCCGCTCGAAGTCGACACCGCTTTCTATGGCGCCCAAAACTTCGTCGCTTGCGCCAAAAACACCTTCAAAAAGTTTTAACTTTTTTTCGAGAATATCAAAAACCCGGCAGTCGGCCTCGTTATTTACGTTCAAAAAGTTTACGACAACGACATCGTACTTTTGCCCGTAGCGGTGGCAACGGCCTATGCGCTGTTCTATGCGCTGCGGATTCCACGGCAAATCGTAATTTACCACAAGCGAGCAAAACTGCAAATTTATCCCTTCGGCTGCGGCTTCGGTTGCTATCATAATTTGCGCATTATCCCCGAAAATGCTCGACAAGGGCTGTGCGCATGTCCGCCGTCTTAGAAGCTGTAACGCGGCTTGGGTTGTTGGTGCGCCAATTGTCATAAATCCTTTTGCTATCGGGGTCGGAATTTGTGCCGTTAAAAAGCATTATTTTATCTTTATACCCGTTTGCCGAAAGAAGCTCGCACAAATACTGCTGCGTGCGGCGCGACTCAGTGAAAACAATCGCCTTTCCCGCTGCTCCAAAGCTTTTTGCCATTTTAAACCCCTCTTTTAGGGCTATCAACAAAGCCTTCCCCTTGGAATTTTCCCGAATTGCAAGCGCGTGTGAAAGGTATATCTTTAAATCGGCAATTTCCGACTCTATTGCCTTGCGCTCTTGTGCGGTAAGTAGGGCAGGGGATTCGCAACCCTCAAAATCTTCATCTTCCGACTCGCCTTCGCCGTCCGCGTCGTCATCTCTTTCGCTATCGGAAGGTTCGGATAGGGCGTCAAAATTTTGATATTCGTCCGCCGTCTCAAAGTCGTTCTCTATGTTTATATCCCCGCATAGGGCGGAATCGGCTCTGAGCATGTCTTCGAGGCGGGTTATCAAACTTTCAAGAGTGCCCGCAATCGCGTAGCTTGACGACGCCAAAAGTTTGCGCAATATCATGGTCATGAGCTTGCGCCTGCTGTTGGGCAAGGCCTGGAGGGTCTCGCGGCGCAGATATTCGGAAACTTCGTTGTAAAGCAAGTCCTCCGCCTTGGTGGATTCAAATTTTTGTGTGTAGGCGTGCCGCTTTGTGTACTTTATATACTTTAAAACCTGTTTTCTCAGCGTGCGTTTGCAGACGTTTTGAAGGCGCTTGCGAAGCTCGGCAAAAGACGAGTCGCTCTCGTTTGCGATAAAAAGTTCGCGAAAGCTCTTTTCGTCGCCAAAAATATGGTCGTCTATCAGCCCGACAAGTCCGTATAACTCCATCAAATTATTTTGAAGGGGAGTGGCGGTAAGCAGTATTTTGGGCGCCGACGCGAGGGCGCGCTTTATTGCGGAGCCAATCTTGTTGCCGCTCTTATAAACATTGCGCAGGCGGTGGGCTTCGTCGATTACCGCAAAATCCCACGGCGTTTTGGAAAGGTATGTCTCTTTGTTACGGGCAAATGCGTAGGAAGTTATGACGATTTTGTCGGTGTCGAAAGGATTTAAATTTCCGCTTCTTATAGCGTCGTTAAAACTTTTTGCCTCCAAAATTACGGACGGCAACGCAAACTTCTCCTCAAGCTCTATCATCCATTGCTTGCGCAAATTAGCGGGCACTATAATCAATATCCTGCGCTTCTTCTCCGCCCACCTTTGCGCAATTAGAATCCCGGCCTCTATCGTTTTGCCAAGCCCGACTTCGTCGGCAAGCAGCGCTCCTTTTGAAAAAGGCGATCTAAATGCAAATACTGCGGCGTCCACCTGGTGCGGATTCAAGTCTATGTGCGAACCCATGAGGGCGGCCGCGATTCGCTCTATTGTCCCCATGGGGGCGCGCAGGGTGAGCTCGTTTGCAAAAAGTTGCGAATGGTAGTCTGTTATCATTAAATTTACTTAATGGTCAATATAAGTATTAAAAAATATTTTTATGAAAATTCAACAGGAATATTAAATCTCTAAAATATATCCTTCTTTTACTCCCAGCAAAAAGTGTTATATATTGCATATTTTCATAGAAAAAAGTGTATTGACATTACTGTTTTTTGCCCTTAGTTTAATGCAAATAATAAAATTACGGCCATGTACAGAGACAAGTTAGAAGATTTAATTGCCTGGAAAAATAATAAGAATCGTAAACCGTTAATTCTTAGGGGGGCCAGGCAAGTTGGGAAAACTTGGCTAATGAAAGAATTTGGCAAAAAGGCCTATAAGAAAACTGTATATGTAAACTTTGACAACGAGGACAATTTAAAGGAACTTTTTAAGCCCGACTTGAATGTGGCTCGAATCATATCGACTCTCGAAATTTTGGCGGGCGAAAAAATAAATCCGGACGACACATTAATAATCTTGGACGAAATCCAATCCGCCGAGAGAGGATTGAATTCTCTCAAATATTTCAATGAAGACGCGCCGCAATACCATATTATGGCAGCGGGATCGTTGCTTGGAATGTCGTTAAAACCAAACGAGTCATTTCCCGTCGGCAAAGTGAATTTCCTCACGTTGCGTCCGATGTCCTTTTACGAATTCCTTCAGGCCAATGGCAAAACCCAATATTTAGAAGCTCTAAAAAATGGGAATTGGGACGTGCTGAGAATGTTTCATGACAAGCTAATCGAGCTACTGAAATACTATATGCTTGTGGGAGGAATGCCTGCTGCTGTAAGCGAATTTGCTGACAGCCGAGATGTCTTTAAGGTCCGCCAAATTCAAAAGGATATAATAACTTCCTATGAGAGCGACTTCGCGAAACATGCGCCAGATAAGCATATCCCGCGAATCAGAATGGTTTGGCAAAACATTCCAAGTCAGTTGGCCAAAGAAAACAAGAAATTCATATATTCGGCAATTCGCAGCGGCGCCAGGGCTAAAGATTTTGAAGTTGCCATTCAATGGCTTGTTGACTGCGGATTGATTTTAAAGAATTACAACACGGAAACACCCCAGCTCCCACTATCTGCACACGAAAATATCGATATATTCAAATTGTATTTATTGGACATAGGCCTACTTGGAGCCCTCTCAAATCTTGACGCAAAAACCATTATAGAGGGAAATTCTCTCTTCGTTCAAACAAAAGGAGCCTTTGCCGAGCAATACGCAATGCAAGAATTGAGCCTAGATGATAATCCATGCGCATATTGGACAAATCCTACCGGAAATGCGGAAGTCGATTTTGTAAAACAAATATCTTCAGAAATATTTCCGGTGGAAGTAAAATCTGCCGACAACGTCAAGGCAAAGAGCCTGAACATATATCGCGAAAAATACTCGCCAAAGCTTGCGATTAGAGCGTCTCTTAAAAACTATGGCCTCGAAAATAATATTCTCAGCTTGCCTCTATATGCGCTTGGAAGCTTATCCAAATATTGCGAAGATAGAATTTCTGGAAAGCTATAATCGCGCTATAATTCCCAACGCGTATATTCGTATGGCATTTCGGGTTAACGCAATTAGTTGTAAAAAGCGTTAAACAATCTTCCATTCGGAAATTTGTCCCAAAAATTCTTGCAAAATAGACGCTTTTATATTCTATCCTAAAACAGCCCAATTAAATTCAAAAAAGTAACCTTGAATAAGCAGTGTTAAAAATTTTTCAAAGTCCACCATTTGGCGAATGGGCGAACCGCGTTAAATATGGCGGTTCGCTTTTTGCATTTCATAAGACAAAAGTGCGTGGGGGATTTTTTCAAGGAACAACGTGGATGGGCGCATTGCGAAGCAATCGCATCGATGGAGTTTTGTCCGTTTCAACGGTAGGCGTCCGTCCGAACTTTGTATGTTATAATGAACCTCTTTAAATGGGAGATTCGTTTTTTTTATTGAGGATGGTGAAGTGGATGGAAGTATTGGCGAAACTAATTTTCGTAGGGGGTTGTCTTTTCAATGGAAGCGCGCCTCTCATCGGCCCGTGCCGCCTCTATCTTCGGCCAAAATGGATTCGCTCGCTTGGTTGCGCTTCGCGCAATCCGCGGGCGCGAGGCGCGCAAACCCAAGCGGGGGAAAAGGCCTTGCGGCGGCTGCCTGCGCAATGCGCCCGTTCTCTCCATAGCCCCGATAAAAAACAAACCTCCCGCGCGGGGAGGTCTGTTGCAGTGCCGGAGCCGGTTCTGAAAAATTTCAAATATTTTCGTATTAGGAAGCCTTTTCCACGAGGCCGGCCTTGATTGCCTTGGCGCACACCCAGAGGCGTTTTACGGCTCCGCTGGCGGTGCGCACGCGGACTCTCTGGACGTTCGGCTTGAAAGTGCGCTTGTTCTGCTTGACGAGCTGCAAGCCTATGCCGCCGCTTTTTTTGCTCTGGCCCTTGTGGATGATTTTGCGCCCTTTAACGGGACGCTTTCCTGTTATTGCGCATACTCTTGACATGGTTGTTTCCCTTGTATGGTGAATTGTTTGTTTTAAATGTTCTTTTAGGCGCCGCATCTGCGCCCGCCGCCCGCGCCGCCCGCGTCGGAAATTTTTCCGCAACGCGGGCCGTTTTATGGTTTAAGCCGTAAAGACAATTTCATTTTTATTTGAAACGCAAACAAAAATTTAGCCGCGGCGGATTTTTTTGCGCGCTTCCGTCGGACATTTGGGTTGACGCGCAAGAGGGCGGCGCGTATTTTTGGGGATTATGAAGACGGTTTTGGCCTTTCTTGCGGCGTCTTTTGCGGGCGCCGCGCTCGCGGCGGGTTCCGCAAAAATAAAGAATTCCCACGCTGATCCGAAGTACGGAAAGCCTGTGGAATTTGCGAAAGTCGCCGGAACGAAAGGAACCATGGCGCTCGAAATTTCCGGCGGAAAGCTCTACGCGCTCGAAAACGGCGGCCTTTCGGCATACGACATATCCGATCCGAAATCTCCGAGGCTTTTGGGCTCCGTCGGCGGCATGGGCAATGTCCGCCAGCTTAAAGTCTCGGGAAATACGGCGTTCGTGACCTCGCGCCAGTGCGGGCTCTGGTCGGTGGACGTCTCCGACCCGTCGTCGCCGAAAATCCTGTCGCACTTCGACACCGCGGAGATGGCTACCGGCCTCGACGTCGCGGACGGCCTCGCGTTTGTCGGAAATCGCGTGTTCGGGGTCCAGTGCGTTGACGTGTCGGATCCGTCGAAGATGCGGCACGTTTCTTCGGCCGTCACGCAGGAGTCGCAGTCGGTATATTATAAGGACGGCATAGTGTACAGCGGCGACTGGGGCGCGGGGGAGATCACGGCGATAGATTTTTCCGATCCCGTCAATCCCAAGATCATTTCAAAGACCCGCCTCGACGGGTACGGCGACGGGGTGGAAGTTGACGGAAGCTTTTTGTACGCCTCCACGGGGCAGCACAGGAAGAGCGGCCCGCCCGAATTGCGGCACGGCGCCGGGCACGGGCTCGAGATTTTCGACATCTCGGACGGCAGGAATCCCAAAAGAATTTCCCGCGCGGAGTTCCCGAACATATACTTTGGCCCGTGCGATTTTTGGACGCCGCGCGTTTCGGGCGATTATTGTTTCGCCTCGGACACCGTAAACGGCGTGTTTGTGCTCGACATTTCCGACAAGTCCGCCCCGAAAATCGTTGGCAATTTCATTCTCCCGAAAGTCGCGCCCGACGACCCGTCTCTGAAAATTCCCTACAAGCGGATACTCGACCCTGAAATTCCCCAGGGCGACGCAGTGGCGTCCATCGCAGTCGGGGACGGGGCGCTGTATGTGGCGGGCAACTTTACGGGCATATATGTGGCGGAGTTCCCGGGAATTGCGAAGATTCGGGAGGAGCGTCCGGCGAAAGCCGCGGCGCGCCCGGGCGAGTATTCGCCAAAAATTCCGCGGGAGTTCGATTCTGCCGGAGCGGATCCCTCCAATCCCGTGCGCGCGGTCGCCGTAAACGGAGACTTCGCGTACGCCGCGGCGTCGCACAGGGGGGTTGAAATTTACGATCTTTCCGGCGGGAAAATCTCGCCTGCCGGCAGGATAGACTGCCGGTATGCCTCCGACGTGAAGGTCTCCGACGGCAGGCTCGCGGTCGCGCTCGGCTTTGACGGCGTCGGCATTTACGACATCTCCGGAAAGTTTGCGGCAAGCCCCAAGGAGATCGGGCGCATACCCGCGAATAAGGCGGGCGCGCCCTTCGTCCAAAACGTCTGGGCGTTCGACGGCTGCAAATTTATGGGCGTTTCGGGCGCGGGGATTTCCGTGGCGTTTTTCGACATATCGAATCCCGCCTCGCCGAAGAGGGTTTTTTCGCAGGCGGGCTCCCAGCTGCTCTACAATGATTACGGTTCCCGAAAGCTCGCGGCGGGCAGGTATTTCGCCCTCAACAGGCACTGCGGCGGGCGCATGATTTTCGACATGTCGGGCGCAAAACCCAAAACCGTCTTTTACGACGATCGCCCGCTATGCTCGCAGACGGGATCGGCGGCGGCGTTCGGCGGCAAAATTCTCACAATGTTCCGCGGGGGATACGCGGTGGACGATCCTGCCGCCCCCGTGGAGAACGGAAAATTGAAGCGCGAAAAATTCCCGGGCGGCGGCGCCCTGCCGGCAGTTTCGGGCGGATCGTCGGAGATGGAGCGCGCGGAATTTCCGCAGGGCTCCGACGAGGGGCTCGCGATGTTCGACGAAAACTCCAAGAGGCTTGCGGTGGCAAACAGGATAACCGGAAAGACGAGCCTCTACGATTTTTCCGACGCCAAAGCTCCCAAACTTATAGGCCGGTGGGCGCTGCCCTCAAACCCGGGGGTTCCGGATTTTTACAAGGGCAGGCTCGTCGTTCCGTGCGGGTACGCGGGATTGCTCATTGAGCGCAGGTAGCGGGGAATCGGCGCGCCCAAGCGCGCCGCGCGCTCCGCGCACGCCGCGGAAAATTTTGCGACGCCTCTAAAAGGAGAATCCCGCGTGCACGGAAAAGAACGGCGCGGCGTCGATCTCGTACTCTTCCGCCGAGCGCGAATTGCGGCGCATGTCGAGCTCCCGGTCGAAATTGCCGCCGACCGCCGCCGAGACGTACGCGCGCTCGGAAATATTGCAGGTCGCCCCGACCGAAAACTGGTAAAACGAGTCCGAAACGCTCCGGCGGGCCCCTTCGCGCTCTTCGAGCCTATAATATGAATTCCTGTATTCGAAAACCGCGTTCAGGACGAGCGAGTTGTCGCCGAATACGTCGTAGAGCAGCGCCGCTCCCGAGAATGTGCGCAGTTTGAGCCTGTCGGATATGTTCCAGTCTATGAAGGCGACCGGCAGCCCTATCCAGGTGTTGTCTACCCTCGAATAAGCTATCGCGCCGATGCCCGCCGTAAGGCTTTCGCAAAACGAATACGACGCCCCCGCGCCCGCGAACATCGAGCGCCCGCCCCAGAGCGATTCCCCGGCCTGCGCGCCGAAAGAGGCGCTCGCGATTCCGAACACCCCCCAACGCTCGTCGATTCTCGAGGCGTAAAACGCGAGGGCGGAGGTCTTATTCATTGAGGAAAACGGCGCGGCGTCGGAACTGAAGTCGTACCGGCTGTAAGTATAGTTGAGCGAGAGCGTCAGAAAGTGCCTGTCGGAATACGCCCCCTGAAATTTGACGTTGGCGGACGCCGAGTAGACCCCGAGGTCCCCGCCGAGGCCGTCCGACATGTCCGCCGGCAGCGAGAATTCCCCCGAGGCGTCGGCGCTCACGCCCATTTTCCATTGGGGGGCCAGTATGTTTATCGGCGTCGGCCCGGAAGTGAGCATCTGCGCGCCCGATTGGCACGCGGCGGCGAGCGCCGCGGCGCAGAGGAAAATCTTCAAATTTTTCATGGAGGTCTTTGTAGCGCGCTATGCGGGCGAAAATCAACCGAAATCGCGGCCGCCGGCGGTTTAGAGTCGCCACAAAACGTTTGACAAGCCCGCGCGCGCGGTTAATTTTCGCCTCTAATATTATGTCTTGGGAACGCTATAAGAAATACTACCTCGGGCTTGAAAATCTGGGGTTCGGTTTGGACGTCAGCAGAGTCGGTTTCGACGACGCTTTTTTGGCATCTATGCAGGAGCCCGCGAAAGAGGCGTTCGCCTCTATGGTCGCGCTCGAGGCCGGCGCCATCGCCAATCCCGACGAAAACAGAATGGTCGGCCACTATTGGCTCCGCGCGCCGGAGCTCGCGCCAACCCCCGAAATCAGGGCGGAGATTGAAGGCAACATCTCCAAGATAGAGGATTTTGCCAAAAAGGTCCACAGCGGCGAAATCGCGGGCGCGGACGGGAAATTTGAAAATATCCTCTGCATAGGCATAGGCGGCTCTGCGCTCGGGCCCGAGTTCGTCTCGGAGGCTTTGGGCTCTCCGAAGACGGACAAGATGAAAGCGTTCTTCCTCGACAACACCGACCCCGACGGATACGACCTCGTATTCGACAAGCTCGAAGGAAAGCTTGGCAGGACGCTCGCGATAGTCACCTCCAAGTCCGGCGGAACCCCCGAGCCGCGCAACGCGATGATAGAGGCGCAGGCGCGGTGGGAAAAAGCGGGGCTCGACTTCGCCCGCCATGCGGTCGTCACTACGGGGACGGGAAGCAAGCTTTACAACTACGCCAAGGAAAGGGGATTCGTCGAATTTTTCCCGATGTGGGACTGGGTGGGGGGCCGCACGAGCGAATTTGCGGCTGTCGGCCTTTTGCCTGCCGCCCTCCAGGGCATAGACATACGCGCCATGCTAAACGGCGCCGCCGGAATGGACGCCGCGACGAGGGTCGCCGACATGCTCAAAAACCCCTCGATGCTGCTTGCGCTCATGTGGTATAAATGCACTTCGGGCAAGGGGCTGAAAGACATGGTAATCCTTCCGTACAAGGACAGGCTGCTGCTCTTTTCGCGCTACCTCCAGCAGCTGATAATGGAGTCGTTGGGCAAGGAACTCGACCTCTCGGGCAAAAAGGTCGAGCAGGGCATTTCCGTCTACGGCAACAAGGGCTCCACCGACCAGCACGCCTATGTGCAGCAGCTGCGCGACGGCATAGACAACTTCTTCATCACTTTTATAGAGGTGCTCAAAGACAGGCGCGGCGACAGCCCCGAAGTCGCCTCCGGCGAGACCAGCGGCGATTACTTGCAGGCGTTTTTGCTCGGCACGCGCGAGGCGATCTCCGCCAAGGGCAGGGATTGCATCACCGTCACGGTTGACGACGTCACCCCGTTTTCCGTCGGCGCGCTCATCGCGCTCTACGACCGCGCTGTTGGTTTTTACGCCAGCCTTGTCGGCATAAACGCCTACCACCAGCCCGGCGTCGAGGCGGGCAAGAAGGCCGCGAGCTCCATATTGGCAGTCAAGGCGAAAATCGTCGCCGCCCTTGCCGACAGGGAGGTTTCGGTCGATGAAATTGCCCGCGAAATAAATCTTGAAAACGAAAAAGAAATAGTATTTAAACTACTAATGCATCTTGCTTCGAATCCGTCGACGGGCGTCGCCTCTTCCGGCGTCGGCTTCGATAGGAAATTTAGAAAAACCAAATAACGATTATTCTCTACTCCAAATATGAAAGCAGCATCCATCTCCCTCAAAATTTTGGCGATTCTCGCGGCGTGCTTCTGCGTCTACGCGTGGGTTGACACGCGCGGCAAGATAAGCGGCGCCGAAGAGCTCATGAAGGACGTGCCGGGCGCGACCCTTCAGGAGAAGTCCTCCAACATTCCGGGCATACTCTCCGAAAAGGCCAAGACCGAGAGCAGCAACAAGGCGTTCCGCGCCAGCGTGAGCTCGCTCGAAGCAAAGCTCAAGAGCGCGAATTCCGAGCTCGAAAGCGAGCGCGTCAAGAACGTCAAGGTAAACTCCGAGCTCACGAGCGCCAAGGCGCAAATCGCGACGCTCACCTCCGACGTCTCCAAGCTTAACGGGCAGGTTGCGCAGAAGAATTCCCTCATAGAGCAGTACACCAAGGAGCTCGCCGAAAAGAACGCGATGCTCGCCAACAACAACGAGACTGACGCCCTCAAAGAAAAGGTCGCCACTCTCGAAGCCCAGCTGAAGTCCAAGACCGACGAGCTCGCCGAAGCAAACAAAAAGGCAAAGCTCATGGAGATGGCGGAAGTCGTCGAAGTCATAGAAACCGACGCGAGCGGCAAAAAGGTAAAGAGGAAGGTCGTCAAGACCCCCTATATACCGACCGGAGACGTCGCCACCGTCGTCGCCGTCGACACCGTCAACGGCATGGTCAGCATCAACCGCGGTTCTAAGGCGGGCGTCAAGGAGTCCCAGAAAATCTTTCTCAAGCGCGAAGGCAAGCTCGTCTCCGAAATTCTCATAGCCGAGGCCGGCGACGACTTTTCCGTTGGCCTCATAAACCGCAATGTGGCGATTCCCGAAACCATCGAAGTCGGAGACCTCCTCGAGCTTGCGGCTCCCCAGCAGGCGGCCGACAATC
>ULXJ01027560.1_pt1 | contig 21618 bp, 18 predicted proteins | sample 1960981 | NCBI WGS metagenome assembly ULXJ01 (sample SAMEA4835830, study PRJEB28245) | human gut metagenome | biome: gut microbiome; material: fecal sample | place: Denmark | collected 2008 | reverse complement strand
TGGGCAAGGGACGCCGCCTGAAGGACGGCACGGACGCAGCCGTCGTCACGCTGGGCCCCATCGGCCACGTGGCCGCACGCGCCATCACGCGGGCCGAGCAGGAGCTGGGCCTCTCCATCGCCCACTACGACCTGCGTTTCCTCAAGCCGCTGGACGAGGAGATGCTCCACGAGATAGGGCGCCGCTTCCGGCACATCGTCACCGTGGAAGACGGCGTGGTGCGCGGAGGCATGGGCAGCGCCGTGCTCGAGTTCATGGCCGACCACGGCTACAAGCCCGACGTACGCCGCATCGGCGTGCCCGACCGCTTCATCGAACACGGCACCGTGACCCAGCTCTACCACCTGTGTGGCATGGACGAGGAAGGCATCTATCATCAATTGTCAAACATCAATTATCCGTTACAGAAGTGAAAATTATCATTGCCGGTGCCGGCGCAGTAGGCACACATCTGGCCAAGCTGCTCTCGCGCGAGAAGCAGGACATCATCCTCATGGACGAAAACGAGGACAAGCTCAACGCCTTCGGGTCGAACTTCGACCTGATGGCCGTCAACGCCTCGCCCACGTCGATATCGGGGCTGAAGGAAGTGGGCGTGGAAGACGCCGACCTCTTCATCGCCGTCACCCCCGACGAAAGCCGCAACGTGACGGCCTGCCTGCTGGCCGCCAACCTGGGCGCGCAGAAGACCGTAGCCCGCATCGACAACTACGAATACCTGCTGCCCAAGAACAAGGAATTCTTCCAGAAGCTGGGCGTGCACTCGCTCATCTACCCCGAAATGCTGGCCGCCAAGGAGATCGTGGCCTCCATCCGCATGAGCTGGGTGCGCCAGTGGTGGGAATTCTGCGGCGGCGCCCTCATCCTGATAGGCACCAAGATGCGCGAGAAGGCCGAGATACTGAACATCCCCCTGCACCAGCTGGGCGGACCCGGCCTGCCCTACCACATCGTGGCCATCAAGCGCGGCAACGAGACGCTCATCCCCCGCGGCGACGACGTCCTCAAGCTGCACGACATCGTCTACTTCACCACCACCCGCAAGTACATCCCCTACGTGCGCAAGGTGGTGGGCAAGGAAGACTACCCCGACGTGCGCAACGTCATGGTCATGGGCGGAAGCCGCATCGCCGTCAGGACCGCCCAGTACGTGCCCGACTACATGCAGCTCAAGATCATCGACAACGACCTGAACCGATGCAACCGCCTGACCGAGGTGCTGGACGACCGCATCATGGTCATCAACGGCGACGGCCGCGACCTCGACCTGCTCACCGAAGAGGGCCTGCACAACACCGAAGCCTTCGTGGCGCTGACGGGCAACTCCGAAACCAACATCCTGGCCTGCCTGGCCGCCAAGCGCATGGGCGTGCGCAAGACCGTGGCCGAGGTGGAGAACATCGACTACATCGGCATGGCCGAAAGCCTGGACATCGGCACCGTCATCAACAAGAAGATGATTGCCGCCAGCCACATCTACCAGATGATGCTCGACGCCGACGTGAGCAACGTGAAATGCCTCACCGTGGCCAACGCCGACGTGGCCGAATTTACCGTCAAGGCCGGCTCGAAAATCACCCGACACCCCGTCAAGGACCTGGGCCTGCCCAAGGGAGTGACCATCGGCGGCCTCATCCGCCAGGGCGAGGGCGTGGTGGTAATGGGTAACACGCAGATACAGCCGGGCGACCATGTCGTGGTGTTCTGCCTGAGCATGATGATCAAGAAGATAGAACACTACTTCAACTGAGCCGGAAACGTCCCTATAAGCCGCCCGCCGACACGTTTGTTAAGTTTGACATAGGATAAAAAGTGTAAAAATAACCAATTTTTGTCATACAGAGGTTACAAATAGATAAATACTTATTTGTAATTTTGCACGCCGAAAAAGGAACGGGGAGAAACGTCTCCCCATAACAAACACTAAAATCTTGTCAGATTTATGAACTTTACCTTCTTAGTTACCGTCGTGTTGACGGCCGTCATCTTCGTGGGCTTAGTCATCGCCATTTCCCATGCGATAGCGCCCCGCTCGTACAATCCGCAAAAGATGGAACCTTACGAATGCGGTATCCCCACGCGAGGCCGTTCGTGGATGCAGTTCCGTGTGGGCTACTACCTCTTCGCCATCCTGTTTCTGATGTTCGAGGTCGAAACGGTCTTCCTCTTCCCCTGGGCCGTCACCGTCCGCCAGCTGGGTCCGCAAGCCCTGACAGGCATTCTTTTCTTTTTCTTCGTATTGGTGCTGGGCCTGGCATACGCCTGGCGGAAAGGAGCGTTGGAATGGAAGTAATGAAGAAACCCGTCATCAAGTCCATCCCCTACGAGGAATTTCAGGACAACGAAACACTCGAGAAAATCATTCAGGAACTGAACGCCGGCGGCGTCAACGTGGTGGTGGGCGCCCTCGACCAGCTCATCGACTGGGGACGCAGCAACTCCCTGTGGCCGCTCACCTTCGCCACCAGCTGTTGTGGCATCGAGTTCATGGCCGTGTGCGCCGCCCGCTATGACATCGCCCGCTTCGGCTTCGAAGTGACCCGAAACAGCCCCCGACAGGCCGACGTCATCCTCGTGAGCGGTACCATCACCTACAAGATGGCCCCCGTGCTCCGACGCCTCTACGACCAGATGGCCGACCCCAAATACGTGGTGGCCGTAGGCGGATGCGCCGTCAGCGGAGGTCCCTTCCGCAAGTCCTACCACGTGGTGCAGGGCGTCGACCAGATACTGCCCGTCGACGTCTACGTACCCGGCTGCCCGCCACGCCCCGAGGCCTTCCTCTACGGCATGATGCAGCTCCAGCGCAAGGTGAAAATCGAGAAATTCTTCGGCGGAGTGAACAGAAAAATGAAGAAAGAGGAAATGAAGAATGAAGAATAATATGGAAGAAAAGACACTATACATCAAGCCGCAACAGCTGCACGAAGAGATGCGCCGGTTGCGCGACGAAGAAAAGATGGACTTCCTGGAAAGCCTGACGGGCATGGACTGGGGAGTACCTGACGAAAAAGACGCGGAAGGTACCCTCAGAGGCCTGGGCGTAGTCTACCACCTGGAGTCGACCGGGAGCGGGAAACGAGTCGTTGTGAAGACGTCGACCCTCGACCGCCTGCACCCCGAACTGCCCTCCATGACCGACCTGTGGAAAGGCGCCGAGCTGCCCGAACGCGAGGTGTACGACTTCTTCGGCATCCTCTTTGTGGGACACCCCGACATGCGACGCCTCTTCCTGCGCAACGACTGGGTGGGCTACCCCCTGCGCAAGGACAACGACCCGCAGAAGGAGAACCCCCTGCGCATGACCAACGAGGAAACCGTCGACACCACCTACGAAATCAAGACCACCCAGGACGGCGAGCTGACCGAAGAGGAAACGGTGCTCTTCGGCGACGACGAATACGTGGTGAACATCGGCCCCCAACACCCCGCCACGCACGGCGTGCTCCGCTTCCGCGTGTCGCTCGAGGGCGAGAACATCCACAAGATTGACGTGAACTGCGGATACATCCACCGCGGCATCGAGAAGATGAACGAGAGCCTGACCTACCCCCAGACACTGGCCCTGACCGACCGTCTGGACTACCTGGGCGCCATGCAGAACCGCCACGCCCTGTGCATGTGCATCGAGAAGGCCATGGGCGTGGAAGTAAGCCCCCGCGTACAATACATCCGCACCATCATGGACGAGCTGCAGCGCATCGACTCGCACATCCTGTTCTTCTCCTGCCTCTGCCAGGACCTGGGCGCCACGACAGCCTTCCTCTATGGCTTCCGCGACCGCGAGAAGGTGCTCGACATCTTCGAGGAGACCTGCGGCGGACGCCTCATCCTGAACTACAACACCATCGGCGGCGTGCAGGCCGACCTCCATCCCAACTTCGTGAAGCGCGTCAAGGAGTTCATCCCCTACATGCGCCACAACCTGCAGGAATACCACGACATCTTCACGGGCAACATCATCGCCCAGCAGCGCCTCAAAGGCATCGGCGTGCTGAGCCGCGAGGACGCCATCTCCTTCGGAGCGACAGGAGGTACAGGCCGCGCCAGCGGATGGGCCTGCGACGTGCGCAAGCGCATGCCCTACGGCGTCTACGACCAGGTAGAGTTCAAGCAGATTGTCCGCACCGAAGGCGACTGCTTCGCCCGCTACATGGTGCGCATGGACGAAATCGAAGAGAGCCTCCACATCATCGAGCAGCTCATCGACAACATCCCCGAAGGTCCCTATCAGGAAAAGATGAAACCCATCATCCGCGTGCCCGAAGGCAGCTGGTATGCCGCCGTCGAAGGCAGCCGCGGCGAGTTTGGCGTCTACCTCGAGAGCCGGGGCGACAAGACTCCCTACCGTCTGCACTACCGTGCCACGGGCCTGCCGCTGGTGGGTACCGTCAACACCATCTGCCGCGGAGCGAAGATTGCCGACCTCATCGCCATCGGAGGTACGCTGGACTATGTGGTGCCCGACATCGACCGATAATCAATGGAGAATGGAAAATGGAGAATGGAAAATGGCTTGCCTGTCGCCCATTCCCAATTATCAATTATCAATTATCAATTCAATAAATGTTTGACTTTAGTATTGTAACAAGCTGGATACACCAAATGCTGACCTCCCTGATGCCCGAAGGGCTGGCGGTCTTCATCGAGTGTGTCGTCATAGGCGTGTGCATCGTGCTGATGTATGCCATCCTCGCCATCGTCCTGATCTACATGGAGCGCAAGGTGTGCGCCTTCTTCCAGTGCCGCCTCGGCCCGAACCGCGTGGGCAAATATGGCTCCCTGCAGGTGTTCTGCGACGTGTTCAAGATGCTCACCAAGGAAATCTTCACCCCCAAGGGCGCCGACCGCTTCCTCTACAACCTGGCCCCCTACATGGTGATACTGGCCTCGTTCCTCACCTTCGCCTGCCTGCCCATGAACAAGGGGCTGGAGGTGCTCGACTTCAACGTAGGCATCTTCTTCCTGCTCTCGGCCTCGAGCATCGGCGTGGTGGGTATCCTGCTGGCCGGCTGGAGCTCCAACAACAAGTTCTCGCTCATCGGCGCCATGCGAAGCGGCGCGCAGATCGTGAGCTACGAGCTGTCCGTGGGCATGAGCATCCTCACCATGGTCGTGCTGACGGGCACCTTGCAGATATCGGAAATCGTGGGCGGACAGGCCGACGGCTGGCTCATCTTCAAGGGCCACATCCCCGCCGTCATCGCCTTCCTCATCTACCTCATCGCCGGCAATGCCGAGTGTAACCGCGGCCCCTTCGACCTGCCCGAGGCCGAAAGCGAGCTGACCGCCGGCTACCACACGGAGTATAGCGGCATGCACTTCGGCTTCTACTACCTGGCCGAGTATCTGAACCTCTTCATTGTAGCCGCCGTGGCCGCCACCGTCTTCCTGGGCGGATGGATGCCCTTCCACATCGCAGGGCTGGACGGCTTCAACGCGGTGATGGACTACATCCCCGGCTTCGTGTGGTTCTTTGCCAAGGCCTTCTTCGTCGTCTTCCTCATGATGTGGATGCGATGGACCTTCCCCCGTCTGCGCATCGACCAGATACTGACGCTGGAGTGGAAATACCTCATCCCCCTCTCCATGCTCAACCTGCTGCTCATGAGCGTACTCGTGGCTTACGGGCTGCACTTCTAAAGATAACCAGGTATCAGGTATAAAAAAAATTATCATTCAGCAATAATGGAAAATAACAACACTTATTTCAGCAGCTTCTTCAAGGGCATCAAAAGCCTCTCTGTCGGCCTGAAGACCACCATGCGCGAGTTCTTCACGCCCAAGGTGACCGAACAGTACCCTGAAAACCGCAAGGAGCTCAAGATGTTCGACCGTTTCCGCGGCACGCTCGTCATGCCCCACAACGAACGCAACGAGCACCATTGCGTGGCGTGCGGCCTGTGCCAGATGGCCTGCCCCAACGGCACCATCCACGTGACCAGCGAAACCATCGAGACGGAAGACGGCAAAAAGAAGAAAGTGCTGGCCAAGTATGAGTACAACCTCGGCTCGTGCATGTTCTGCCAGCTCTGCGTCAACGCGTGCCCCCACGGTGCCATCACCTTCGACCAAAACTTCGAGCATGCCGTGTTCGACCGTTCGAAACTCATCCTTACCCTCAACCACCCGGGCAGCCACGTGGAAGAGAAAAAAAACTAACCATTAACCCTTCAGAAAGAAAATGGAAATAACTCTTGAAACAGTAGTATTCTACTTCCTGGCGGCCTTCATCACCGTGTTCTCCCTGCTGACGGTGACCACCACCCGCATGGTGCGCTCGGCCACCTACCTGCTGTTCGTGCTCTTCGGCACGGCCGGCATCTACTTCCTCCTGGGATACACCTTCCTGGGGTCGGTACAGATCATGGTGTACGCAGGCGGCATCGTCGTGCTCTACGTCTTCTCCATCCTGCTCACCAGCGGCGAGGGCGACAAGGCCATCAAGCTGAGCCGGAGCAAGTTTCTGGCCGGACTGGGCACCACGCTCGCAGGTGCCGTCATCGTACTCTTCATCACCCTGAAGCACAAGTTCCTGGCCACCACCGACCTGCAACCCATCGAGGTCAGCTTCGACACCATCGGCCAGCAGATGTTCAGCAGTGACAAATACGGCTACCTGCTGCCCTTCGAGGCTGTCAGCCTCCTGTTGCTGGCCTGCATCGTAGGCGGCCTGCTCATTGCACGAAAGAGATAACAATACTTAAAAAGACAACGACTTATGATACACATGGAATATTACCTGATCGTGTCGGCCATCATGTTCTTCGCAGGCATCTACGGATTCTTTACCCGACGCAACACCCTGGCCATCCTGATCTCCATCGAGCTGATACTGAACGCCACGGACATCAACTTCGCCGTGTTCAACCGTTTCCTGTTTCCCGGCAGCCTGGAGGGCTACTTCTTCGCCCTGTTCTCCATCGCCATCTCGGCGGCAGAAACGGCCATCGCCATTGCCATCATGATCAATATCTACCGCAACATACGCAGCATTCAGGTGAACAAGCTGGACGAGCTGAAGTGGTGATTTTGATGTATTAGGTTTTAGGTATTAGGTTTTAATTTTAAAAATTCAATGATCCATTAGTATGGAATATACAATTCTTATCCTCCTTCTTCCATTCCTCTCTTTCCTCACGCTGGGAATCGGGGGCAAATGGATGTCACACCGCACGGCGGGACTCATCGGCACGGTGGTGCTGGGCGTCGTTGCCGTACTGTCGTACCTCACGGCAGGAATGTATTTCACGGCTCCCCGACTGGCCGACGGCACGTATGCCACGCTGATGCCCTACAACTTCCGCTGGCTGCCCTTCACCGAGAACCTGAGCATCGACTTGGGTATTCTGCTCGACCCCATCTCGGTGGTGATGCTCATCGTCATCTCGACCGTCAGCCTGATGGTACACATCTACTCCTTCGGCTACATGAAGGGTGAACGGGGCTTCCAGCGCTACTACGCCTTCCTGTCGCTCTTCACCATGTCCATGCTGGGCCTGGTAGTGGCCACGAACATCTTCCAGATGTACCTCTTCTGGGAGCTGGTGGGCGTATCGTCGTACCTGCTCATCGGTTTCTACTATACCAAGCCGGCCGCCATCGCCGCTTCGAAGAAAGCGTTCATCGTGACGCGCTTCGCCGACCTGGGCTTCCTCATCGGTATCCTGGTGTATGGCTACTACGTAGGCACGTATACCTTCACACCCACTGAAATGGCTCTGGCCAAAGGCGGCATGATGCTTCCGCTGGCCTTGGGGCTGATGTTCATCGGCGGTGCGGGCAAAAGTGCCATGTTCCCCCTGCACATCTGGCTGCCCGACGCCATGGAAGGTCCGACACCCGTCAGCGCCCTCATCCATGCCGCCACGATGGTGGTAGCGGGTGTCTATCTGGTGGCCCGCATGTTCCCGCTGTTCATCGCCTATGCGCCCGACACGCTTCACATCGTGGCCTACGTGGGTGCCTTCACCGCCTTCTATGCGGCCTCGGTAGCCTGCGTGCAGAGCGACATCAAGCGTGTGCTGGCCTTCTCCACCATTTCGCAGATCGGCTTCATGATGGTGGCCCTCGGCGTATGCACCTCGGCCGACCCTCACGAAGGCGGCTTGGGTTACATGGCCGGCATGTTCCACCTCTTCACACACGCCATGTTCAAGGCCCTGCTCTTCCTCGGCGCGGGCAGCATCATCCATGCCGTCCACAGCAACGAGATGTCGGCCATGGGAGGCCTGCGCAAGTATATGCCTGTCACACACTGGACGTTCCTCATCGCCTGTCTGGCCATAGCGGGTATTCCTCCCTTCTCGGGCTTCTTCTCGAAGGACGAGATTCTGACTGCCTGCTTCCAGTTCAGCCCGGCCATGGGATGGATCATGACGATTATCGCCGCCATGACGGCCTTCTATATGTTCCGCCTCTATTGCGGCATCTTCTGGGGTAAGGAGAACAAGGAGCTGCATGCCGAACACACGCCGCACGAAAGCCCGTTGAGCATGACCTTCCCGCTGGTTGTCCTGGCAGCCATTACGGTAGTGGCCGGCTTCATTCCTTTCGGACATTTCGTTTCGTCCAACGGACACTCCTACGACATCCATCTGGATACGCAGGTCATGCTGACCAGCATCATCATCGCAGTGATAGCCATCGCACTGGCCGTCAGCATCTATGCCCGCAGCAAGCAGCCGGTGGCCGACGCCCTGCAACGCCGCTTCCGTGGCTTGTGGACAGCTGCCTACCACCGCTTCTACATTGACGAGATTTATCAGTTCATCACGCACAAGATCATCTTCGGATGCATCAGCCGCCCCATCACCTGGTGGGACCGTCACGTGGTGGACGGCTTCTTCAACTTCCTGGCCTGGAGCGCCGACGCTACGAGCGACGAGATCCGCGGCCTGCAAAGCGGACGCGTTCAGCAATATGCCCTGGTCTTCCTGCTGGGTGCACTGGCATTGATACTTATTTTAATTATATAATGGAAAATGGAAAATGGAGAATGGAACTAAGCGTCCATTTTCAACTTTTCATTTTCAATTGTCAATTATCAATTTTCAATTAATAAAATGAATTTCTTATCCTTATTCGTTCTGATTCCCCTGCTGATGCTGCTCGGCCTGTGGCTGGCACGAGGCATCAACCAGATACGCACCGTGATGGTGACGGGAGCTTCGGCCCTGCTCGTACTGGCAGGCGTGCTCACCGTGATGTATCTCAACGCCCGCCATGGCGGCGCTACAGACGAAATGCTGTTTTGTGCCGACGTCGCCTGGTATCCCGCCCTCAACATCCACTACTCCGTGGGCGTGGACGGCATATCGGTGGCCATGCTGCTGCTTTCGTCCATCATCGTCTTTACAGGTACCTTCGCCTCGTGGAGACTCCAGCCGCTCACCAAGGAATACTTCCTGTGGTTCACCTTCCTGTCGCTGGGCGTATTCGGTTTCTTCATTTCGACCGACCTCTTCACCATGTTCATGTTCTATGAAGTGGCCCTGATACCGATGTATCTGCTCATCGGCGTATGGGGTTCGGGACGCAAAGAATACTCCGCCATGAAGCTGACGCTGATGCTGATGGGTGGTTCGGCCTTCCTGCTGATAGGCATCCTGGGCATCTACTATGGCAGCGGTGCCACAACGATGAACCTCAACGAAATAGCTGCCCTGCACAACATTCCCGTCGAGCAGCAGCGCATCTGGTTCCCGCTCACCTTCCTGGGCTTCGGCGTACTGGGAGCTCTCTTCCCCTTCCACACCTGGAGCCCCGACGGTCATGCATCGGCCCCCACAGCCGTATCCATGCTCCACGCCGGTGTACTGATGAAACTGGGAGGCTACGGCTGCTTCCGCATCGCCATGTACCTGATGCCCGAAGCCGCCAACGAACTGGGATGGATCTTCCTGATACTGACCGGCATCTCGGTTGTCTACGGTGCCTTCTCGGCCTGCGTACAGACCGACTTGAAATACATCAACGCCTACTCCTCCGTAAGCCACTGCGGCCTGGTGCTCTTTGCCATCCTGATGATGAACCAGACGGCCTGCACGGGTGCGGTGCTGCAGATGTTGAGCCACGGTCTGATGACGGCCCTCTTCTTTGCCCTCATCGGTATGATCTACGGTCGTACACACACCCGCGACATCCGCGAGCTGTCGGGCCTGATGAAAATCATGCCTTTCCTCTCCGTGTGCTACGTCATTGCCGGTTTGGCCAACCTGGGCTTGCCAGGCTTGAGCGGCTTCATCGCTGAGATGACCATCTTCAACGGTGCCTTCCAGCATGTCGATGTCTTCCACCGCACATGGACGGTGATTGCCTGCTGCAGCATCGTCATCACCGCCGTCTACATCCTGCGCCTGGTGGGCAAGATACTCTACGGCACCTGCACCAACCAGCATCATCTGACACTGACCGATGCCACGTGGGACGAACGCACGGCGGTCATCATCCTCATTGTCTGCGTAGCTGCCCTGGGTATGGCTCCGTGGTGGATCAGCGGTATGATAGGCGACAGTGTACTGCCCATCGTAAATGTTATTAATGGATAATTGAAAATGGAGAATTGAAAATTAACAATCCATTTTCAGTTCTCCATTCAATAATTCTCAATTTTCAAATTTCAATTCTCAGTTAACAAAATGGATTACAGTCAATTTCTCGTGATGAAAGAAGAGCTGTCGCTGATAGCCGTCATCCTCATCCTCTTCATAGCCGACCTGTTCATGAGCCCCGATGCCCACAAGCGTGACGGACGGCCTGTACTGAACACCATGCTCCCCGTGGTCCTGCTGGCGCTGCACACGCTGGTGACCATCGTCCCCGGCCCCGTGGCCGACGCGTTCGGAGGCATGTACCACAATTCACCCATCCAGCACATCGTGAAGTCCATCCTGAGCATCGGTACCCTTATCGTCTTCCTCATGGCCCACGAATGGATGCGCCGCCCCGACACGGTTCTCAAGCAGGGTGAATTCTACTTCCTCACCCTCTCTACCCTGCTGGGCATGTATCTGATGATATCCGCCGGCCACTTCCTGATGTTCTTCATCGGCCTGGAGACGGCCAGCGTGCCGATGGCCGCCCTGGTAGCCTTCGACAAATACCGCCACCACTCGGCTGAAGCCGGTGCCAAGTATATCCTGACGGCTCTCTTTGCCAGTGGCCTGCTGCTCTATGGCATCTCGCTCATCTATGGCACGATAGGTACCCTTTATTTCAACGACGTACCTGCACACCTGGACGGCAGCCCCTTGCAAGTGATGGCCCTCGTGTTCTTCCTGGCCGGCATGGGCTTCAAGATTTCACTCGTGCCCTTCCACCTCTGGACGGCCGATGTCTATCAGGGTGCCCCCTCTACCGTGACGGCCTACCTGAGTGTCGTATCCAAAGGTTCGGCCGCCTTCGTCCTGATGACCATACTTATCAAGGTGTTCGCTCCGATGGCTGCCCAATGGCAGGAAGCCCTCTACTGGCTCATCATCGCCTCCATTACGCTGGCCAACCTCTTTGCCCTGCGTCAGGAGAACTTGAAGCGTCTGATGGCCTTCTCCAGTATCTCACAGGCCGGTTACATCATGCTGGGTGTCATCGCAGGCAGTGCGCAGGGTATGACGTCACTGGTCTACTACGTGCTCATCTACCTCTTCGCCAACCTGGGCGTGTTTACCGTCATCACCATCGTGGCCCTGCGTGCCCATAAGTTCACGCTCGAAGAGTATAACGGGCTCTACACCACCAATCCGCGTCTGGCATTCCTCATGACGCTCTGCCTGTTCTCCCTGGCCGGTATCCCGCCGTTCGCAGGTTTCTTCTCGAAGTTCTTTATCTTCGCGGCAGCCTTCGAGAGCGGATTCCATCTGCTGGTGTTCATCGCCCTGGCCAACACGGTTATCTCGCTCTACTACTACCTGCGCATTGTCAAGGCCATGTACATCAACAAGAGCGACGAGCCCATTGCCGCCTTCCGCAGCGACAACTACACGCGTGCCGCCCTGCTCATCTGCACCCTGGGCATCACGCTGCTGAGCATCGTCAGCGCTTCCTACGAGAGCATCGGCCACTACGCCTTCGGCATGTAAACGTCATCCCCCTATCATTCAAGGCTTCGCGCCCGCAAGTCCGGCTTCTGAAATCAAGAACCTGATTTGCGGGCGCGAACCGTTCCTATACCAGTGCCTGTAATATCCTTGTAACGCTTCCGAAACAGACATGTACCTGCCGTGTAACGGCCCTGTAACTTACTCTCCCCATCTTTGCAGCGGAAAAAGAAACGCATAACAAAGATGAGTATGAAAGCTGATTTAGGAAAAATTCTCTTCCTTATTTTGTTCCTCACCCTGTCGGCCATGACGGTCATGGCAGGAACCATCCGGGGAACCATCACAGACAAACAGACGAAAGAACCGCTGACGGGCGCTACCATCCAGGTGGCGGGCAGCACGACGGGAGCCGTAGCCGACATCGACGGCAACTACAGCCTGCAAGTGCCCGACGGAGTGTATGACCTCGCCGTGCGCTACGTAGGCTATGTGGACATCACCGCCCGACAAGTGAAAGTGAACGGCGAAACGGTGCTGAACTTCGAAATGGAAACCGACGCACAGACCTTGGGCGAAGTTTCTGTCGTAGCCAAAAAGAATCTGGAAGGCGAACGTGCCCTGCAAGTGGAACGCCAGAAAGCCACACTGGCCATCGAGAATCTGGGTGCCAAGGAAATGGGCATCAAGGGCATCAGCAACGTGCAGGAAGGCGTGAAGCAGATTACAGGCATCTCCATCGCCGAGTCGGGCCAGCTCATCGTACGCGGACTGGGCGACCGCTATAGTACCACGACCTTGAACGGACTGCCCATCGCCTCGCCCAATCCCGACAACAAACTCATTCCGCTCGACCTCTTCCCCTCGAGTACGGTGCAAAACATCACCGTCAGCAAGGTGTACGACGCCAGCGCCTTTGCCGACTACAGCGGCGCGCACATCGACATCAGTACCAAAGAGAACGTGACGGACGAATTTCTGAACGTCAGCTTCAACGTCGGGGGCAAGTTCAACACACTGGGACGCGACTTCTATCAGATGGACCGCGACGGCACGCTGTTCAAGACACCCTCGCTCGACGAAAAGATATACGACATGTCTCTGCTCGACTTTGACGAATACGTCACCAAGAACAACATCTTCCGCACAACGTTCGATGTCGACAAGAAAACAGCGCTGCCCGAATTCGGAGGCAACCTGGGCTTCGGACGCAACTTTGCCGTAGGCGGACAGACACTCAGCCTGCTGGCCTCATTCAGCCTCAGCAACGAGACACAGAAGCTGGACGACGCCTTCTACAAGACCCTCGAAGCTACCGGCAACGTGCAGAACGACTTCACGTACGACGAATATACCTCCACGCTGAAGATGGCTGCCCTGGCCTCCGTAGGCTACACCCTGCGCCAGCACGACCGCATCGGCTATACCTTCTTCTATGCCCGCAATGCCAGCGACTCCTACCAGAGCCGCGCGGGTGTGGATGCCGAAGGGCACAACCTGTGGGGCAGCAACGACATCACCCACATCTACACCCTGCAGAACCACCAGCTGAACGGACATCATGAGTTCGGCACCCAGTGGCAACTGAACTGGGCCGGCTCCTATGGCAAGACGGGCAGCGAAGAACCCGACCGCCGCCAGGTGATGTTCACCAAGGACAATGCAGGCAACCTGCAGCTCTTCAAGCTGAACCGCCAGGAAACCATGCGCTACTACGGCGACCTGAACGAAGAAGAGTGGGTAGGGAATGTCGACTTGAAGTACAACTGGACCGAACAGAACTTTGTCAAGATGGGCGTGGCCTACAAGAACAAGGACCGCGACTACATGGGCACCCGCTTCTACTACAACGTCAACAAGCTGAACCCCACCATCGACAACATCTACGACACCGACGGCTTCCTCAACCAGGAGAACGTGGAGAACGGCAACATCGTCATCGAACGCAAGATGCAGCCCCACGACACCTACCGTGCCGGCATGGACATCTACGCGGGCTATATCCAGACGGACTTCTATCCGCTCAGCTCCCTGCTCGTCAACGTGGGCCTGCGCTACGAAATGACCAAGCAATGGGTGGAATATGCCATCGAAGGCGACCAGAAGTACCAGCGCCGCCGCGACCTGAACAAGAACGACCTCTTCCCTACGGTGAACCTGAAATACACCGTCAACGACAAGAACAACCTGCGCATGTCGCTGTCGCGCACCGTGACACGCCCCTCGTTCATCGAGATGGCCCCCTTCCTTTACCAGGAATCCTACGGTTCGGCCCAGATCCGCGGTAACGAAGAGCTGCAGAACGGATACAACTATAACTTCGACCTGCGCTACGAACGCTTCAACCAGAACGGCGACATGCTGTCGGCCACGGTCTACTACAAGTTCCTCGACAAGCCCATCGAACGCATCCAGAAGCTGCAGGGCGGTGCCACGATGCACTCCTTCCAGAATGCCGACCAGGGTATGGCAGCCGGCGTGGAAGTGGAACTGCGCAAGCAGCTCCTGCCCGACCTGCGACTGGGAGCCAACGTTTCCTACATGTACACCAACGTGAAGCTGCCCGAAGGCGGTGCCTACACCAACAAGGACCGCTCCTTGCAAGGTGCCTCGCCCATCCTGATGAATGCCGACCTCACCTACTCGCCCCGCTTCGGCGAAGACCGGCAGCTCAACCTGTCGCTCCTCTACAACCTGCAGGGCAAGCGCATCCATGCCGTCGGCGTATCGCAACTGGGCGACATCGACCAGATGCCCGTCCACACGCTGAACTTCAACGCCAGCTACAGCTTCAACCGCCACTTCAGTGCCAAGGTACAGGTGAACGACCTGCTGAACCGCGCCATCGTCTTCAAGCAGGAAGTGCCCAAGACCGGCGAATACATCGAAGTGGAACGCTTCAAGGAAGGCACCAGCTTCGAAGTGGGAGTCAGCTACAACTTTTAATGAAACAATGACTGTAGCAGTAGTTTACTACGGATAAACCGACAGTTTAATACGGATAAACCAAGAGTTTAATACGGATAAACTGACAGTTTAATGCTGATAAACTGAGAGTTTATTCCGGTCAAACCAAAAATAAACTGGTATACTACTGTCCTTCAGCCACTTGAATGTAACACTATCAGTAAGTATAAAACTTAAAAACTTAACCATTTAAAACTTTCAATTATGAACAGAAAATTGTTTTCAATGGCCCTTCTGGCCGGGATGACCCTCTTTGCTGCCTGCAGCAACGACGAAACAAGCAACAACGGTGACAACGGCATTGCCGACGGTACGACCCTGAGCGGCACCGTTACCGAAGACGTGACCCTGAAATCGGGCAACACCTACAAACTGAGCGGTGCCTATACCGTTGAAGAAGGCGCTACGCTGAACATCGAACCGGGCGTGAAACTGATTGCTGTCTATGACGACAACGTGGACTATATCCTCATCAAGCAGGGGGCCAAAATCAATGCCAAAGGTACGGCCGACGCTCCCATCATCATGACTTCCGAGAAAAAAGAAGCCGGAGCCTGGGGCGGCATCCACATCTGCGGACGCGCCCATACCAACGCTGAAGGCGGCAAGGGCAGTTCGGAAATCGGCGGTGCCGAATATGGCGGCAACGATGACAAAGACAACTCGGGTACCCTGCAATACGTCTGCCTGGAGTACACCGGCTATGCCTTCGACGAGGAGCACGAAGCCAACGGCATCAGCTTCTACGGTGTAGGCAGCGGTACGACGGTAGACCATTGTGTAGCCTACAAAGGTTCGGACGACGGCTTTGAGTTCTTCGGCGGCTCGGTCAACGTCAGCAACATGGTAGTCATCAGCTGCAGCGACGACTCGTTCGACTGGACCGAAGGATGGAACGGTACGGGCACCAACCTCGTAGCCTACCAGGAAGCTGAGTCTACCCTGGGTTACGACTGCGACTGCCTGATCGAGGCCGACAACAACGAAAACAACTACCAGGCCACTCCGATAGCCCACCCGACACTGAAGAACCTCATCCTCGTGGGTAACGGCGGTTCCAAGCAGGGCGTACGCCTGCGTCGTGGTACACAGGTAACCCTGGACAATGCCCAAATCTGCGGCAAAGGCAAGGCATTGACCGTAGAAAGCACCGAAACCGAAACAGCGCTGACCGACGGCACTTCGAGCATCACCAACACCACCATCAGCAACAACGTGGACAGCGAAAAGGGCATCTACACCAACGATGTGTTCACAGCCGGTACCGGCAACAAGGTCGACACCAACCTGAACTATGCTTCGCTGGACGACATCAAGGCTGCCTGCAGCTGGATGGCCGGAAGCTGGGTAGAATAACGCGACTCACTCTTTGAAATAACACACACTTTTTCCTGAAGGAGGCATGCCATGCGGTGTGCCTCCTTCTTCTTTTCTTATTTCTCAGCCAATCTCTGGAGGTCGGCCCCCGACGGCGACTGAAAGACCCGCAGTCCGAACTCGGGAATGATGGCCAGCACGTGGTCGAAGACATCGGCCTGCACGCCCTCATAGGGTATCCAGTCCTTGATGGTGGAAAAGAAATACAGTTCGACGGGCAGGCCGTGGTCCGTAGGCTGCAGGTGGCGCACCACGCAGTTCAGCTCCTTGTTCACCACAGGCAGGCTCTTGAGGTAGGCGGTGAGATAGGCACGGAACACGCCCAGGTTCGTCTGCCGGCGGCCGTTCACCAGCACCTCGTTGTCGATGCCGTTTTCTTCATTATAAGCCTCGACGACGGCTTCCGTCCGATCGATGTAATCCTTCAACAGCTGTATCTTGCGGTACTTCTCCAGCATCTCGGGCGTACAGAAACGCACGCTGGTCATGTCGATGTTGATGCTGCGCTTCACGCGGCGGCCACCGCTCTCGCGCATGCCGCGCCAGTTCTGGAAGGAGTCGCTCACCAGCAGGTAGGGCGGTATGGTGGTGATGGTGTTGTCCCAGTTGCGCACCTTCACCGTGTTCAGCGTCACTTCGATGACCGTACCGTCGGCCCCATATTTGGGCATCGTAATCCAGTCGCCCACCTTCAGCATGTCGTTGGCCGAAAGCTGCACGCCGCTGACGAAGCCCATGATGCTGTCCTTGAACACCAGCATCAGCACGGCGGCCGAAGCACCCAGACCGGCCAGCAGCGAGTAGGGCGACTTGCCCAACAGCTCGGCCACAATCACGATGATGCCTATCAGCCACAGCGACACCTGCAACGTCTGGAGCAGCCCCTTCAGCGGACGGTCGCGCATGGACTCCTTCGCACTGTAGACGGTATAGGCCGCCTTCAGAAACGCATTGATGAAGAACAGGAAGGAGAAGATGATGTAGATGAAACACAGGCGGCGGATGAAGTTCAGCGTCACCGAGTCGGTCTGCGCAAAGGCCACCGGCAGAAGCAGGTAGATGACCACGGGCGCCACCATGTGGCTCAGGTAGACCATTACGCGACGGTCGAAGAGGATGTCGTCCCACGTCGCTTTCGTCTTCTGCACCAGGCGGGCAATGGCCCGGAGCAGCACCTTGCGGCAGATGAAGTCGGCGGCAAAGGCCAGCACCAGCACCAGGGCAAAGGCAATGAACTGGTCGGCCCACCCGGCTGTCTGGGGATTCATGCCCCAGGCTATCAGAATTTCGTCGATATTGTTCAGCAGTTCCATAAATAAGTTTCTTTTTGTTAGAGGTTCATTCTTCTTTCATCGCCAGAATCCTCTCCACCGACTCGCGCATCCACTGGTAGAGGTAGAGGCCCTTGTAGCCGTCATTCTTCTTCAGCATCAGCTGGACGGCCGCCTGGCTGTTCTCGTAGCTGGTCAGTTCGTTGTGGAACTGCTCGTCGTGGATGGCCAGGCGCTTGATTTCCTTCTCGCGTTCGCGGCGGAGCTGGGTGCAGACGGGGTTGAGCAGCTTCATCACCACGCCGTCCATGATGTGATGCCCCTGGATGTAGAGGTAGGTTGTGTCGGGAGTCAGGCCCAGTTGCGTCAGCTCCTCACCCAGGGCATCGATGTGCTCGATGGTCTGCGGAAAACGGGTGCGCAGTTCCGAGAGTTTGGCGTCCACCCGTTGCTTCATGTCGTCCAGGCAGCGGTAGAGGTGGTTCAGGCTGACGTCCTGCAAGCGTACGCACTGGTTGAAGTCGTACATGGGAAACGTATTGGTGTCGTGCTGGCGGTAGAACCACACGTGCCAGAGGAAGAGCGGATAGGCCACGCGCGAATAGCGGCGCATGAACTCGGGGAAGTCTACCAGCTGGCGGTCGTTGAGCGTGGCCTGTACACAGACCTCGTGCAGGCTCTCGGCATAGCACAGGTAGTTCTCGATGGCATAGGCATAGGTCTGCAGCACGAAGGGGTTCTCGTTGATGCGGCGCGACAAGACCGTGCCGCCCTGCATCAGGAAGTCGTAGTCGCTGTCCACACAGGCAATGAGGCTGCGCCCCAGCTCGTCGGCATTGAGCGTGTTGAGCAGCACGGTCTTCTTCCCTTTGGACAGGGAGGTCTGCGAAGGCAGCATCACCTGGAAGTAGCATTCGTCGGTTTCGAACTCGGAGAGCAGCGTGCGCCAGAAGGCCACGTCGTCGTAGCTTTCCACATAGGCCACGATGCGGCGGCGCTTCTTCCGCGGCGACAGGCGGCGGGCCGCGTCCAGGTAGGCGGAGGTGAGGTTATGGCGGAGAGTGAGAGACATAAAAATGAAGAATGAAGAATTAAGAATGAAGAATAATGGATGAATGGCGAAAGAAGAAACTGTACATTGTTAATTCTTCATTCTTAATTCTTCATTCTTCATTTCCTTCGTTATCTCGCTCACCTCCGTCACCGCGTCGAGCCAGCCTTCCATGATGACGGCGGGCGAGTGGGTACTCAGGATGAGCTGCATCTGCGGGTTCAGGCGTCGTATCATGCCGATGAGCTTCTGCTGCCACTCGATGTGGAGCGAAGCTTCGGGCTCGTCCATGAAGAGCACGCTGTGCGTACCCTCGCGCACAAGGACGGTGAGCAGGATGACCAGCATCTGTTTCTCGCCCGAAGAGAGCTTGTAGGGCAGCAGGCGTTCGCCGTCCTGATAGAAGGCGATGTCGTTGCTGCGGCGGTCGATGGTCTTGCGCGTATAGCTGAAGAGCTCGTCCACCAGGTCCTGGAAGAGCCGCTTGGGACGGGAGAGCTGCGGAGCCTGGGCACGCTGCTGTTCGTCGCCGTTGAGGAGCTCGATCATGCGGTTGCCCACGTTCACCTGATAGTCCAGGTAGCGGCGTTGCAGCAGGTAGAGCTGCCAGTCGAGTTCGGTGTGCACGTTGGGGTCAGCCATTCGGGCGGTGAAGTCGCCCATGACGAGCGGGCGGTCGTACGAGCGGATGACGTCGTAGGGGATGCACGTAGCTTCGGCCGGGTCGAAGAAGAGGCGCACGCCGGCCACCTCGCCGTTCTTCATCTCACCCGAGGTGCGGTGTTCCAGGTAGCCGACGGAGCGGTTCAGGATGGTTGTCTTCCCCACCCCGTTGATACCCGAGAGGATGTTGACGTCGGGGCGCAGGTCCCACGCCACGTCGTAGCGGTGCCACAGGCCGTCAATCTCGATGCGGCGGATATAGTTGGCTTGTATTTCCATATCGTTTGAAGTTTAGACAAGCAAACTTACGGAAAATCTATGGAAAAACCTCCAAAATTCGGCAGATTAACGCAATGTAATCTGTGAATTAAGTAGTTAGGAGAAAATCGCGGAAGTTGGATAAAGGGCTGAATAGCGTTTCAAAGCGGATTGGAGAAAGAGAACGGTTTCCTAATCGTTACCCGTCAGAAATGCAGATTTAACAGTCACCGTTCCGTTTGCGCCGCTCTGCGTAGGTTTGCTTGTCAAGGTTTAACTCGTTGATTTATAGTTTTGCAACCAAAAAAGAATGAGTATGACAAGGAGCACATTTCGCGTGCTGTTCTATGCGAACGGCAGCAAGGAGAAGAATGGAACTGTCCCCATCATGGGACGGGTTACAATCAACGGAACGGTGGCGCAGTTCAGTTGCAAGCGGAGCATCTCAAAAGAACTTTGGGATGCAAAGGGCAACCGTGCCAAAGGCAAGAGTTTGGAGGCAAGGGAAACGAACCTTGCGCTTGACAACATCAAGGCGCAAATCATCAAGCACTACCAGCGCATATCCGACCGTGAGGCGTTTGTGACGGCAGAGATGGTACGCAACGCCTATCAGGGCATAGGCGGCGAGTATGAAACGCTGCTCAAAGCCTTCGACCGTGAGAACGAGGTGTTCAAGAAGCGTGTCGGCAAGGACAGGAAACTGGCGACTTACCAGTCAAGGGTAGTGGCAAGGAACTATGTGGCGGCGTTCATCAAGTCGTTCTACAAGCGCAGCGACATGTCGATGCTGGAGCTTACGCCCGACTTCATCAAGGAGTTTGCGGTCTATCTCTCCACGGAAGCGGGATTGCGCAACGGCACGATATGGGAAAAGTGCATGTGGCTGAAAGGTGTGGTGATGCGTGCGCACTTCAACGGTCTGATACCGAGAAACCCGTTTGCGCAGTTCCACATCAGCCCGAATGTCAAGGAGCGTGAGTTTTTGACGGAGGATGAGTTGAAGGCGGTAATGACGCACGAGTTCGCAGACCCGAAGCTGGCATACATCCGTGACCTGTTCGTGTTTGCGAGCTTCACCGCCCTTTCTTTCGTGGACATCAAGGAACTGACCAACGACCGAATCGTGGAGGTGAACGGCGAGAAATGGATTATCTCCAAGCGTCACAAGACGGGCGTACCTTTCCAAGTAAAGCTGCTGGACATCCCCTTGCAGATAATCGAGCGTTACCGACCGTTCCAAGAAAACGACTTGGTATTCCCTAATCTGAACTATTGGTCAATCTGCAAACCGTTGAAGAAGATGATACGGGAATGCGGCGTGAATAAGGACATCAGCTTCCATTGCTCACGTCATGGATTCGCAACCCTGGCTCTCTGCAAGGGTATGCCGATAGAGAGCGTAAGCCGCATTTTGGGACATACGAACATCGAAACGACCCAAATCTATGCGAAGATAACCGTGGAGAAGCTGGATAACGACCTCACGATGCTGGGCGACAAGTTGAGCAAGTCATTCGGTAACATCAAGGTGGCAGGGATATGAAACGGGCAACAATCACGATGGACGGAAGCGGCAGGGTTGCCGTACCGTCCGATATAGCCAATGTGTGGATGAGCGAAATGGAGTTGGTAACGCTGTTTGATGTAATCGCCCCGACACTCCGTGCCGCTGTCCGAGCCGTGTATAGGAGCGGAGTGTTGCAATCTTGCGAAGTGGAAAGGCGCATCAGGCTGCCAAACGGTTATTATTTGGAAGTGTATGCGCTGCCAATGGTAATGGCACTGGCTTTCCGTATCAACACATCCAATGCCGCAAGAGTGCGTAATGTCTTGCTGGAAAGGCTGTGCTTGCGAAAAGACAGACAAATGCTTTGGCTTTCGTTAGGTAACAGCATATCGTGTAAGTGTTAGCGAGTGCGGTTGCGTGTCACTACGCCCATGCACTCACATGTAAAGTATCAATAGATACGCTACAATTTTTCTTTTCGTA
>ULXJ01021631.1_pt1 | contig 21710 bp, 36 predicted proteins | sample 1960981 | NCBI WGS metagenome assembly ULXJ01 (sample SAMEA4835830, study PRJEB28245) | human gut metagenome | biome: gut microbiome; material: fecal sample | place: Denmark | collected 2008 | reverse complement strand
GCTCTTGTGCCCGCAGTATCTCCTATCGAGCCTGTAGGCATAGACTTCACCAAGCGCCCGGCAGAGGCGTTCATGCTCATGTTCTCTCCGACATGGTTAAGACCTGTTGTCTCTGTTGCGGTAAACAGGACATCATACGATGCTCCTGTCATAAACACGCAATGGGAAAAGACAGATCAGTTCAGAAGCGAACAGTTCGGAACAAACGTCCCGGACTTTTACAAACAGATCGCCATTGAAATACGCAAGACTTTCGGCGTCGATTTGGCACCGGAACAGGTGAGGATTATGCTGCAAGGTTATATGACGGGCATTCCCGGAATGGTTTTGTCAGGATTCATAGACGATCCCTTCAAGAAAGAACAGGGTAAAACGGTCACCAATCCTGTAGCGAGAAGATTTTTCAGAGACTTTACAACGGACGGAGCGAAAGCCCAGTTTTACAATGCACAGGAAGAAATCATGACGCTGCGCCGTCGAGTTTCCGCCGGTGAAAGAGAAGATCTTACTGAAGAGCAGCAGGAATTGTTACGGCTAGGCGATCAATGGGACAAGATAAACAGTGAGTTCAAGTCCCGGGTATCGAAAGTTTCCAAAAACAAGACGCTTTCCGAAGAGGAAAAGGTTAAACGGCGAAAAGAAATATACAAGCAGAAAGAACCTTACATGTTCGATTTCGTCCGTCGATACAGAATGATCGTTGGAAAGCCGACAGGAGATTGATGGCAGGCCCGCCGGGAGTTTAACCCGGCAACTACCGCACCTACGTTCCATAGTTGTACCATCCATGTAATCACAAGCGGTAACAATGGTCCGAGCATTGGGTCTATCGTGGTGTGCCGAACAGGAATCGAACCTGTAACCAAAGGATTATGAGTCCTCTGCTCTGCCAGTTAAGCTATCGGCACAAAAAGACGGCGGTATAACACCGCCGTTAAAATGCATGAAAAGATGAAAAATTCATGAAAAAGAAATCACGATTATTTTATATCCGTTCCATTGACATGGCAACTCTTGTTCAGTTTGTTTTTCAGGCTTTCTTCTTTTACTTTCCGCATGAACCATGATTCTGGGTATGAATGCGCCGGGTTATCCTTGCGACGGTAATCAGGGTGCATGATGTATTTTTTTTCCAGCATGTCTTTAGCCGCCTTCAATTTCGCTTCATAATCCATATTTGTTCTCCTGTTGATACTCCCTGTCCATTATTAAAGATACCGCCATATCTTCCGTTTCGCTATCCCAAAACCGGCTGGATATGGTATTTACGCATTCCTTCGCCGCGGTAAATTCGTTGTTTGCCAAGGCTTCTTTCAGCTTTCGGACTTCTTCCGTCAGGCCAAACTTGTCAGCACAATCGAAATAAACGCATTTCATGAGCGCATATCTTCTGTTCTCCGGATCCTTGTAATCGTAACGGGATTCAAGCAGCTCCATTTTCTTGTCCGCTATCCTGTCCATAAGGTCCAGCTCTCTTTCCATCTCCCTTACGTTGTAATCCCAATCATCGTTGAACATAGTCGATCTCCTTTTCCGTTTTCATTTTATCATGATACTACAAAATGTAGCTATATTTCCATAGCTACCGCCCGTCGTATTGCCTCGTCCATCGTCAGTTTGTCTTTTTGTTTTTCTGCAATGGCTTCTTCACAGGTATTCTTCGCTATCAGTCTGTGCACGTACACCAGTCTGTCATAGCCTGATTGAGCCTGCCGGATCGGGCCAAGACGTTCTATCACCTGTGCATAATACTCTGCGTTCCAATCTTGAGTGTATACACACAAATGCCGTCCACCGTGTTGCAAGGACAATCCATGCCCTGCACTTTGTGCATGGATAAGCAGAATGGGAATTTTCCCGTTATTCCAGTCATCCACCACCTTCTTTTGTCGTGAGTTGCTTTCAAGCAGTACAGCCTGCGGAAACTTGTTCTGTAGCGCTTTCAGATCGTGCTGAAACCAGTAGGCTATAACCAGATTCTCTCCGTTTATTTCTTCAAGAAGCTCTTCTACAGCCTGCAATTTTTCTTTGTGCAACGTATGCCATATTCCGTTATCGTCCCGTATGCAACCCGATGCTATCTGCCTGCACTTCATCAGGGCGGATCCTGCATTGACCGCGGTAACGTTGCCACTAGCCATTTCGAGTACCGCTTCCTTGTGAACCTTTTTGTACATGGCTTTTACCTTGTCCGGAAGCTCTACAAATATGTCCAGCTCTATCGGTTTTTTTACATCGAAATAATCGTATGCATCTATCACTACGGAAGTCGATTGCAACCGGGATGTTATCTCCTTGAAAGCATGAGGCAGCGGTTCAATGATACCGTATCGTGAATCGGAGCCGAATCTGTTCCTGAACCATCTCATCTTGAATGAATTGAAAGAAGATCCGAGCGCTTCTCCGAAATCGACCGGCCATTGCTGGCCCCACAAATCCGTCAGCCCATTTGCCGCGGGAGTGCCGGTAAGGTTATACCAGTGCTTGGTTTGCTTTGCGTGTCTGACCAGCGCTTGGGCGTTCTTGCTACCGTCTCTTCCTACCATCTGCACTATTTTTCCGGACGCATATTTTCTGAAATGAACTCTCTGATTTTTCAACCGGGTGGATTCATCGGCGACGACGGTTTTGAAAGGCCATCTTCCGTCCAGCACGGTATGCAACCATGCAAGGTTTTCGTAGTTTATGGTGTAAATATCCGCACGGGTCTTCAGAGCCGCCGTTCTTTCCTTTTCATTGCCAAGTACCTTTACGATCTCAAGCCCTGAAAGCTGTCGCCACTGCGCTATCTCATCCGCCCATACCATATTAGCCACCCGCTTCGGAGCGACAACCAGCGCCGGAAACACATCACTGTCCGCCACGCTCATGGATGCAAGAGCCATAAGCGTGGCGGAAGTTTTCCCTGTGCCCGGAGAAGCGAACAGGTTGCCCCTGTCAAGATTTGTAATGAGATCCACCATTGGCTTCTGGCAGTCTCTGATCTTCAACGGTTTCATTGTATAGTGCCCGATTTTTGTACAACGAAGCTGTTTGTATCGGCGAGCCATTGCCTTTCAAAGTTCAACTGAACCCTGTATTCCTTGTGCTGGTTAATTATTTTTTTATAAAGAAAACAAAAAACATCCTCGCACATGCTTGCATAGGTATAATCAGTCATTGCGATCTTCTGTCTGCACGCCTCCATCGCTTCCTTGACAGACTTCCTTACACTGTTATAAAACAAATACGCCACTTCTCTCGTCGATGCATTCGGCATCAGCTCGAATAAAACGACTATGTTATTTGCATCCTTTTCTTGTACGACGGTTATACAGGATCCAAATTCGTTGGTACCATAATTCGCTTTTTTACAATCCAGATTCAATACCTGAAACACTTCTTCCTGCTGTTCCTTGTTTATGCAGCACACAACATCTACATTGACGTCCTCGAACTCCAGAGTTATGTAATCATTTTCCATTGGCCTTTTCCTTTATTTCCATCAATGCAATTTCGGCATAAACTGAATTGAACTCCATCATGCCCGGTATATCCAGCTTCTCTTTTACAATGTCCCGCCAGAATCCGGATCCGGCCAGCTCCAGCTTTTTTCCAAGCTCAAACTCTTCTTCTTCCGTTTCAGGAACCTTGCCTATCGTCAGATATGAGATCATTTGAGTTTGCGAAGTGAAGGTCTGACTTGATATGACCTCGTCACCCGATCCCGTTATTTCTACATACAGCCCTATTTCCACTCCGCCTGTTACCGCCAGCAGGCGCGCTCTGATATCTTTAGTCATCGTTCTTCCCTGTTATATGTCGTATGAAGTCGTTTACGCCGTCCATTGAATCAATCACCCATACGGAAAACCCCATGCTGTCCAATAACGTCAACTCGGCTACCTGATTGGGCCGCGGTTTTTCTCCCGGGGCTTTCATCTCGACGAAATATATGGCCCCGTTCGGCATGAACACTTGTCTGTCAGGTGCTCCCGTCCTGCCCTGATATACCGTCTTTCTCGTGAAGCCGCCATGCGTCTTGACGAGATAATCAAGATGCCTTTCCAGTCTGCTTTCCGCTGCCATCCAGTATCTTTCTTTTCAATTTATCTTTGGTTTCCGATGGGATGTTCAGTTCCGATTCAGAAGTCAGCCATTCCGCTTCTTCCTCTGAATCGTACTCGTATCCTTCTATCTGCAAGGTGTCTGTACCAACGGTAGCGAGCTGGCCTTCATGAACCCATTTCGGTTCCAGCTTCATCTTCTGCACCCAGTAGTCCAGTGTGCCATCTTCCTTTCTTATCGGCTTGATCATGTGGATTTCAAAATTTGGAGAAGGCGGTTTCAGTTCGAACAAGGGAAGGTTGCACATGGACAGCTCCATGCGATTTTTCGGTACGCCATACCGCTTTTTGAACAGCCTCATTACCGCCCGTACGACAGGGCGGGAAACGTGCGCCGATTCAGGGCTGCTTCCATACTTGTGCCTGAACATGGCAACGCCTTCTTCAAAGGCCGTCTCGATAGGTAATTTCTCTTCTTGCATTTTCTAATCCTTTCTGTATCTGTGTGCTTCAAACCCTGCTGCCGCAAGCGGCATGTCGCTACACCACTTGTGTGGCGTCGCCATCATATCCGCAAGCTTTCTTGCAGAATATTCAGGCATGTCAGGGCACTCGCAAATGAACTCGTCGTGAACCCGTGAGATGATCGGATATCCGGCCTTCTCTATGTCCGGAATGTGATAAAACAATACGTCTCTCGCGAAGCCAGATGTTACGTTTTCAGCAAGCTTCCCGGAATATGTTTTTATTCTCTGGAATTTTTTGGTGAACTGATCCACCCCTACAAACGACAGGTGACCATCCTCATCTACCGCCGGATGCAAATACGTCAGCACCCGTCCAGACGGAAGCCGTATAAACAAATAGCTACCTGTCTTTCTGAACTTCAATCTGTTTACCGTAAAGACTTCTCCGGGATTTGCGATGCTGTTTCTGAACGCTGTATCAAGATCGCTCCAGAAACGTACTGTTTTTGGATGGGAATCCCGCCATAACTGCTTGAGATATTCGCAGGCTGAATACTCATGTGCCGTCAGCCCGGCATGATACCCATGCTCCTTGGCCCAATCATATTTACGCTTGCAATCTTCAAGTCTTGCCAAATCGCCTGACGCCCACACCGCGTCCGCCATGACAGCTATATCCAGCCTGTACACCGCGGCAAAAGTCAGAAACGCCTTGACCCCGCCTTCATATCCAAGACCCAATTCCTGAACCTTGCCTATCTGCCTTTCATCCTTGGTTACATCTTCCGGTCGTATGTTCATGGCCTTGGCATAAGCCATTTTGTAATTATCGAATTTTATCTTGCCTGCATCATAGTCACGGAAGTATTGCAGCTTCCACTCCTCTCCCGCCAGATAGGCAAGGCCACGCCCTTCTATGTTGGACAGGTCGGCTACCACAAGCTTGTGGCCCGGCGTCGCGCATATAACGCTCCTGACAAGGTCGGACAATACATGCATGGTGTTGTTCGTCACCATAGAGATAGCTCCTGCCTTTACGGCCTCTATGTCCTGTTCTATGGCCGCTTCGATGTCGTCTGCATCTTTCCACAAGGTCGCCCGTCTCAAGTTCTGCGGTTGCAAACCCCGGCCTGCATCGCGTCCGGTTCTTGTCGCACCGTACATCTGCAAGGTGTATCGCATTCTTCCACCGACCTGCTGATCCAGAACTTTCTTGTACTTCGCTGCGCTGTTCATGCTGGACTGCACACGTAAAGACAACAGCTCCCGAAGTTCCGCCGGTATATCGGCAGACAGTATGCGCTCTATCTTGTTCGTCACAGCATCGTTTTTCTTCAATACTACATCCGGTCTTGTTACAATGTCCTGTACGTCCTTGCTTCTCAAGGCAGGCAGGACGATGCCATAATCATCTGCAATGAATTTGAGCAGCTTGTCACGTTGTGTAGCCGCGGAAACCTCGTCACGTGTCAACTCCGATGTCTTGTTGTTCAGCCGCACCCTTTCTTCCGCCGCTTCCTTTACGGCAGCCTCCGCAAACTCAACGTCAACCGGGATGCCGCGGTCGTTTATTTTCTGGTCATACACCCAAATGTCATGTTCCAGAGATGGATAATTATGCGACGGAAGCTTTTTGTGAACTTCTCTCAAAGCCTCTACGTCCTTCAGTCCATATTCTACAAATTCCGCCCATTCTTCCGGCTTGTCATGCTTTTCTGTAAAGGTCAGTTCCTTTCCTCTTTTCGGGACGCAGAACGTTTGTATAAGCATCTTCCCCCGTTTGTCTTTCGCCTTGTCCTGTGGCAGTCCAAGAATTACAGACAGATCTCCCAATCCTCCGGGGAAGCCGTGTGCATATGCCTGTACCATTGTGTCTATGACATCTTCCGGTCTAATGATCCTGCCTAATACTCCGGACTTGTTTATGACCAACCTGTCAAAAACGCTGTTATGTATAACGAACATGTGCTTATCTTGCATGGCAGAAACAAGATCGTCAGGTATGCCGGTTTCCATCGGCTCCCATACGCGTACAGGCCCGTCGTTTATGGCGTACTGCACCATCAATACCGCAAACATTTTGCCTTCTACATAAGCCGATACACCCCTTGATATGGGGATCTCGGATCTTGTTTCTGTGTCAAGATAAATTTTATTCATACAGTTTTTCTTTTTTAATCAGACATGTTGCTGAATATGACATGTCTAACATTCCAATCAGCTTTTTCGTATAAGGGTCATATATAAATATGACATTCTGACCGCCATCATCCGCCACACATATCTCACCATCCTCTTCAAAAATCTGTTTATCCATTTCGCTCATTCCATGCACGTATAGCGTTTTCAAGTTTAAGATAATCATCTGTTATGCATTCGCAATCAGAACAGGCGAATAGTAATAATGTATTTGAGGATCGCTTCCACACGTGCAAGCATATGGCTCAAGGATTTTTAAATCCATGTTTTTAATGTATAGATAATCCATTTTTCTTTACATGTCATACTGGATATGTATAGATTTTCTATTTTTCTTTACATGTCATACTGGACTTTTATTCTTTGTAAAAACCCCATTCAAGGTTTTCACTGGCGATCTCCCACGCAAATTTTTCTTGTATTTCTTTTGGCATATCGTCAAATTCCTGTTCTGTAATTCCTAATTTATCCCAAGAATAAAATTCTTTGGCTTCACTTCCGTGCATGGTTGTCTTAATAAATACGGTAAGCCCTTTACTCATTTCCGATCATCTCCGCTTTAACAAGTTTGAGGGTTTCCGGGTCAAACTCAAAACGGATATTCGGCTTAACTCCTGTATCCTGAACAAGTTTTCCCCAATTAGTAAATCTGTCTATTTCATACCTAAGCTTTGTTTTGATGACAATATTCGACGGCTTTACACGCCATTCGAGATAATCCAGAGAGAAGTTCGGAATATCTTCAGTTTTATAGTCAATCCATTCACCTACCCGTTCGTCCTTAAGCTGTATCGGTTTTCCGTCCGCCCAAGCCTTTATGACTTTGGCCCATTTATGTGGCTTTGCCATACTAAACTCTCACTCTCAAATAAGTTATCATAATCTTTATTTAATAGGACCAGTCTCATTATTCAATCCTCCCAGTTCAATCGTTGTCCACATTCGTCACAGACATTCATTCCCTTAAAAACCTTGTTTCCGCACGATTCACATACGTAAAAACTCATTTTGTTCTCTGTTTTCAAATCCGGCTTCTTCGGCTTGTCCCGTTCAACCGCCGCTTGGACTTCTGGTGGATATGTTCTGTCGTTCCAGTCCCGTGCGGCCTCTTCTTTCCAGTTCTTGTCGCGCCAAGAATAGAACTCATCAGTCCTAGCCAAACAATGAATACAATACGCATATCCAATGCGTCCATCATCGTTAAAATCCGCCGGGCCTCCACAAAACGGACAAGATAAAAGTTTTTCAGCCATACTCACTCCTCTACAGCCGTTGACCACAGTAATAACATACCTTATCTGGACAACCACAAACGGGACAAACGCTATCCCGTTCAACCGCCTTCAGCACATATTTCTGGTAAACACGGGAGTTCCACACCGTTATGTGTACACCGTCATATTTGCATCTGTCACAGCCGATATAATCCTCTCCTTCATAAATATGTGTCGTCCTCAACTCATCATCTTTTCCACAAAACGGACATGGCAGTAGCTCATTTTTACTCATAGTGTTTTCCCTTATCAACCAGCGTCATATAGAGCTTCCACTTTAATCGGACGATCCGGTGTATAAAATTTAGCGTGTTCAGCACCATCGGGCACATCAATATCAAAACCGAACTTCGGACGGAAGGTTCCGTCACCGTCGGCATAAAAAGCCATGTACCTACTTGAGCCGATCGCTCCGAGATATTGCATTCTTTTAAGCATACTTATAAACGTTGCCGCCCAATCTGCTCGCATTGTGCACTTCACATTAAATTCAACAATATCAGCACTCATCTTCAAGATCCTTTTCCGTCAAAATGTAATCTTCCGGGGGCCCCAATAATACCCGGTATCAGTAACCGAAAAAGGCTCCAGAATTTCGGCTATACGTTTTTCAACATCGCCCCACCGGTCACGAGGAATAATAATGATCGGGTCATCACAGCCTGTGTCATCGCTGTAATTTATATTTATTTCGTCCACTATACTCAAGGCACATATGTGATCTTCCAGTTTCGGTTTACATATTTCAGCACGACTGATTGTGTCTCCTGCTTTCAGCTTTGGATAGGCTCGTTTTAATTCCGATATGCTCGTTCTATATAAGCCGAACTTGAATCTGTTCTCGTTCAAGGCATAAAAATATTTCTTTTCGTCGTTCATACCAAACCCCGATTCCACTTTGTCTTTCATCGTTCATCCCCATAAGACCTTTTCCAGACATCTTGCAGCATATTTCATGTGAGAAATTGACGATGCTTCTATGCTCAATCTCGCACCATAAACGTCGATTTTCACCCTGACTTCATCACACACCATCTCATCATTGATAAGTACATCGCTGTTCGGTGGTGGCGACGGTAATGAATTGTTTTCTTTCTTTTTCAAAGCCATTTACAATCCTCCTCAAAAAACCACAGCTCTATTGCATCAATAAGCATCTGATAATGTCTGCCATATATGTTCGTACCGTGCTTTTCGATCACCGCGGTTTTAAACTCGTCAAGCGTTCCTGAAAACATCCTCTTGTAACGGACACCCCTTTTACTGTTCTGTAAGCGGTAAGCGTCCCGCATTCGGAGCCAACGTTCGAAAACCATTGTATGTCGTTATGTGATTTCACCATTGCATCATTGCCAACACTAGCCCTGCCGCATATCCAAGCATTTCCATATATCTTGGCATTACCACGCACCAAAGCCTTGCCATATACCTTGGCGTTACCGTACACCTCGGCATTTTCAAATATATGTGCATTACCCCTTACTATGGCGTTGTCATATACCCGAGCGTTATCATGCACCCATGCTACGCCATTCTGATCAAGGTTTTTTGTGCTCTCGATATATCCGCCAAGATATCCCGGCAATAAAAACGGATCCAGTTCAACAAGCGATCTGATTCTGTATAACACCTTTCCAGACGGAAGCGTAACCGTGTCATCTTTCAATAATTCATACTTTTTCATCTTTTCACTTTATATGTTTATTCAATGATTACCTGCCCTTATTTCATCCAGTAATGCTTGACGTTCTTTTTCGATCTTGTCCTGATCTATTTCAAAAAATTCTGCAAGCCATTGATGTATTGTCTTTCTGCTTGTCACAAGCCTGTCATAGCCTTCAGGCTACGGGTTCCCGAAATGCTGCCAGCTTGCAAGAAAATATCCTTCTGATTGCGCCCATTCCAGAAATTCTCCGATTGCCTGACTTTTTTCCTTTACCGCCAATGCTTTTTCTATTTCACTCATTATTCATCCTTTTCATATATGTTCAGTTCTTCATTTATTTTCATTACGGCAAACATGGCGACCTCGTTGACGATTGAATCTTCATGCTTTGTACAAAAAGCTACGTTGATATCCAGTTGTCCGCTCTCTGTTTCAATGATTGTTATCGTCGCCTGTTTCATATCAGCCCCTTGCCTTTCAGCTTCTTATACATCTCCATAACCACCAGGATGTTGTCACTGGCTTCCGCGCGTGTTTTAAATGCGTTCTCTGATGCAACCAACCCTAAATGGGTAGCGGATTCACTATTGAAAGGAAGCCACATCACCTCCCCTTTTGGATCCACGAAGTAAATATCATCGCCAGTTTTAAACTTTCTTTTGCCTTCCAGTTCGTCCGCCAGATTTGCGAGACTACCGGCAAACTCCCGCAGGTGCTTCGGTGTGAAATTATTCGAATCGTATTTCACAAGCATTCCTAAAACACGGTGCATGTTTTCTTGCAGTACGTTCATTTCAGCCTTCCATACAAATAAAGCTGCCCGGTAAGTGCTATTTCTTCGTATGAATCCTTGTCATCCAGCCACTCTTTACCGTCGGTCAATAAAAACTTTTTCGTTCCGTCGTTCAAAAACGCCTTGTATATAAAGAATTTCTTTCTGCCTCTTTCCTTTTTCAAAATATCAAGTAAAAAGAATTTCCCCTTGTCGTTTGTAAAAGTCGGCTCGTCCCTGTTCTCGTCCAAAGTAAAAATGTTATGACACTTCATTTCACTGTCCTTTTATAAACTCGTCAAACCTTTTCAGTATCCCTTTTCCGGGCAGTATGTGCCCTGCCAGTTCGAAACCCTCAAGCTCCTTTTTTTCGATCACCCTGAACCGCTTTCCGCCCATACCATAAAACTGAAAGGCATTCAGGTCATGTCCGGTAAAAACAAAGTAAACGTTTTTACACTTCAAAATGTCTCCCGGTTCCAGTTTCATTCACTCTCCTGTCTGTTTTAAAATTCGAACTCCGGTTCCATAACCTCGATTTCCAGTTCCATCTTCCACCTGTAAAACTTCTCTTTTTCATCCCTGATGACACTGACCGATGCAATGTTCACTTTCGCACCCAATGTCCAGTTGAAAAAAACTTTCTTGTATGGAAACCGTATGACGTTTGGCCGCCACGGGAACCGGATGGTTTTGAAAAGAAAGCGATCATCTTCACATCCGAGATATTCCCACTCCGATCTCACATTCGGATTTCTGATCGGCCTTGTGCACGTATAGACACCGCTTTTTATCTTTCCCAATTCGTTCAGCTCATTACGCTTGAACACCAATACTCTTACCGTCATCGCGTCCTTTCCTTACAAGGGGCAAAACGCCCCTTGTTTCTAAAAAAGCGGATTGTCGTCCTTTCCGAACGGATCCCCATCTTCGACCTCGATCTCTCCGAAATCTTCCGCCTTGGCTATCGCAGCGCCCGAGAACCGATCGCCATCCTTGTAGAACATGACGCCACCGCAAGACGCTCTCAACGCCTTTCCGTTCTTGTTGTCCTGCACCCAGAAATTGATTATGGCGTGGACATAACACCCGGAATAAAACGTCTGGGCGATTTCCTCCGGATCGGTAATGACCTGCCTCATCTTGTCCAGACATGTCGGACGCGGGGACGGGGACGTGTTGTATGCCGAGATGACTATATTGCCTTCATAGCCGTCGTACACCTTCATATCCCCGTCACGTACGCAACACCCTTTGGGATCCGAAAAGATGCCGCGGATCACCGCCTCGAGACGCTCCGGCGTCTTTACGGAATTGGACAGCTTGCTTTTCAGCAGGTCATAAGCCACTTCCTTAACCAGCTTGTGCTCCTCTCCGTCTTTCGGAACAAGCAGGTTGACGGCATATCTCGGCTTGCTGTTGCTGTCCTTGCTGTACTTTTCCTGTTGGGCCAAGGCCGGAAATGCAAGCCTGCCCGTAATCAGCACAGACCCTTCTGTGCTTCTTCTTTTCGCTACCATATCAATCTCCTTTTAAATCACATCTGAAATCCGATGCCGATATATGCTACATTTTGTTACTTATCAATGACTTTGTCAATGATTTTACAGACCATTAAAGTCGTTTATGACCCCTTTTTCCGGCTCCCACGGGACGCCGCCCTTTTCCGTCGATACGACTGTCGGTTTGGCTGGCGGGCGCTGTGTCAGGTCGTCTATGATCTGTCGGGCATTCCTTTTCGTCATACCCATCGCGACCAGTCTGTTCTGTATCTGTGCCGGGGACATAAGGTCGGGTTGCGTCATGCAGTCCGACCTGTCAAGTTTCAGGTGGGCCAGCGCAAGCAACGCTTCCTCCTTGTCCTTCCACTCCCGGTTGCCTTCCCGCCCCTTGACGAGCATGTAGCCCGGCACGTCCACGCCTGATACAAGACGACGCATGGCTTCTTCCTCAACCGCTCTGATATATTCTTTCAGTACCGGCAGCCGGGCCAGACGGCAGGCCAGATCGTCCGGCTCCGTCGCTTTCACCTTCTCCTCCAGCGGGAACTCGTCCGCACAGAAGTCTTCCGCCTCACGTGTCGCGATAGCTATCAGCTCCGGGCAGGTGGCCGCGGCCGGGCAGAACGTACAGACACTCTCGGACGGACGGAGAAACAGCTCTCTCCATGTCGTCTCGGGCATTCCGCCATACGTTTCAAGGGCCATCTTTACCCGCTCGCAGTCCTTTTTCAGCTTCCCGGCCCAATCGTCCAGCTCCTGCGACGTCAGGGTAAAGACGCCGTTGGACACGTCGTCTCCCACCCGTGGTTGCAGGATCTCGAACTCGTAGCTGTCGAACCGGTACCCGGCTATGGCGAGCGTCTCCCTCGCTCCGAGCATGTACAATATGCCTTGAGGGTTGTCCGTCGGGTCAACATACCGTCGCCCGAACTTGTAATCAATCACCCTTACCGTCGTGCCGTCCACCTGTATCACGTCCGATGTGCCGGTGCACTCGGCGTCCGGCTGGCCTACCGCCGGGCCGAAGCACACCTTGAGCTCGTAGAACGTGTCCTGTCTCGGCAGGCTTTTGACATGGCCGGCACACGCCCTGCACGCCGCGCACTGCTCGTCCGTCAGATCGAACGCCTCAAGCGGTCTGGCTTTCTCCAGATGCTTCTCCATGACCTTGTGCAGCATGGTGCCTTCTCTGGACGCCTCACCGGACGTTGACGGCACGTCCCTTGCCAGTACCACGGAGCCGGGACACTGTGTCCACCGGTAGGCTGCACTTGGCGAAAACAATGAATGGCTCATGGTCATCCGCCCATAACGATTTTATGGTATGCCTTGACGACATCACCGTCCACGAACAGCAATGGCTCTCCGGAGGACGACTTGAAGCATGTCTTGTCCGCTTTCTGGAAGTACTGGACGCTTGCGATATCGGAGAGCTTCGTCATCCCCGTCGTTTTCCGCCCTCTTCTCGCAACCAGCCACTCCCTCTCCACTGCAATGACAACTTCCTGCTTTCCCGCCATGTGTCGGTCAAAACCGCTTTCCTTGTACCGTTTCACAAAACCACGGAGCCGTTCCGATACGCCTTCTCCCGTCGTTATCCAGCCCTGTACCGGTATTTTTTCCAGAACCTCGTTCAGATAGTGGCACGAACTCCCATCCTCCATGATGCAGTGCGTGTTATACGTTCCGACATTGATGACGCACAGCCAGTCACCGTCCATGTTCAATACCATTCCTTTTTTCATCTCATTCTCCTGTAGTGTTCATGTTTATCGCTTCTTCCAGCATCAACTTCGCTGCGCGGTATTCATCCTTTTTAAGCTGTATGGCAGATGAGATACCGAACTTGGTTTTCAGAAAGTTCATCACGAACTCCTGACTTGTCACGTGAACCAGCTTGATGACCAGTGGCCGGATGTCCCTTGTATAGTCCAGCTCGTCATCCTGCACCGTAGTGTCATCAGAGGGTGCCTGTGTTTGTGGCTCCTGTCTTTCTTCCGCATGGGACTGTTCCGTTGTCATGGTCGCCGTGTCATCAGAGGGTGCCTGTGCCCGTGTCTGTGGCTCCGGTTTTTCTTCCGCATGGGGCTGTGCGGCAGCCTGTTTCGGCTCCGGTTGAGAGTATGATTGACGGGCCTTCGTTCTTCCTGTCCTGATGGCCGATGTCGTCCCGTTCATGGCCGGTTGTCCGTTAACCTTTCTGCTGACAAGATCGCACAGGGCAAGGATCATATCCCTTTCCTGTTCATCGTTGTCGTTCAATGCCACCGATATTTTCACTTCCATTTCGTTCTCCTTGTTGATTGACAGTCAATACAGCGATATCGTCCACAGGCCGTTTTCTTCCCGCCAGCCCAGTGATACAAGATACGCCTCGATTTCTTGCGGATACTTCACCCGTATATTGCAGGCTTGCAGAACGTCCAGCGTCCTGAACCTCGTACAATTCGTCTCCGTCAGCCATTTCAGTACCATCAGCTCGTTGGTTGAATGCTGCCGGTACTTGTCATGCTCGTTTTGCGCAAGCGTCTGTGCCTGACGCCACCGAATACCGCCGTTTTTGTACAGGGCGTACCCTTGCGCCCATATCTGGGCCTTGTTGTTCTCCACCCATTCGACATCGAGATGCCGCCCGGATGAAGAGAAGGACGCCACGGGAAGCGGCAACCATCGCCTGTTCCCTGTCGGGTCCACCAGAAACCGTCTGTGATTCGTCGTGCCGACGAAAATACACCGTCTCGGGTTCCGCGTCGTTTCTTCCTTGTACTTCTTGACATACTCGTCATATGTCGCCGTCATCCATGCCCGTATCGCCTCCGCTTCCCGGCCCATCATGCCGCGCAGCTCCGCCAGTTCCACGATGGCCTTGCCCCTTATCAGTCGCGCCGTATCGGCGTCCCGTGACGCCATATCCACCGTCGTGTACCACTCCGGTCTGGGTGACAGCGCTTTCAGGAAAGTGGACTTGTTGTCTCCCTGCCGGGACGCCAGCACGAGCGACATGTCAGCCTGCACGCCCGTTCCCGTGTCGTTGGCGAGCCTTGCCGCCATTGCGGTCATGAAATAGGTTATGCATGCCTTCGAATAAGGTGTATCGTCCACCGACATGGCCCTCATCAGGGCGTCCGTTCTGTCCACACCGTCCCATGTCGTGCCTTCCAGCCACATCCGTCCCGTGTCTATGCTGTTCTCTGCCGATACCACGTCAAACGCCTGTCTCAACTTGTTTATGTTGGGATCGTCAAGCTGACACAGCGTATATAGCTTCATGGCCGCGTCCGCATAGTGCCTGTCGTTGACTCTCTCCCACGGTCTCGCGTCCGTCCTTACCCACATGGCATCCTCGAACGTATCGTACCGCAGCGAGAACTCGTGGCCGTTCAGCCAGCGCAGCGCATTGATGATGTTTATCAGGGACGCCTTGGCAATGCCGAGCTTGTTTCTCTCGAAAAGGTGAAGTGAAGGTCTCGGGTCGGTTATCCTTGCTACGGGAAAGTCCTCCGGCACGTAGCCTATCGCCGCCGTAAAGTCCGCTATGTTCTTCGGGCCGTGCGATGTGTGCATACACTTGAAGCCGGGATGCTCCCGTCCACCAAGCCCTTTCGGGAAAAACACCGTCTCATCCGCCTTGCCGTCCTTTGCCGTGTGGCTCTCCCGCCACGGGCACAGGACATACACTTCTCCCGATGGCCCGATGCCATTGAACCACGGAGAATCCAGAACGAACCTGTACAGGTCGTCTTCCACGTCAACCTGTGATGCCTGTCTGTCCGTTACCGCCACTGACGAAGACAGTGAGGACGAAACAGGAGACGACGCCGGTGAAAACTCCGCTATGAAGGCGTTTATCATGTCCTCTATCCGGGCGTTGTCCAGTACAGGCAAGTCCTCATAGCGTTCAGGAAGATCCGTCCACGTCTGCAACGCCCCGGTATGGTGGCGTCCGCACGCTACAAAAAAACTCTTGTCAAACAGAAACTCGACCTGCCCTTTCATCCCTTCCGGCATAGGCACCACGATCTTGCTTCTGCCTTTTTCCGGGTCTTTCAGCCGGTAAACGAGCATCTTTCTTGGCGAGTTCGTCCTTGACCTGTACGGAAGATCGGCGTCCATATACCGGCACAGCCAGTCGTCAACCGACTGGGCCAGCACAGGATCGTCAATGTCTATGTCAATGGCCTTCACAAGATTGCCTACCAGCCCGAAGCCAAGGTCTGCATCAATCGACCATTGCCTGATGTCATCTTCCGTCGTCCTGTACGACGGCCAGCCCTTGAAGCCGGATACGGACACGATGTCGGAATACGTGTACTTCCGTGACGGCACCTTGAGCCACGTCTTTCCGCCTCGTGTGGGCTTTCCCGCCTTGATTGACGCCAGTGTCGGAATGTTCGGATTGGAAACGATCGGCCTGATGTCAGGCAGCGCCAGTTTTGAAAATGCAGCCCATTCTTCCTGTCTCGCTCCCCACAGCCTGTGTTCCGTCGTCCCTTTTTCCGCCGGTGTCTGGGACGCGCCCTGTACGGATCCCGTTGCGGTAATGTTGTCTTTATCCATCGTACCCATTCATTCGATACATGTCGTGACTTCACATGTTACATTACGGAGCCATGCATGACCACTCATTTCACAGCATCTTCACCAGTTCTTCTTTCTTTTCGTCTATAAACTGCTGTATGACCGGCATCAGCATATCGACAAGTTGCTCCCGGTACGGTGAAGGCCAGCAAGTCAGTATGCGCTGTCCGTTCTTCAACGCTATCAAGCCCTTGTTTCTTGGGCGTGTTACCGTCATGCCCTCCAGTATGTCATCCAGTGTGTCACCGTACGCTGCCGGTTTCGCCTTTCTGGCCGCCTTTCTGCTTCTTGCATACCGCTCTCTCGCTTCCGCCCTTCTCTTTTCCGCCGTCTGTCTCTCATGCGCCTCGTGCCATGCCACTTCAGTAGCCGGTGGCGGAAACGGTTTGCCGCCCTGTGGCACAAGTCGCATATAAAGATCAAGTCTTGCCTGATACGGTAAAGGCCATGCATCATATCTCGACACGGACGGTGCCTTGTTTTCGTACGGTTTCGCGCCTCTCCAGTAAGATGTCACTCCCACCGCTTCTTCCGCCGTCACGTGCAATGCAAATTCATTCATCCATTCCACGAACGTTCCCAGAATGCCGGCATACCCTTCTTTCTTCATATATCGCATCAGATAGAAATACATACGGTTGGCCCATTCTACCGTCGCCACTCTCTGCTTGATCTGTCTGTTCGCATTGCAGCCATATTCCGTTCTGTACACAATCTCGCATATGGATTCAACAAGCTCTTTCGCCTGTGGCTGCATACCGGTCTGCCGTGTCCCCTCTATACGGGACATGAGCCACGTGTCCGGCCTGTCCGACAGAACAGGATATTCTGCCGTCCCGTCACTAACAGTCAGGCCATACGCCTTTGCCACGACTTCCATACACACCTTGTATTCTTCCGGTATGCCAGGATAAGGTACAAGCTCCCGTCCATTCAGGAGAGGGTGAATGGACGGATTTTCCGCCCCTTCTATATAGGCAACCGGCCATCCGTTTATTACAAGCGCAGGACAGAAAAGACAGGACACATGCATCAGATTTGACATGATATCCCCTTCATTCAACCTGCTTTTCACTATGACAGGAGACAGCCTGTCATAATCTATTTTCCACGTCATGGCATACAGCATCTTCGGCAAATGCGTGCTTCCGTACAAGCTACCGTCGTAGTCCGACTGGACATTTTTCCGCCGCCTTTTCATATCGGATCCTTTCATAAAATGTTACAGACAGTGGCATTCTAGCACGAATAAATTTGCATGACAATATATTTTTGCTGATTTTTTTCAAGTACCTCGATTATTTTACTTTAACCTAGATATATGTGGAATAAAAATATATGACAATTTTATAAACATTCGTGAGGCGCCTTTTGAGTTGAAATATTTTTTTTCATCTGATGAAAATTTAGGTAGCCAATTTTTATTTACGCGTTATTGGTTGGATATCTAAAATTTCATTGTGTGTTAAATACTGTAGTAAATTCCATTAAATTTCGTACATTTCTGATTTTTTTTTTTTTGGAATTAATGAAATTGAGCAGGAAACAAAAAATTATACTGTAAATTTATACAGTAATAAAAAATTTTCCAAGTACTTTCCGCCCGTTATTACAAAGGTAAAAATTGCGCCGTCGATAAAGCGTTTACAAAAAAAACTTGTGTATTTCCTACAGGCAATATTGCTTACGGGAAACTTTTGCTAGTCGCACCTGACAACTTGGAAAATGGACGGCACAAAGCGCTGCAAGTCGGTATCGTTTGAAAAAAGAAAAGCGCGTCAGGCTTTTCCCTGACGCGCTGTTTGCTGCCGGCAGCTTTCTCTAGTCTGCCAGTCGTTCGAAAAGGGTAACTGTCATCTTGCCAGCCGGCGTTCTGATGAGCCAGCAGAAAGACACGCGGTAGCCTGCTGTCCTGTCGCCCGGGTCTGCGTCCGAAACGAAAGTTGCCACCTCATCCTTGGAAATATAGAAATTGAAATTTCGAAACCATATCTTGATCATCATGCCCTTGCTCCTTGTAAATGCCTTCAGAACGCGTCAGAACGGCCTGTATTGCGTTTTTACGGTTGGGTGGGTACTACCCTAGCCTGAAGTCCTGAAAACGCTCTGAAGGGCCTTTAAACGCGTTCTAGGGGGATTTGGCATTGTTCGATAGTGCCGTCCTCGTTGTAATCCGTATTCATCACAAGGCCCATGAGCATGTCGTCTTGGGGATATGCGCAGGCAAGGGTTGACCAATACAGAAATTCATCTTTCAGGGCTTCATCCAGTCTGTTCGACAAGACGGAAATGCGTTTCAGCAAATCGCGGTTTGCATCCTTGCACGTCCAGACGGAAAAGGGTATTTCGTCATTGACAAGGTATAAGCCCACGGTAACGGTGCCGGAGCATACCGCGTTGTGAATGTCAGGATCCGATTTGACGAACTTGTCTATTACCGGCGTGTATTTGTCCTTGTCATTGGCTAAAGTGGAACAGGCGTCTGACAATGCGCGAAGTTGTGCTTCCCTGTTGAGTTCTGTGTAATGCATGATCGTTCTCCTTTGGCTGGAATGCCTTAGAACGCGTCAGAACGGCCTGTATTGCGTTTTTACGGTTGGGTGGGTACTACCCTAGCCTGAAGTCCTGAAAACGCTCTGAAGGGCCTTTAAACGCGTTCTAGGACATATTACTTTTGGTTATATAAGCGCCCTGATACCGTTTTCGAAATACCACGTGTCTGGAAACGCTTCCAGATCGGCACGCTTGGATTCATCCGACAACTGCTCCATCAGCTCATCCGAAAGCCGGCGGTAAATTGCCTTGTCGTTTCTTTCTATCCAGTCTTCAAGCTCCCTGACGACTGCGGCAACTGTCGCGTCTACATAGTTGAGATCACGGTCGTAATACCAGCTGACATTGACGCAGGAGCCTGTTATTTCCAGTTCCACCCAGTCATCTATGATTTTTGTTTTTAAAACTGACAGTTTATATCCTGTCAGTTTTACAGCGTCCGCGAACGATATGTCACCGTTCGTCTTTACGTGGTCGCCTTGCGAGAAACTGATGCGGTAACACAGGCTGACATCCGTAAACCCAAGCTCTTCAAGCGTTTCCGTTTCCTCCTTGATCACGAAATCCATGTCATAATGCGGACAATAGTTTCTGATGGCGGTATCTTGCGCTTCCTTGGATAGCTCATTGAACTCGTACAGTGTTATGGTTTTCATGCTGTCACCTGTAATAATACGTTGTGCCGTTTATGAGTATGGCGGAGTAATCAATCTTGCAATTGCAGGCCGTAGCTTCCCAGTTTATTTCTACAAAGTTCGGTACGTCATCAAGGTTATAGCATTCACTGACCAGTTCTTTTATGTAATCCGTAAAGTTGTTTTCGGCAATCAGACGGTCCGGATACCATTCACCCTGATATTGCACGTCGCCACCGTCTGTCAGGTTTTCAAGCAGGCTTTCTATGTCTTCGCGTCTGTCGTCGGATGACACGTCAATGGAATTTACAAGCTCCTGAATGTCAATATCGTTGATATATCCTATGAATGTCGGGTAAAAATCGCACGGCATGTTGAAATACTCCGACAGCCTGGACAGCAAGTCACCGCGGTAATTTACGTGAACGAACTGGGTTTTCGCGTGTTCCCCGGTGTCGTAGCGATAAAATACTTGATACCGGTCGCCTTCTTTCCGTCTGATCGAAACATAGCATATGTCCTTTACCAGAATGTCAGACAGCTCGTTGAAGTGTTTCAGAGCGTCATTTATGGAGTGCTCGCTGGCCGTCGTTATATTGCCGACATAACCGTTAGAGTACACACCGATGTCTGTATAACTGGCAAGAACACGGTAATTCGTCCGTTCGAATTGCGTATCTGTTTTTATTATGCGCAGCTCTTTAATGCTCGATAAGTTCATTTCGTTTCTCCTTTTGGTTAATCAACAGCTACATTGTGTAGCATGTATAAGGCATTGTCAAGTTTTTTTTGCACTTTTTTTATTTCATTTTGCCAAAATAAAACCGGCCAAATGGCCGGTTTATCAAGCTGGCAATGCGCGCGATGGCACAAGTTGTATATAGTTGTCACAGTCTGTCCACTCTCCATATTTTTTATACGCCACACAATACAGGCGGTTTTTCAGTTGGCAATCCGATATGCGCGTCTCGTACACCGTTGCGCTGTTTACGCTGTCTGCAATCTGTTTTGCCTGACGCCGGCTGCCGGCCTTTATCGGAGTGTATCGTCCAGTCAGTGATGTTTTAGTGTCAATATAATACATAACATTTATTTATAATCGTTATGGGCGTTGGCTTCCCGCCGGCAAAAAGGTTAAAAAATCCGTGCCGTCGCACCATATGTGCGGAGCCATATCAATAAAACCACCGTTTCGGTACGTATACATGCCGCCTTTTCTTGACACGCATAACAGCATGTTGATTACTTTCCCCGTGCGACTGTCTATAAGCTTGCTGTTACACACCTCATAGACCTTGTTGCACCCTGCCTGTGTAGCCTGTCTCTTGGCACCACGCAACGTTTTGGCTGTAAGCTGCCTGTAGCTATCACCTGTTCTGATGTAATACATGGCTCGCTCTCCTTATACCGGTAATATATTTGCCGGCATGTATTCGACAAATTCTTCTGTGTCAATCCACTTGTCAGGGCTTATGCGCCTGGCTGTATGTCCTTTGTCTGTTACTACCCAGTGCAGACCCTTTCTAGTCACGGCAATCAGTGCATTAACGTCCTCTCCGGTATACCTGTCCTTGCGGTCGCTCTCGCGCGTCTCATATACGACGTCCGCACCACGTCGGGTTGCCTGTATCTTGGCGCCACGCAATGTCTTGGCGGTAACAGGCGTCAACTTGTTGTTAATGGCAATGTAATACATGGCTCGCTCTCCTTGATGTAGTTGTGTGATCGGTTTATGGCTACATTGTGTAGCATGTGCGATAGATTGTCAAGTGCTTTTTACACATTTTTATTTTTTTTTTACACATGGCAGCGTAGCAAATATAACGCACACACACGTACGCGCGCGAGGAGATGGTAGTGGGTGCTTACTAACTTGAAATATATCCCCTGTACCCGGTTTCCCCACCCCTATACCCTATATGGTGTGACTCCTTTGCTGGCAGGCATAGCGCCCTGCTCCCTACAAACAGCCAGTTCCCGGTTGCGAGTTGCAGCCAATAAAGGCACCAACTTGTCAC
>ULXJ01063626.1_pt1 | contig 22218 bp, 23 predicted proteins | sample 1960981 | NCBI WGS metagenome assembly ULXJ01 (sample SAMEA4835830, study PRJEB28245) | human gut metagenome | biome: gut microbiome; material: fecal sample | place: Denmark | collected 2008 | reverse complement strand
CGTTTCCTGCCTCGAAACAGCGCTTCCCGGGCAGAGGTGGCTGTGATGCTGTGCAATTACCTGACTCAGAAGTAAAAAGAACATTGGGCCGTGTATGGATCGGGTTGCCAAAATACAAATCATGCGATACATTTGAGGTACACTTTGCGGCAGGAGGCGTGTGTAATGGAATATCGGAAACTTGGCCGGACGGGCCTGCTGGTCAGCGAGATTGGCATGGGCTGTGAGGGCTTTGTGGGCAAGCCCTATTCGGAAGTGGAAAAGATGGTAGATGCCATGGAGGCAGGCGGGGTCAACTGTATCGACCTCTATACGCCTAATCCGGAGTTTCGCTCCAATCTGGGCCATGCCCTGCGGGGGCGGCGGGAAAAATTTATCCTTCAGGCTCACCTGTGCACCATTTGGAAGGATGGCCAGTACAAGCGTACCCGGGATTTGGCAGAGGTGCGGGAAGGATTTGACGACCAGCTCCATCGGCTGGAGACAGACCATGTGGAGATTGGCATGATCCACTATGTAGACTCTATGGCAGACTGGGAAGCCGTGCGGGATAAGGGTGTGCTGGACTACGCCCGGGAACTGAAAGCACAAGGCGTTATCCGCTGCATCGGTTTGAGCAGTCACAACCCGGAGGTAGCTCTGGAAGCGGTACACAGCGGAGCCATTGAGGTACTCATGTTCAGTGTCAATCCCTGCTATGACCTCCAGCCCGCTGGAGAGGATGTAGAGCAGCTCTGGAATGAGAAGAACTACGAACAGCCTTTGGTGAACATGGACCCTCAGCGGCAGGAGCTGTATGAAACCTGCCAGCGGCTGGGGGTGGGTATCACGGTGATGAAAGCCTTCGGCGGAGGCGATCTGCTCAGCGCGGAGCTGTCCCCGGCAGGAAAGGCTCTGACCCTCTATCAGTGTCTCCACTATGCTTTGTCGCGGCCTGGTGTGGCCTCCGTTATGTCCGGCGCCCGGACACTGGAGGAGCTGAATACCAGCATCGGCTATGAAAGCGCCCCGGCGGAGGAACGGGACTATGCTGCCGCTTTTGCTGCTCTGCCCAAGATCAGCTGGGTGGGGCATTGTATGTACTGCGGACACTGCGCTCCCTGCCCGGTAGGCATCGATGTGGCCAGCGTCACCAAGTTCCTGAATCTGGTTCAGGCGCAGGGAGAGGTACCAGAGACCGTGCGGGAACACTATGCCGTCCTTCCCCACCACGGCGGGGAGTGCTTATCCTGCGGAGCCTGCGAGAAACGGTGCCCCTTCGGGGTGCCGGTCATAGAGAATATGCGCCGGGCGGCAGAGGTATTTGGAACGTGAAGTGCAATGCGCGGACAGACGATATGCCTGCCCGCGTATTTTTCTTGCCATTTTAGGCAAAAGACAGTAAAATAGTTTTAAAACAGGGCCCGAGGCATGGGCGGAAAGGCGGTGGCGTATATGATGTATAATCCTCAGCTGGAGACCTTCCTCCGGGTGGCGGATGCGGGGAGCTTCAATAAAGCGGCGGAGGAGCTGTTCATTACGCCGCCGGCAGTCATCAAGCAGATCACCTCCTTGGAGGCAGGGCTGGATCTCCAGCTTTTTGTCCGCAGTCCACGGGGCCTGAAGCTCACCGAGGCGGGCAAATCGATCTACCGGGATGCCCAGTATATCATCCAATACTGCAAGGACTCGGTGGTGCGGGCCAAGAACGCCGCTGAGGAGGGGGACAAGGTCATCCGTATCGGTACCTCCCCCATGACGCCAGGACAGTTTCTGCTGGATTTGTGGCCCAGCCTCCACCAGCATTGCCCGGACATCAAGTTCCAACTGGTGCCCTATGAGAACACCCCGGAGAACGCCAGAGAAATCTTACGCAATCTGGGACAGAACATCGACATCGTGGCCGGTCCCTATGACCAAAATCTGCTGGATACCCGCCAGTGTGCCGCTCTGGAACTAAGCCGCGAGCCAGTCCGCTGCGCTGTATCCATCTACCACCCGCTGGCCGCCAAAGAGTGCCTGACGGCGGATGACCTCCACGGGGAGAACTTCCTGATGATCCGCCGGGGTTGGAACCACTATCTGGACCAGATGCGGGACGAGCTGTGGCGGGATCACCCTCAAGTCCACATTGTGGACTTTGACTTCCTAAGTATCGACATCTTCAATCAGTGTGAGAACTCCAATGATATTCTCATGACCATCGACAACTGGAAGAATATCCACCCGCTGCTCAAAACCATCCCAGTGGATTGGGACTATACCGTTCCTTTCGGCCTGTTCCATTCCCCCAAGCCCTCCGCTACGGTGAAGCGATTTCTCAAGGCGGTCAAAACGGTGTACGAGCTGTAACACAAAGGTATATACTGCATAACTTTTCGAGACTTCTGCGGAGGTCTCGATTTTTTTATAATAAAGGCACAAAAGGAATCGCCCTCGCGGGGCGAACGCAGAGGTGTGCCATGAATAATTTTATCTTTGAAAACGGAACCAAGTTTCTCTTTGGTGGGGGCTGTGTGAAGGAATACCTGGCCAGCTTTCTGGCTGGATATGGCCCCAGCGTACTGCTTGTTACGGAGGAATCGGATCACCGTTCCCATGCGGTGGACGAGGTGCGGGATATTCTGCGCCGGAGCGGGAAACAGACGACGGAATACGCAATGGGTCCATTTTGCCCCCGGTATGAGCAGGTGCAGCGGGCGGCCAGGCTGTGCCGGGAACGCCAGGTGGATTTGATTTTAGGTGTGGGCGGCTCCGCCGTGATGGACGGATGCAAGTCCACTTCTCTGGCAGCAGTGTGCCGAGGCGATCTGTGGGAGAACTTCGGAGAATTGCAGGGCGTGGTGGATGTGCCGCCCCTGCCCATAGGCTTTGTGGCCTCCCATCTGGAGGTTGGAGCCGTCAACGGCGCGGCGGGGTTGATCCATGAGAGCCAATGTGTCTGGAGGGACTACCCTCCTTGTGATCCCCAATTTGCCCTGCTGGACCCGTCCTGCACCCATGAATTATCCCGCCGGTCGTTCACTGCTCAAGGGTTCTCCGCTCTGGCTGGAGCGTTGGAGGCATACCTGACGCTGGCGGATGGAATGGGCGTTTCCCGGGAACTGCTGGAGACTTTGATGCGAGGCATGATTCAGGATCTGCGCGCTTGCCGGAATGCTTCCTGCAAAGAGGATACCCGGAGTAACCTGATGTGGCGATGTGCCCTGTGGGGGAGCCGGTTCTTCCAGCTGGGACGACGGTTCTCCTTTCCGGCCTTGCCGGTGCGGGAGGCGGCCATCCTCGCAGCATCGACCTGGGAAGAATACGCAGGGGCGCTGTCCGTTTTGCTGCTGGCCGATTGCCGCCATGAGGCGGAACAGCATCCCGCCGTTCTGGCTCAGTTGGCCCGCCGTGTGTGGGAGACTGATGACATGGGATGCTTCGATCAGGAAACGGCCCAGGCTGGTGTCCGCGCTTTTGTGGAATTTCTGCGGGAACTGGAGCTGCCCACGGAGTATTCGGAATTGGACGATGCTCTGTGGTGCCATCTGAAGGAGTCCGCCTCTGCTCAAAACCTTTTGGTATATACTGCGTAACGAATCGGAACTTCCGCGGGACGCCAACCTGCATTATCATGATTCCTGTAAGAACGATACCCGCAAGGAGGCATTTGACCATGAATTCGCGCACACTGGGCGCTGACCTGAACGTATCCGCCATCGGGTTGGGGTGTATGGGTTTCAGCCACGCCTATGGCCCACCCACGGAGGATGATGAAGCCATCCAGGCGATCCGCACTGCTTTTGACATGGGTTACACCATGTTCGATACTGCCGAGACCTACGGCACGGCGGAGGACCCCCACCACAACGAGAAACTGGTGGGCGAAGCGCTGAAGGAGGTCCGCAGCCAGGTGCAGATCGTCACCAAGTTCGGAATCCGTTTTGATAAGACCAGCAAGGCGGTGAACAAGCCCCTGATCCCAGATGCCAGGCCTGAAACTATCCGTGCCTCGGTGGAGGGCTCCCTCCGGCGGCTCCAGACCGACCACATCGACCTATATTTCCAGCACCGCGTGGACCCCAAGGTGGAGCCGGAGGCAGTGGCTCAGGTAATGGCCGACCTGATTCGGGAAGGGAAGATCACCCACTGGGGTATCTCCGAGGTCAGTGAGGACTACCTGCGCCGAGCCCACAGGGTTTGCCCGGTGACGGCGGTGCAGAACCGCTATTCCATGATGGCCCGGTGGCATGAATCCCTGTTCCCGGTGCTGGAGGAGCTGAATGTGGGCTTCGTGGCTTTCTCTCCCATGGCCAACGGCCTGCTTACCGGAGCCTATGGGAAAGGGGAACAGTTCGATCCCAAGCTAGATTACCGTAGTGCCATGCCGCAGTTTACGCAGGAGGCCGCAAAGAAAAATCAGGAGCTTTTGTATCTGCTGCAGGGGTTAGCCGTGCAAAGAAATGCCACTCCCGCACAGATCTCTCTGGCCTGGATGCTGTGTAAAAAGCCCTGGATCGTTCCGATTCCCGGCAGCCGAAAGACTGAACGGATGCGGGAGAACGCCGGAGCGGCAGATGTTGTTCTGACCAATGAAGAGGTAGCTGCCATAGACCAGGCATTGAGCTCTATTCCCATGTCCGCCGTATTCGGCGGAACAGAAGTGGTCTCCAGAGAAACGAAATAAGAAAGGATGAATCCCAATGAAACTCAACCATAAATGGCTGACTCTGGCCCTGTCCGGAGTCCTGACCCTCTCTCTGCTGGCCGGATGCGCCGGAACTCAGAATCCCGGCGCGTCCGCCAACAGTTCTGGCACCAGGGAGGATCAGAGCACGCAGGAGCCTGCCAATTCTGATGCGCTGACGATCGCGGAGCAGGGAATGTTTTCCGCCGGCGGCACGGTGATTTCTTCGGACGGCACCTTTGATGTGTCCAATTATTACACCTCCCGGGAAGGCTCCACCTCCCATGTGGACCATGCCAATGTGCTCTACCAGATCCCGGAGGATGCCACCGGGCTGCCCATGGTGTTCCTCCACGGTTATGGTCAGTCCCGCATGGGCTGGATGACCACCCCCGACGGCCGGGAGGGCTGGTCCGATATGTTTCTGAAAATGGGGCACAGTGTCTGGCTCATTGACCAGCCCCGGCGGGGTGAGGCCGGACAGACTTCCGTGGCGGGCACCATCTCCGCCGAGCCCTCCGACCAGACCTGGTACACCCAGTTCCGCATCGGCACATACCTCAATGACGCGTTTACCTACAATGAAGGCTCCCAGTTTCCCCAAGGGGAGGATGTTCTGGATCAGTTCTTCCGCCAGATGACGCCGGATACCGGCATGGATAATGCAGGCGGCGATCAGAACATCGACAATGAGGTGGTGGCTCAGGCGGTGGCGGCGACCATTGATGAGATCTACGAGCGCACCGGCCAGGATTCCATACTGGTGACTCACTCTCAGGGCGGCCTGCCCGGCTGGGAGGTCCCCCGATACACCGACCACGTGGCCGCCATCGTGGCCATCGAGCCCGGCGCAGCACCTACGGTGGACAGTGAGGCTTACAACGCGCTTCTGGAGCAGAAAATCCCCGTCACCTTCTACTACGGCGACTACATCGGCGAGGAGTTCACCGACGTGCCTGCTGCCGCTATGTGGTCTATGATGGCGGCTACTGCCGACACCTTCACTGAGGCCTACAACGCCGCCGACGGTAGCAGCACGGTGGTCCACCTGCCCGACGAGGGGATCACCGGCAACTCCCACTTTATGTTCCAGGAGCTGAACAACGATGTGATTGCAGACCACATCGAGAACTGGATTCAGGAAAATGTAGACCAGTAACTTTAATTTGGAAAGGAATGCTTCGCTATGAAATTCACCTGGAAAAAGATTTTCAGTTTGTCCTTGGCAGCGGTGATGGCCCTGTCCCTGGCAGCCTGTGGGCAAAGTAATGGCACTGATGACAGTCAATCCACCAGCCAGAGCCAGGAAACTCCCTCCTCTACCACTACTCAGGAGCCCGGTGGTACCGCCTCGACTCCGGATGCTTCTGAGCCGATCGGCGACGGCAATGTTCTGGTGGTCTATTACTCCGCCTCCGGTAATACGGAAGCCGTTGCCGGATACATTGCGGAGGCCACTGGAGGAGATCTCTTTGCAATCACGCCTGCCGAGCCTTACACCAGCGACGATCTGAACTGGACGGACGAGAACAGCCGGGTCAGTCAGGAGTATGCGAATGAATCCCTGCGGGATGTGGAGCTGACCACCACGGAGGTGGAGAACTGGGATTCCTATGATACGGTGTTCATCGGCTACCCCATTTGGTGGGGCATCGCCGCTTGGCCCACGGACAGCTTTGTGGAAGCCAACGACTTTACCGGTAAGACCGTGATTCCCTTCTGCACCTCCTCCAGCTCTGGCCTGGGTCAGAGCGGAGAACTGCTGGCAGAGCTGGCAGGTACCGGCGACTGGCTGGAGGGCCAGCGGTTCCGCTCCGGTGTCAGCCAGGAGGATGTGAATGAATGGGTGGACAGCCTGGGGCTGTCTGAATAACCGAAAAAACGGCAAGGGGCCGGGGCGGAAGGCTCCGGCCCCCTTTGCTTACAACTTGTTTTTAAGAAAGGAAAGCGAGAAATATGATTAAGAATGTTCTGATTTTGTCCGCCAGCCCCCGGAAGGGCGGCAACTCCGACCTGCTGTGTGACCAGTTTGCCCGGGGCGCAGAGGAGGCGGGTCACAAGGTGGAGAAGATCCGGGTGCAGGAGAAAAAGCTTGCCCCCTGCCTGGCCTGCTACGGCTGCCGGAACACTGGTGTCTGCGTCCAGAAGGACGATATGGCCGAGATTCTCGACAAGATGGTGCAGGCTGATGTGCTGGTGCTGGCCACGCCGGTATATTTCTATTCCATGGACGGTCAGCTCAAGACCCTCATCGACCGCACTCTGCCACGGTACACGGAGATCCGGGATAAGGAGGTCTACTTCATCGCCACCGCCGCTGCAGGCCGGGGTGCCATGGAGCGCACCGTAGACGCCATGCGGGGCTTTACCGACTGTCTGCCCGGTGCCAAGGTGAAGGGTACTGTTTACGGCTCCGGCGTCTATCAGAAAGGTGAGGTCATGGACACGAAGGCGTTCCAGGAGGCCTACCAGCTCGGCAAAAAACTGTAAACCAAAAGGTATACAGAGCGAAACTTTTCGAGACTTCTCCCACGGGAAGAACGTGGCTACAATAGGGATATGAGATAAAGGAAAACGATCCAACAAAATTCCAAGATGAAAGGATGACTCGTATGGAATTTGAGACTTTGAATAACGGCGTGAAAATGCCGATGGCGGGTATTGGGACCTTCCTGCTGACGCCGGATGAAGCAGAGAACTCCGTCATCAGCGCTCTAAAGTGCGGCTACCGGCTCATTGACACTGCCAACGCCTATGTGAACGAAAAAGCGGTGGGTCGGGCCATGAAGAAGTCCGGTGTGGAGCGCAAGGACATCTTCCTGGAGACCAAGCTGTGGCCCAGTTTCTATGAGCAGGCCGATGCGGTGGACAAGACTTTGGAGCGGCTGGATACCGACTATATTGACCTGCTGCTGATCCACCAGCCCGCCGGCAACTATGTAGCCGGGTATAAGCAGATGGAAAAGGCATATCAGGAGGGCAAGGTGAAGGCCATCGGCCTGTCCAACTTCAACACCCGGCAGATCCAGGAGATTTTGGACATCTGCGAGGTAAAACCTGCCGTTCTCCAAACGGAGGTCCACCCCTACTCCCAGGAAAAGGAGCTGAAGTCCTTCCTGTCCGACGAAGGTATCGTCATCCAGGCCTGGTATCCCTTGGGACACGGGGACAAGGCACTCCAGCAGGAATCTCTGTTCACCGAGTTGGGCAAGAAGTACGGTAAGAGCAACGCCCAGATCATCCTCCGCTGGCATATTCAAGCCGGCAACATCGTGATTCCCGGCTCCAAGAACCCGGAGCACATCAAGGCCAACCTGGATCTGTTCGACTTCTCCCTCACGGACGAGGAAATGGCGAAGATCGCTGCCATGGATAAGAAGCAGCGGTATTATCACAGCACCCCGGAGATGCTGAAGAAGTACGCAGAAATGGTGCCTCCCGTGGATGAGCAGAAGTAAGGCGGTAATTGGTATGAACGAAGCGTTTCAGAACCTGTTTCCCCAGGGCGGTCCCAATACTGCGGCAGGTCAGTATTTTAGCGGGGCCAGTTATCTTCATCTACTGAGCAGTGAGGGCGGCGTCACCGTCTCCAATGTGACCTTTGAACCCGCCTGCCGGAACAACTGGCACATTCACCACAACGGCGGACAGATCCTCCTGTGTACCGCTGGTCGGGGCTACTACCAGGAGTGGGGCAAGCCTGCCCAGGAGCTGCACCCCGGCGATGTAATCAGCATCCCTCCAGAAGTCAAGCACTGGCATGGGGCCGCCCAGGACAGTTGGTTTGCCCATGTGGCCATCTCTGTTCCTGGTTCCAAGGCCGAGTGGTTGGAGCCGGTGGCAGATGCAGAATACCGAAAATTGAAGTAAGACAGGGGGCAAAGTATATGGACTATGTGACCTTAAACAACGGGATCAAGATGCCTCTGCTGGGTTTCGGTACCTTTCAGATCAAAGACCCAGCGGAGTGTGAGCGGGCGGTGCGGGATGCCATCGATGTGGGCTATCGTCTCATCGACACTGCCGCTTCCTACGGCAACGAGGAGGCAGTGGGAAAAGCTGTACGGGAGAGCGGCGTTCCTCGGGAAGAGCTGTTTGTGACCACCAAGCTGTGGATCTCGGACGCCAGCTATGAGGGGGCCAAACGTGGCTTTACCGCTTCCATGGAGCGGCTGGGCCTGGACTATCTGGATCTGTACCTGATCCACCAGCCTCTGGGCGATTACTACGGGGCCTGGCGGGCGATGACGGAACTGTACCGGGAGGGCAAGATCCGGTCCATCGGCGTGTGCAGCTTCTATCCCGATCGGCTGGCCGACCTGATCGCCTTCAACGAGGTTGCCCCCGCCGTGAACCAGGTGGAGTGCAACATCTTCTTCCAGCAGGAAAAAGCCCAGACGTACATGAAGTCCAAGGGCGTGCAGATGCAGAGCTGGGCGCCCTTTGCCGAGGGACATAATGATCTGTTCCATAACCACACCCTCACAGCCATCGGTGAAAAGTACGGCAAAAGCGTAGCCCAGGTGGTGCTTCGTTGGCAGCTCCAGCGGGGTATCGTCTGCATCCCCAAGAGCACCCGACGGGAGCGCATGGAGCAGAACTTCAATGTGTTCGACTTCATACTGTCCCAGGAGGACATGGATGCGATCGCTGCCCTGGATAGCGGCGTCAGCTCGTTCTTTGACCACCGGGACCCCGCCGTGGTGGAGATGCTGGCAGGTCTGGTTCGGAAGGTATAGGCGCTTTCTCTTGGACGCTGTAATATATTGATGAGAATGAAACAAAGGAGGACAATGCAATATGAGAAATTTGAAACGTATGGGTGCCATGATGATGGCACTGGTGCTGGCATTCAGTCTGAGTGTGACAGCGTTTGCTGCTGTGGAGGATACCGGCTTTGCCGATGTGGCAGCGGACGCTTGGTATGCTGAGGCGGTGGAGTATGTTCGGGACAACGGGCTTATGAGTGGCACCAGCGCCACCACATTTGCTCCCAATGACACCATGACCCGGTCCATGTTGGCCACCACGCTTTACCGTGAGGCCGGAAGTCCCGCGGTCTCCGGCAGTGATGCCTTTACGGACACCCAGGAGGGCGCCTGGTACGCCGACGCGGTTCTCTGGGCTTCCCAGGAGGGAGTCATCAGCGGCTACGGCAACGGCCTGTTTGGAACCAATGACCCGGTCAGCCGGGAGCAGATTGCCACCATCCTTTGGCGGTATGCCGGAAGCCCCAGCGCCGGTGCCGGGCAGGACTTCGCAGATGAAAGCGAGATCGCTTCCTATGCTGTGGCGGCGGTGGACTGGGCAAGAGCCAACGGCGTCGTGAATGGTGCGGACGGAAACCGTTTCCTGCCTCGAAACAGCGCTTCCCGGGCAGAGGTGGCCACCATGCTGCGTAACTTCCTGACTATGGATGGGACGGAGGAGCCGGAGCAGCCCTCCGATTCTTCCCGTGTCCTGGTGGCCTATTTCTCCGCCACTGGTAATACCGAATCTGTTGCCAACACGATTGCAGACTTGACTGGCGGCGATCTCTTTGAGATTACACCGGCAGATCCCTACACCTCCGCCGACCTGAACTGGACGGATGAGAACAGCCGGGTAGTCTATGAATATGAAAACCCGGAGGCACGCGATGTAGAGCTGGCAGAGGACACGGTGGACAACTGGGACGAGTATGATGTAGTCTTTATCGGCTATCCCATCTGGTGGGGCATCGCCGCCTGGCCCACGGACAGCTTTGTGGAAGCCAACGACTTCACCGGCAAGACTGTGATTCCTTTCTGCACCTCCTCCAGCTCCGGCCTGGGCCAGAGTGGAGACCTGCTGGAGGAACTGGCCGGCACCGGGAATTGGCTGGAGGGCCAGCGATTCCGTGGCAGCACCTCTGAGGCAGAAATCCAGACCTGGCTCGACAGCCTGGAGCTGTAAGAGAAAGCGTTTTATGATGAAAGTATTACTGGTCAACGGCAGCCCTCATAAAGAGGGCTGCACCTATACCGCCCTGTGCGAAGTGGGCGATGCACTGAATGGCTGCGGCGTGGATGCGGATCTGTTCTGGATTGGGAATCGTCCTTTGTCCGGCTGCATCGCCTGTCATAGGTGTTCGGAGCAAAATTGCTGTGTCATTCAAGATACGGTAAATGAGTTTCTGGACATCGCCGGGGACTATGACGGTTTTGTATTTGGTTCCCCCGTCCACTGGGGTGGAGCAACCGGAGCCATTACCTCTTTCCTGGATCGTGCTTTTTATGCAGATCTCAACGGAAACGGAAATCGCTTTTACCTGAAACCCGCCGCTGCGGTTCTGTCAGCACGGCGGGCAGGAACCACTGCTTCCTGGGATCAACTGAACAAATATTTTGGACTGATGCAGATGCCCATTATTACCTCCCGCTACTGGAATATGGTTCACGGTACCGCACCGGAGGAAGTCCGGCAGGACCTGGAAGGCATGCAGACCATGCGTGTTCTGGGCCGCAACATGGCGTTCTTTCTGAGATGCAAGGAGGTCGCTCTGGCCCACGGTCTGGAGCTTCCCATTCAGGAGCCATTTCAATTTACCAACTTCATCCGCTGAAAGGAGCGTTCTCCATGGAAAACTTCGTTTACGAATATCCTACCAAGGTCTATTTTGGAAAGGGGGCGGCCAGACAGCACCTCTCCAACATTTTGTCCGCCTATGGTCCTAATGTTTTACTGGCCTACGGCGGCGGTTCCATCAAGAAGAATGGTGTCTACGACGAGATTGCCGGTATTTTGAAGGAGAACGGCAAAACGGTCACTGAGTTTACCGGCATTATGCCTAATCCCACCTGGGAGAAGGTTCGGGAGGGTGCCAAGCTGGCACAGCAAAATAAAATTGATCTGGTACTGGCGGTGGGCGGCGGCTCTGTGGTGGACTGCTGCAAGGTTGTCTGCGCCCAAGCCGTCACCGATGAAGATCTGTGGGAGGTGGAGATGGTGCGCCACAGTATCCCCACAGGCAAACCCATCCCCCTGGGTGCAGTGGTCACCGCCTCCGGCACCGGAGCGGAGATGAACGGCGGGGCCGTCATCACCAACGAGAGCGCCAAGATTAAGGGGGGAATGTTCGCCGCCGCGCCCCGGTTCGCCATTCTCGACCCAGACTATACCATGACCCTGCCCCGGATGCAGGTGCTTTCAGGGGCCTTTGACACGCTGAGCCACGCCATGGAAACCTACTTCGGTCGCTCCGACCAGGACAATGTATCGGACGAGGTAGCCCTGGCCATCATGCGCAGCACGGTGGTCAATATGCGGACTTTGCTCCGGGACATCAATGATTATACCGCCCGGAGCAATCTGATGTGGACCTCCGCCATGGCGGAAAACGGGATTTTGAAAGTGGGTCGCCTGACCGATTTTGAATGCCACCAGATCGAGCACCAGCTGGGGGCCTACACAGACTGCAACCACGGGCAGGGTCTGGCAGTGCTCCATCCAGTCTATTACCGCCATATTGTAAAGGATGCACCGGAGAAGTTCGCCCGAATGGGTCAGGCTGTCTTTGGTGTGGAGGGGGCCGAGGCCGCGGTGGAGGCGTTAGTCGCCTTTATTCAGGAATGCGGCCTGCCTACCAAGATGTCGCAGCTCCACTCCAAAGAGGAGATTACCCCTGAGCTTCTGCGCCAGGTGGCCGATAGTACCAATCTGCTTCCCAATGGCTATAGGCAACTTACCCACGACGAGGTGTATGAAATTTTGATGGAGTGCGTTTAATCAAATCGTCTTGCGTGATAGCAAACTGCACTTGCCAAATGGATTTATCGTTAAAATCAGGTGCTTGACACAGAGTTTGATATTGAAGTGAGGCAAGAGATATGGATTCAAAGCAAAAATCACGGTGGATACACTGCCCGATCTGCGGCGGTAAAACAAGAACAAAGGTGTATGAGAATACCGTCTTGGTCAAGTTCCCGCTCTACTGTCCAAAGTGCAAACGGGAGATTCTGATCGATGTGGTAAAACTAAAAATGGTACCCAGCAAAGAGCCGGACGCTTAAAGCGCAGAGCCTGCTACCCGATATTTTACCGGGAGCAGGCTCTGTTTGTGTTTAAGGGGATTATTCAATTTTAATTCCCTTGTTGGTGCGCAATGCCGTCAGGACGGTCTCAATCACGGGAAGCAGGGCGGCTGCTTCATCCTCACTACACTCATTGATAAGCAGGCATACACGGCGAATGGAAGGGCTGTCGCTCTGCGGGCTATCGTCAAAGAGTTCTCTTGCGTCTATTTTCAGCGCACGAACAACTCTGAATAAGGTCTTGAGCTTTGGATTTCCACGGCCCATTTCCATATTGATGATGGTGCGCACATCGGTATCGCACTTGTCGGCTACTTCTTCCTGTGTGAGGCCGAGCTCTGACCGGGCTTTCTTTACGGCGTCAGCTAAACGCTGCGAGTATTTTAGCATCCCGATTCACCTCAAAGATATTCTACAATACACCTCATTTCTTTTTAATTCACCGCAGTCCATTCGTAAAGTGTATTCTGATTCATGTCAATAATGAAAGGAGTTGCACTTGAAGCAGGATGCTTGGACTAATGCGGTCACTTCTCACATGGATTTCAATGTTTAATCCTAAGCCCGTATGCCAATGCACCTGTACTCCATTACAGATTAAAAAGAGTCGGTAATCTGCCCGGCTGCCGCTCCCCTCCCCGTTTCGTTCCGGCCTGTCAACCTGAACGAAACGAAAGGAACCGATTATGAGCGGCAAAAAATTTTTTAATATAAATGCAGGAAACCAGCCAAACAGCGGCATTGCCATAACAGTAGTGGGCGAAAGGGGAAGAAAAGAACTGCCTCCCGGCACGAAGGGAGGTGAGAACTTGAAACCTGACCGCCACTACGAGCATAAGCAGCACGCCTTTGACAGCTACTGCAAGAGATCCATCAAGAATGAAGCAATGAACGCTTTCACGCAGCTTCGGAAATGGAGCCGGCGTGAGGTCTCACTCAGCGAGCTGCCGGAGGATGCAATGGCCCAGCTTGCGGTTTATGACCGCTACTCATGGGAATACACGACCTTCCCTGTGGGAGGGGCCGTGATTCTGATCGAGGACGACCGGCTGGCCGAGGCGCTCCTGGCGCTGCCCCAGGAGGACCGGGACATCTTTATGATGCACTGGTTCCTGAACATGGTAGATCGCGAGATCGCCGAGTACATGAACATGGCCCGCCGGACGGTCAACACCCGCAGGCAAAAAGCCTATCGGCTGCTGAAGGAGCTGATGGGAGGTGAAGTGGATGACTAAATCTGCGAATATGCGGGCGTCACTGATCCCTTATCCGGTGATCGCCGCCGCTGTCGGAGGCAATCCCGAAGCGGTAAACCGGGTGATCCAGCACTATTCCGGCTATATTGCTGCGCTGTCCATGAGGACAAGCTATGACAAAAACGGCTTTCCTCACTCCTTGGTGGATGAAGATATGCGCAGGCGGCTGGAAACGAAGCTGATTATCTCCATCCTGAATTTTGACCTGAACTGATTCAGGGGCGGGCGCTGCGTGTTTCCCCCTTTCCATGTGGTGCCCTGCATCGCTCCTTGACAAAGAAAGCCTTCGGGCAGCATAAGGCAGACGGATACGATTTGTCTGTGTGGAGCCGGTCGGCCGGTGCGCCATGACCCTGTTGCAAGTCCGCAGGACGGGACCCCTACTAAACAGGTGAGCGACAAAACCAGGCCGCAAAACAGGTGTGGCAGCCTGTGGGCGAGGATGCACAGACAGGATAATGAGACTCCCGCGTTGAACGCCCTCAAAGCATTGCGCGGCGCACCCATCAGCATGGGCCGGGGTGAGATTCCCGTGGAGCTGCGGCCAGCAGCCATCCGTTTTCTGCCTATTTCCTTTTAAGTAATCCTGTTGCTTTTGAGTTTATGGATAAATCATAAACTTTTTGATTAGCAGCAGACAAACCCGGAATGGCGCGTTAGAATGAGGATAGGCAAGTTATGACTTTCCTTCAACGCGCCGTTCTTGCATTAGAAAGGGGGCTGCCATGTCACAAACATGGAACGGTACGAAGAAGGAGTCCCCAGAGCGAAGAACTTATACGGTAGAGGACATTACTCAAATCCTGGGTATTGGCCGAACATCCGCTTATCTTCTCGTGAAGGAAGGACACTTTAAGATCGTACGAATTGGCAACGCCATACGCATTTCCAAGCGGTCATTCGATGAGTGGCTTGAGTCACTTGACCTATGACTTAGAAAGGAAGTATCGTTATGGCTTCGATTATCAAACGGAAAAAGAATTATTCCATCGTCTACAACTATACGGATGAAAATGGTGAGACCCGGCAGAAATGGGAGACCCGCACCTCTTACCAGGACGCATTGAAGCGCAAGGCAGAGGTGGAAAACCAGCAGTTTACGGGGACCTTCCTTCCGCCCAGCAACCAGACCATCGCAGAATTTCTTTTGGACTTTGTTTCTCTTTATGGGGAAAAGAAGTGGGGCGTGTCCATGTACGACAGCCAAAACTCGCTGATTGCCAACTACATCAACCCCATCATCGGGGATATGAAGGTGCAGGATGTCACCCCGCGGGTAGTGGACAAGTACATCCAGACCCTGCAAAAAACCCCGGCGGTGAATACCAGGACCCATCACGCAAAGACAGACCTGGTCACTAACGCCACCATCGAGAAGATCATCAAGCTCCTGCGCTGCGCCTTCAAGCAGGCAGTACGGTGGGAGCTGATCGCCAAGAACCCCTTTGACAATGTGGTACTGCCCAAGACGGAGTATAAGAAGCGGGACATCTGGACCGCCGATATGATCCGCACCGCCCTGGATCAGTGTACGGACAGCAAGCTCTATGTAGCGATGAACCTGTCCTTTGCCTGCTCCCTGCGGATGGGTGAGATCCTGGGGCTGACCTGGAACAATGTCCACATCTCCGATGACGATATTGCCGATGACAACGCCTATGTTTTCATCGACAAGGAGCTGGCGCGGGCCTCCAAGCGGGCCATTGAGATGCTGGGGCAGAAGGATGTCTACCACATCTTTACGCCGCTGTTTCCCAACACCAGCACCAGGGTGATTCTGAAAAAGCCCAAGACGGACTCCAGTATCCGCAAGGTGTGGCTGCCCAAGACGCTGGCCTACATCCTGCGGGAATGGAAAAAAGCCCAGGATGAGCTGCGGGGCTTTCTCGGTGACGAGTATCAGGATTATGACCTGGTAGTGGCGCTGCCCAACGGCCGACCCTGCGAGGACCGCATCATCCTGAAGGAGTTTGAGAAGCTGCGGGAGAAGGCAGGGCTGCCCAGGGTGGTCTTTCATTCCCTTCGTCATTCCAGCACCACCTACAAGCTGAAACTGAACCACGGCGACCTGAAGGCCACCCAGGGTGACACGGGCCATGCGGAGATTGACATGATTACCAGCGTGTATGCCCATATCCTGGACGAGGACCGCAAAATCAACGCCCAGAAGTTTGAGAGCGCTTTCTATGCCAAGCCGGATCTTCGGGCGGTCCGTCCGCCGGAGGAGCCGAAGGAACCGGCACCGGCGACACTCGACCTGGAGGCCCTGGTGGAACAGCTCCGGCAGTCGCCGGAACTGGCAAATACCCTGGCTGCGCTGCTCTCGGCGGCACCAGGCGGCAGGTAAGTCCGAAAACTCCAATTAGCAAAGATGGGATTTTTCTTAGCAGGAACGTGGAAATCGTTCGTTTCTTCTTAGCAGGATATACATTGCAGCACATAAAATTCTCCCGGTCCCAAACGAGCAAGAGACCGGGAGAAGAAAAACAAAAAAACGCTGCAAACCAGCAAAAAATGGCTTGCAGCGGTGCTTTTGGCACCCCCGGCTGGGTTCGAACCAGTGGCCTGTCGCTTAGGAGGCGACCGCTCTATCCAACTGAGCTACGGGGGCGTATACAAAAAATATTCAATTTTCAGGCTCAACCGGATTCGAACGAACTGCCGCTTAGGAGGCGACCGCTCTATCCAACTGAGCTACGGGGGCGTGGACTGTGGTCTATTGTACCTGTTTTTCCCCACTCTGTCAATGCGGGATGACTGCGCAAAAAGGGCCCTTCCCGGAAACGGGAAGGGCCCTTCTGTGCTGATTTTTTCAGGCGATGAACCGGACCCGGATCACGTTGGCCAGATTCTTCACGTCCTGAACCACGCTCTGATCGATCTGGGCGCCCAGGTCCACGATGGTGTAGGCGTAATCGCCACGGGACTTGTTGCTCATGTTCTCCACGTTGACTCCGTCCCGGGACAGCAGGGTGGTGATGTTAGCCAACATGGCCGGCACGTTCCGGTGCAGGATGCACAGCCGGCACACGCCGCTGCGCTCCTGGCTGACGGCGGGCATGTTGACGCTGTTGCGGATGTTGCCGTTTTCCAGGTAGTCCTTCAGCTCATCCACCGCCATGACGGCGCAGTTCTGCTCGCTCTCCGGGGTGGAGGCCCCCAGGTGGGGCATGGCGATCACGTGGGGCGCGCCCACCAGGCGGTTGTTGGGGAAGTCGGTGATATAGGCGGCCACCCGGCCAGTGTCCAACGCCGCCAGCATGGCGTCGTCGTCCACGATCTCGCCCCGGGCCAGGTTGATGAAGCGCACGCCCCGCTTCATGGCGGCGATGGCCTTGGCGTCGATCATGTGCTCAGTCTGGGCAGTGTAGTGGATGTGGATGGTGATATAGGCCGCCCGCTTGTACAGCTCATTGATATCCTTCACCACCCGGATGTGCCGGTCCAGACGCAACGCGGCGTCCACCGACAGGAAGGGGTCGTAGCCGTACACGTCCATGCCCATGGACAGCGCGATGTTGGCCACCAGGGAGCCGATGGCGCCCAGGCCGATGACGCCCAGGGTTTTCTTATAGAGCTCCGGCCCGATAAAGGCGGCCTTGCCCTTTTCCACCACGGTGGTCACGTCCACGCCGGAGGCCACCTGCTGGCGGACCCACTGGATGCCGCCGTCTACGTCCCGGGAGCCCATCAGCATGGCGCACAGCACCAGCTCCTTCACCGCGTTGGCGTTGGCGCCGGGGGTGTTGAACACCACGATGCCGGACTCGGAGCAGCGGTCCAGGGGAATATTGTTGACGCCGGCACCCGCCCGGGCGATGGCCAGCAGATTGGTGGGGAACTGGTAGTCCAGCAGTTTGGCGGACCGGACCAGAATGGCGTCCTCCTCCGTCTCGGCGTCGGAGACGGTGTAGTGCTCCGGCTCCAAACGGTTCAGGCCGACGGGAGAGATCTTGTTGAAAGTCTTGATACGATACATGGCGAAATTGCCTCCTGGGGTGGTCCCAGCGGACCACGGTTACTTGCGGGGAACGTGCGGCGCTGGCGCCGCTTCCGTCGCAGCAGTTCCATTATAGTGGCCCTGGGAAAGGAGGGTCAATGGAGGGAGAGCCAAAAAAGCGGGAGCGGGCTCCGGTTTCTTTGGTGAAAAAGGTAATACTTCTTTAAATAAAGGGCTTGGCTGTCGCCGCGGGAAAGAAAATTTGAAAAAATGCGGGATTTTATATTGAAAAGCGGAAAAAAGCGGACTATAATATTTAGCCGTATGTAAAAAACCGGTGCGCCCCACTGCGCAGGGGTCCGGGTGACTTTGTGACAGAAAACGGTGTTGGAGTAAAGCCTCACCCCGACACAGCGATTGCCCATTGCCGTGCCCTTTTGGAAAGCGGCAGTGATGGGGCTCCTCTCCCGTTTGCCGGGGGAAGGATTTTGAATTTACACCGCTCATTGCAGCGGAATGGGGGATTTATATGAAGAATGAACATTTGAGAAACGTCGCCATCATTGCCCACGTTGACCACGGCAAGACCACGCTGGTGGACGAGATGCTCAAGCAGGGCGGTGTCTACCGGGAGAACCAGGAAGTGGTGGACCGGGTCATGGACTCCGGCGACCTGGAGCGGGAGCGTGGCATCACCATCCTGGCCAAGAACACCGCCATCCGCTACAAGGATACCAAGATCAACATCGTGGACACTCCGGGCCATGCCGACTTCGGCGGCGAGGTGGAGCGCATCCTGAAGATGGTCAACGGCGTCATCCTGCTGGTGGATGCCGCCGAGGGTCCCATGCCCCAGACCCGCTTCGTCCTCAGCAAGGCCCTGGAGCTGGGCCACCGGGTCATCGTGGTGGTCAACAAGATCGACCGGCCCGACCAGCGGATCCACGAGGTGGTGGACGAGGTGCTGGAGCTGCTGATGGATCTGGACGCCACCCCCGAGCAGTTGGACAGCCCCATGCTGTTCTGCTCCGGCCGCAACGGCACCGCCTCCTACTCCCCCGACGTGGTGGGCACGGACCTCAAGCCCCTCTTCGAGACCATTCTGGAGTATATTCCCGCCCCCGAGGCGGACGTGGACCAGCCCTTCCAGATGCTGGTCAGCTCCATTGACTACAACGACTTCGTGGGCCGGATCGCCATCGGCCGCATCGAGCGGGGCACCCTGAAGCAGAACCAGGAGATTGCCGTTTGCAACTACCACGACCCGGAGGCCGTGCTCCGCAAGGCCAAGGCCACCGCCATCTATGAGTTCGAGGGCCTCAGCCGCAATGCCGTTACCGAGTCCACCGCCGGCAACATCATTGCCATGAGCGGCATCGGCGACATCACCATCGGCGACACCATCTGCGACCCGTCCTGCGTGGAGGCCCTGCCCTTCGTGAAGATCTCCGCCCCCACCCTGGAGATGACCTTCTCCGTCAACGATTCTCCCTTCGCCGGCAAGGAGGGCAAGTACGTCACCTCCCGCCAGTTGCGGGACCGGCTGTACCGGGAGACGTTGAAGGACGTGTCCCTGAAGGTCAGCGACACCGACAAGGAGACCGCCTTCAATGTGGCCGGCCGGGGCGAGATGAGCCTCTCCATCCTGATCGAGACCATGCGCCGGGAGGGCTACGAATTCCAGGTGTCTCCGGCCCGTGTGTTGTACCAGGAGATCGACGGGGTCAAGTGCGAGCCCATCGAGCGGCTGGTAGTGGACGTGCCCGGCGACTGCGTGGGCGCCGTCATTGAAAAGCTGGGCAGCCGGAAGGCGGACCTGGTGGAGATGACCCCCGTGGGCGACCGGATGAAGATCGAGTTCCTGATCCCCGCCCGGGGCCTGTTCGGCTACCGCAGCGACTTCATGACCGACACCAAGGGCGAGGGCATCATGGCCTCCGTGTTCGACTCCTACGCCCCCTATAAGGGCGATATCTCCCGCCGGGGCACCGGCTCCATGATCTCCTTCGAGACCGGCGAGTCCATCACCTACGGCCTGTTCAACGCTCAGGAGCGGGGCACCCTCTTCATCGGCCCCGGCGTGCCGGTGTACGGCGGCATGATCATCGGCGTCAGCCCCCGCAGCGAGGACATCACCGTCAACGTCTGCAAGAAGAAGCAGCTCACCAACATGCGGGCCAGCGGCTCCGACGAGGCGCTGCGTCTGGTGCCCCCCAAGCAGATGAGCCTGGAGCAGTGCCTGGAGTTCCTGGCGGACGACGAACTGCTGGAGGTCACCCCCAAGAGCCTGCGGATGCGCAAGGCCATTCTGGACCACGAAAAGCGCATGAAGGCCCTTCACGGCAAGAAGTCCTAAATGAGACAAGCCCCCGCCCGGACCGGGCGGGGGCTTTTTTGCACCAGTTGCCCCAAAGCCTCTTTTCCGGGGACAGACGGCCCCGGGCCGGGCGGACCCGCCTCCGTCCAGCCCGGGGCTCTGTCCCGGCAAAAATTTTCCACTCCGGTGGGAACTTTTTTCACCGCCTCTCCGTCTGTAAGGACAAAGGAGCCAGGCTCCACCCACCAGGGGAAAGGATGGATCGATATGAAGAAACGAATTTTGCGCGGACTGTCCCTGCTGCTGTGCGTAGCGCTGCTGTGTGTGCCCGCTCTGGCGGCGGAGACGGAGGAGAACCCGGCGGCTGACCGCCAAGGCCCTGTGGCCGTCTGGGGTACCGTGACCCGTCTGGAAAACGGCGGCCTGCTGGTGAAAAACGACAGCGAGGGCCTCAGTGAGGTGGTCCTTCACGGGGAGGATATCATCTGCCTGGACGCCGTCTCCGGCCAGGAGGTGGAACTGAACAGCCTGAAAGACGGCGACCTGATCTACGCCTGGGTGGGCCCTGCCATGACCATGAGCCTGCCGCCCCAGGCCACGGCCCTGCTGATCCTGACCAACATCCCCGCCGACTACGCGGTGCCCCAGTTCTATGAGATCGTCTCCGTGGCGCCCCAGGCCGTGCCCGCCATCTATCCCACCCCGGCCCTGACCTGGACCGAGGTGACCGCCGCCGGCGGCAAGGTGCTGAAGATCACCGATCAGGCGGAGCTGACCCCCTATCGCACCAAGAACATCGTCCGGCTGGAGGACCTGGTCCCCGGCACGCAGATCCTGGTCTGGTCCGACCAGGCGGGCACCCCCACCAAGGTGCTGGTGTTTCCCTACGCATACCTGGGCTACGTGAATTGCTACGACGACGGCGTGGTGACGCTCAACGGCTCCACCCTCAGCCAGAAGGCCAAGGTCACTGAGAGAGGTGAGACGCTGCTGCCCGTCCGGGCGGTGGTGGAGGCCCTGGGCATGCAGGTCCACTGGGACGATGAGAAGGGCGCCGTGGTGTCCTATTCCGAGGAGCTGGCCCCGGAGGGCTGGACCGCCGACGCCCTGCTGACCGCTGTGCCTGGCGGCACCGTGTACGGCTATGAGGCCGACGGCACCGCTTGGGAGGCGGGCGGCACCTGTGTCATCGAAAACGGCGTCACCTACCTGTCCCAGGCCACACTGCTGCATCTGCTGGACCTATATCCGGCGGTGTAAATCTTTCCCGTTCCTCTTCCGGCCGGGCCGCAACAGCGGCCCGGCTTTTTTCTTGACAAAGCTGGTCTATTATTATAGACTGAAGGCAAGAGGTCGATAACAATAGACCAAGGGAGGCGTACCATGGAGCAGTATCATCTCACCGACAGCGAGTACCGGTTTTTACAGGTGGTGTGGGACGCGGAGCCGGTGGGCTCCGGGCATCTGGTGGAGCTGTGCCGGGAGAAGCTGGGCTGGAAGAAGTCCACCACGTACACAGTTTTGAAGAAGTTATGCGAGAAGGGGATCCTGCAAAACGAGAACAGCACCGTCACCTCAGCAGTGCCCCGGGAGGCGGTGGACAATCAGGCGGCGGAAGCCTTTGTGGACAAGGCCTTCGGCGGGTCGTTGCCGGGGTTTCTCGCCGCCTTCATGGGCGGGCGCAAGCTGACGGACCGGGAGGCGGAGGATCTCAAGCGCCTCATCGATCAATATAAGGAGGGGTGACCATGGCTTTGCTGACCGACGTGTTCTCCCGGCTGCTGTCCATGGCCCTGATGGCCCTGCCGGTGATGGCCGTGGTGCTGGCGGTGCGGCTGGTCTTGTCCCGGGCGCCCCGGAAGTACAGCTACGCGCTGTGGCTGGCGGTGGGGTTCCGGCTGGTGTGTCCCGTCAGCTTTGAACGGCTGTGGAGCATTTTCGAGCTGCCGGGGCTTTACGATCTGGCGGAGGCCACCGGCGCCGTGGGCACTGGGATGGTGGGCGAG
>ULXJ01074786.1_pt1 | contig 22441 bp, 10 predicted proteins | sample 1960981 | NCBI WGS metagenome assembly ULXJ01 (sample SAMEA4835830, study PRJEB28245) | human gut metagenome | biome: gut microbiome; material: fecal sample | place: Denmark | collected 2008 | reverse complement strand
AAGCCTGTAGCCACCGTGCTTATGGAGCAACATACGGTCAACATAGATGGGATAGACACCACACTGAAAGCCCGCGGTCGCCATGACCCATGCGTATTGCCACGTGCAGTACCCATCGTAGAGGCAATGGCTGCCATGACCATACTTGATTTTTATCTTATTGACCGTACTACACAATTATAGAAGTGGTAGGGTGTTAAAGTAATTCACCTTATTATATATATTTATGAACGAAATACAGAAATACATTTCAAAGAATGAATCCAAGATGCTGGAAGACCTGTTCAGCCTCATCCGTATACCAAGTATCAGTGCAAAACCGGAACACCATGATGATATGCTGGCCTGTGCAGAGCGTTGGGCACAACTTCTGATTGAAGCCGGTGCAGACGAAGCATTGGTGATGCCCTCAAAAGGCAATCCGATTGTTTTCGGACAGAAGACAGTAGATCCTACAGCAAAAACAGTTTTAATATATGCGCATTACGACGTGATGCCCGCAGAGCCGTTAGAACTGTGGAAAAGTGAACCTTTTGAACCGGAAATACGTGATGAACACATCTGGGCACGCGGTGCGGATGATGACAAAGGGCAAGCATTCATCCAAGTGAAAGCTTTCGAATACCTTGTGAAGTACGGTCTGTTGAAGAACAATGTCAAGTTCATTTTCGAGGGTGAAGAAGAAATAGGCTCACCCAGTCTGGAATCTTTCTGTGAAGATCATAAAGAACTATTAAAAGCCGATGTCATTCTCGTATCGGACACCAGTATGCTGGGGGCGGACTTGCCCTCACTCACTACAGGACTCCGCGGACTGGCATACTGGGAAATAGAAGTAACCGGACCTAACCGCGACCTGCATTCAGGACATTTCGGCGGCGCTGTTGCCAATCCTATCAACGTACTATGCGGCATGATTGCCAAAGTGGTAGATGCGGATGGACGTATCACGGTACCCGGTTTCTACGATGACGTAGAAGAAGTGCCGCAGGCAGAACGTGATATGATTGCACACATTCCGTTTAATGAAGAAAAGTACAAAAACGCTATTGGCGTAAAAGAACTGTTCGGAGAAAAAGGTTACAGTACGCTGGAGCGTAACAGTTGTCGCCCTTCATTCGACGTTTGCGGCATCTGGGGTGGATATACCGGTGAAGGTTCTAAAACAGTACTTCCATCCAAAGCTACAGCAAAAGTATCCTGCCGTCTGGTTCCGCATCAGGACCACCACAAGATTTCGCAAATGTTTGCCGATTATATTCGGAGTATTGCTCCGGATACGGTACAAGTGAAGGTAACACCGATGCACGGAGGACAAGGTTATGTATGTCCTATCAGCCTGCCTGCCTATCAGGCCGCTGAGAAAGGTTTTGAAAAAGCATTCGGAAAAAAGCCACTGGCTGTGCGACGCGGAGGAAGTATCCCTATCATTTCAACGTTCGAACAGGTGCTTGGCATTAAGACAGTGCTCATGGGGTTTGGATTAGAATCAAATGCCATCCACTCACCCAACGAAAACTTCCCGCTCGATATTTTTAGAAAAGGTATTGAAGCGGTGGTGGAATTTCATATTAGCTTGTAGCTCGTAGCTGCAACTCATTGATACGTCGTCCTCAACACCTTGAACTCTGTACGACGGTTAATCGCATTACAAATCTCCTGCTGTTCCGGTGGGAGATTTTTTATAAACTCTTCTGTCAACACATCTCCCTCTTTCAGGAAAGGTGCTGATTTCAGCGTAAACTTGGTCACTGTTTTAGGTTGCTGTTCACCATATCCTTTCGGTGTAAGACGTTCCGGATCAATCCCTCCCTTAATAAGATAGCGTACAACAGACTCTGCACGGTGTTGCGAAAGACGAAGATTATAATCATCATTTCCTTTATAATCGCAATGCGCAGACAGTTCGATAGTAACATTTGGATTGTCATTCAACAACTCTATCAGTTCATCTAGAGCCACTGTAGATTCTGATGTCAGATCAGCCTTATCAAACTCATAAAAAATATTCTCTATCAGTACAGGGCGGGTAATGGAAGATAGCGGAAACTCAAGTTCATAGAGGCGATCCTCATTAATATTTTCCGTTGCCATTTCTTCTTTGTCATTCAAATAACCACGGCAGGAAGCCAACAGGGCATAACGGCATCCCGGTGCGAGCTCTTGAGTGAAAGTACCGTCTTTCTTCACGTTTATCTTTAAATAAGTACCGTCATCCCCCACCAAAGTGACAAGCGCATCAGAGAGCGCATCTCCCTCCTTATCGTACACCAATCCTTTCAAGACATGATGTACCTCAGGAAACTCAAAACTATAAATATGATCCCAACCACGGGCATCTCCACGGTTAGAAGAAAAGAACCCCCGATTGGGAGCACCAGGCTCAAAAGTCATACCGAAATCGTCACCCTGTGAATTCACCGGAGACTGCATATTTTCAATACGCCATCGCCCCGTCAGGCTGTCTGTTATAGCACGGAATATATCCAGCCCTCCCATACCAGGATGTCCGGTAGAAGAGAAATACAAAGTACCATCCGGCGAAAAGGTAGGAAACATCTCATCAGCAGAGGTGTTTATTTCAGGTCCCAGATTGTCGACATAGCCGAAACCATCGCGGGTTATGTTGATACGCCACAAATCCAGCCCTCCCTGCCCACCGGGCATATCAGATACAAAATAAAGATAATCACCCGCAGGAGACAACACCGGATGAGCAACAGAAGAAAGCGTATCATTCAGAATTGCACATTTCTGGGGAGCTCCCCACTCTGCTCCGGCACGCTGAGAAACATAAATCTCGGCATAAGCTGGTGCATTGGGCAAGGTCCGGCAGCGAGTAAAATACATTGTTTTACCATCCGACGAAAAAGAGCAGGCACCCTCTTCAAACTCACTATTCACTTCCGAAGCAAGCGGTTCAGGCTTCTGCCATTGTTTCTTTTCATTCCGTTTAGAATGAAATATATCAGCACTCTTCATCCCGGTAATACCGTTCAGGTCAGTACCTTTCGCTTCATTACGGGTAGAGGTGAAATACAAGATATCGGGATCATCTCCCGCATACATAGGAGAATAATCGCTACGGCGGGAAACAAGAATAGGCACCCGTTTTACAATATACCGGGTAGGCTTCTTTTTCCATTCCTGCGCCAGACGACAAGAGGTGAGTCCGATTTGTGTCAGAGAGTCTTTACGTTCTTTCCCGGTAGGCAAGGTCTGTGCGTAAGCAAGGTAATTCTCATAATAAGGTATAGCCGCTGCATACTCACCATTCTTACGGAGCATTTCCGCCAGATAAAAATGAGAGAGAGTATCCGGATAACGATAACGGACAGCATTCATATAAGCGCCTTTAGCCTTCAATGTATAATTGATGCGACGGTAACAATCGCCTTGTTTATAGGCCAGTATGCCCCGTTGCGAACGATCTTTCGGAGAAGTACGGGTATAGGCGGTTTTATAATGACGGGCAGCATCAAAGTATTCACCACGAGCATAGCTTTGCTCTGCATGGCGCAAACTCCGTCCCACTCCACAGGAAGTGAGAAGTAAACCGACAGAAAGAAAAAAGAAAAGAAAACGCCTATATAATCTCATGCTCCATTACTTTTCATAGCTCATTCTAATAAACTGAAAAATCGGCAGATTATTGTATCTTTCATTCCGAACCAAACGCCTGACGAAACGTACATCCGTTCTTCCATTCAGAGCAACCATAAGCGGTTTTACCTTTAATAATGGTTCCTTTGCCGCACAACGGACAAACTTGTCCCTCAACAGAATCTGTTTGGGCAGAATCTGTTTGAGTTGCATCTGTCTGAATATTCCCTGTCTGCGAAGCACCATCAACCGGTGTGACAGGTTTAGCTTCAGTAGCCTTTTTCCGCGGTTTACTCTGACGCTTAGGCTTCGAAGCATCTTTTTCTTTAGCAGCTTTCCCGTTCTTACCGTCGGCAGTCGCTTCCTGCACAGCCTGTACAATTGTAATATGCCGGTTACTGTTATCCGAAAGCACGCTCATCACAACTTCGGAAACCATCTGTTTCAGTTCCTCAAGAAATTGTGCAGCATTATATGTTTTCTTTTCAATCTCCCGGAGCTTCTTTTCCCAGATTCCCGTCAGTTCGGCAGACTTCAGCAGTTCTTCATGGATGATCTGAATAAGTTCGACGCCTGTGGGTGTAGCAATCAGGTTTTTCTTTTCCTTGCGGATATAATTGCGTTTGAACAAAGTCTCAATAATTGCTGCACGCGTAGACGGCCTGCCGATGCCATTCTCTTTCAGGGCATCCCGCAATTCATCGTTATCTACCAGTTTACCTGCGGTTTCCATGGCACGCAGCAAGGTAGCCTCTGTATAAGGACGAGGCGGCTGCGTCCACTTCTCATATAAATCAGGCACATGGGGTCCGCTTTCACCTTTCACAAAAGCAGGTAATACATTCTCTTCCTCTCCCGGGTCTTTTTCTTCTTGCGACTGTGCCCCCGGAGTTCCGAATATAACTCTCCATCCCGGTTCCAGAATCTGCTTACCGGTAGTCTTGAATTCAATCTCTTCAACTACCCCCAACACCGTAGTAGTGGCAAACTTACAATCAGGATAGAACACTGCAATAAAACGACGCGCTATCAGATCGAAAACGCGACGTTCCATATCCGTCAGGTTCTGCGGATATTGCCCTGTAGGGATAATAGCATGGTGATCCGTTACCTTTGAATTATCAAAAACTTTTTTGGATTTCAGCAAAGTAGTGCCATCCAAAGGTGTCGTAAACGTAGCGTAATCACGGAGTCCTTTCAGAATGCCCGGACATTTCGGGTAGATATCATCACTTAGGTAAGTGGTATCTACACGCGGGTAGGTAGCCACCTTCTTCTCATATAATGACTGAATAATTTTCAGAGTTTCATCAGCAGAATAAGCAAACTTCTTATTACATTCCACCTGTAGGGAAGTCAAATCGAAAAGACGGGGGGGAGCTTCCTTTCCTTCTTTCTTGGTTACATTGGTAATGGCAAAAGGAGAATTCCGTATTTGTTCCAGCAATGCCGCCCCTTGCTCTTGGCTGGCAATAGGATCAATACCCCGGTTTTCTTCTTCCTTTTTGGGCTTCTTCCCGGCAGCGATAGCTTCCTTATTCTTTTCAGCTTCCAGAATCAGCTCTTCCTCACTTTTCCGGATTATGGCAGAAAACGTTGTATCACGATATACAGTCTTCAATTCCCAATATTGTTTGGGCACAAAATTCGCTATTTCCAACTGCCGGTTTACAATGAGTGCCAACGTTGGCGTCTGCACACGACCAATGGAAAGTACCTGTTTATTCTGTCCATACTTCATTGTATAGAGACGGGTTGCATTCATTCCGAGCAACCAGTCGCCAATAGCCCGGCTCAGTCCGGCTTCATAGAGCGGTTGAAACTCTTTCTGATCCTTCAGTTTGGCAAAACCTTCACGGATGGCTTCTTCCGTCAACGATGAAATCCACAACCGCTTTACCGGACAGCGTGCACCGGCTTTCTGCATCACCCAACGCTGAATTAACTCTCCCTCCTGCCCGGCATCACCACAATTTATAATCATGTCGGCCTTCTGCATGAGGGTTTCTATCGTATGGAATTGCTTCTCGTAAGTAGGATTACTGATTAGTTTTATTCCGAAACGGGGCGGTATCATGGGCAGGCTTCCCAGGCTCCATGATTTCCAGTTCGGGGTATATTCATGCGGTTCTTTGAGTGTACAGAGGTGACCGAAAGTCCAGGTAACCTGGTATCCGTTCCCTTCGATGTATCCGTCTCTCCTGTCTTTCGCTCCTAATACATCAGCAATGTCACGCGCCACAGAGGGCTTTTCGGCAATACAAACTATCATTCATTATTTTTTTAGCGGAGCAAAGGTACAAAAAAGGGAGGAATGATAAAAGAATAAGTGATTATCTATAGTAACAAAGTAGTATTAACACAAAAGCCGCCCTCAAACAGCAGGATACACTAAAAACGAGAAAAAAAACACATAAGTTCCATTCCACCTCATTTTCAACAAAACCAAAAGAGTTTTCAACAATATTAGAATCAATATACCCATAAATCCAAAATCACTATACAAATCTAAACGCAAGGCACCACTTTTATGCATATTTTTGCAAACAAAAATCTGCATTTTATTATCCTGAAATATTAAGGGATACATTATTGTTTTATTAATAAATAAAATCATGAGAAAAATACTATACCAATTATTTATTTTCACAGCACGTTCTATATATATTTTATTGTTATTCCATCTATTGGTATTTTTTCAATTATTCATATCTTTGTTTCACGATGTTTCCCTATAATTTTATATTATGACAAAATTTCTCCTATATTTCATTTTATTTTTATCAGCATTTCCCACATATGCTCAACTTCCAAACATAATAAACTTTGTCCACATTGGACTTGAGCAAGGATTATCACAAAGTACAATACTTGACATAGCACAAGATGACCGAGGAAACATGTGGTTCGCCACCTACGATGGTTTAAACAAATACGATGGATATACTTTTACTGTATATCAGCATAATGAAAATTACACAGCCAGTATATCGGGAGACATTGTACGAACCCTCAAAATAGATAGTAAAAAAAGACTTTGGGCAGGAACCGAAGAAGGACTTTCGCTTTATGCTTCTGGTAGAGATCATTTTGTGAACTTCTATCCGGTTAAAGGTGAGCAGGTACCTATAATTGATATTGAAGAAATAAATTCAGAAGAGTTGCTTGTATGTACTGAAAAAGGGATATTTCTTTTTAATACAGAAAGTCATTCATTTAGTGTTGACAAACTTCCAACGTCCCTTGTATCACTCTCCTCCACATGCCTCAAAAGAGAAGGGGATAATGTCTACATCGGCACTCCACGGCAAGGCGTATTTATTTATTCCATATCTGGCAATACATTAAAATCTTTCCCCATCCCACAATTAAGGGAAACGGAAATATTAGCTATTCTGCAACAATCTTCTACATGTCTATGGGTAGCAACAGAAGGTAAAGGACTTTTCCGGATCAATCCACAAACATTAGTAACCAACATATACCGTAAAGGAGGAGAACATCAACTCAGTTCTGATTATGTACGTGTACTTGCCACTGATCAGCAAAATCAATTATGGGTAGGAACTTTTACTGCACTCAATATTTACAACGAAGAAAAAGATACTTTCACCACCTATGACCGAGACTTGCAAAAACAGACAAGCTTATCACAAACCTCTGTTCGTAGCATCTTTATGGATTCTCAAGGAGGTATGTGGGTAGGTACCTACTTTGGAGGACTGAACTACTACCACCCTCTCAAAAGTTGTTTCCAAAATATACGATATATGTCTGAGCGAAATTCATTAAACGACAATGTAATCACATGTATCATAGAAGATAAACAAAAGGGACTCTGGATAGGTACTAACAGTGGAGGTGTGAATCACTACGACAAACATACAAACACCTTTACTCATTATACACAAAAAGATGGATTGAGATCAAATGATATAAAAGCAATCTATATAGACGAAATTAAAAATTTGGTTTATATTGGCACGCATGCCGGAGGGCTCAGCATCTTACACCGCCATTCGAAACACATTGAAACGTACAATTCCAACATAAAACACGCATATTCCATAGTACCGGCTAGCAACGGAGACCTTTGGATAAGTACACTTGACTCTATTGTACGCTTTAACCCACACAAAAAGACATTCACAACTTATACCACCGACCAAGATAAAAAGCCAATAAAAACGAATCATATCACTACCATTTTCCGTGACAGCGAACAACGCTTGTGGTTCTGCGGTGAAAAAGGAATCAGTATCTATATTGAAACAGAAAATGAACTAAAAAGAATTTCATTATTGCCTGAAGGTTCTTCTACCAATCACAATTTTATCAACAGTATATACGAGTCCCACAATGGCCTTTTTTGGATAAGCACCCGAAGCGGTCTATACCGTTTTGATATAAATAAGAAAGAATTCAAACAATACACCACAGCCAACGGACTTCCTAACAATATAGTCCACGGGGTTCTGGAAGACTCTTATGGAGAACTCTGGATAAGTACTAACAAAGGATTGAGTCGCTTCCAACCGCAAACAGAAAAAATCAGGAATTATACAGACAACGACGGATTGCAAAGTAACCAATTTACAAACAATTCCTTCTGCCACACTGAAAATGGAGAAATGTACTTCGGAGGAATCAATGGCATTACCACCTTTCATCCAGATCAATTAATGGATAATCCCTATACTCCCCCAGTTGTCATCAAGCGATTGCGACTTTTCAATAAAACCATCCTTCCCGGTGACGATTCCGGTATATTACAAAAAAATATCAATATCACGGAAAGCATTACATTAACAGCTGCCCAATCAGTATTTTCATTGGAATTTGTTGTTTCAAATTATATTTCCGGCAATCATAACACATTTGCATACAAATTGGATGGGTACGATAAAGAATGGTATTACTCAGACATATTGCGTACAGCCTCTTACTCGAATCTACCACACGGTACTTATCGTTTTCTCGTAAAAGCTTCCAACAACAACGGAAAATGGAATGAGAAACCAACCGAACTGAAAATTATAATTCTACCTGTATGGTATAAAACGTGGTGGGCTATCTTACTATTTGTATTTGCGCTTATAATGATTTTCACCTTCATCCTCCGATATTTCTGGATGCGGAAAAATATGAAGATGCAACTCCAAATGGAACGCATGGATAAAGAGAAACAAAAGGAAGTAAACGAAATGAAGCTACGTTTCTTCATCAACATTTCACATGAGTTACGTACTCCACTCACCCTAATCCTTGCTCCTCTACAAGAAATAATGGACAAGGTGAACGACCGATGGATACATAAACAGTTAGAACATATACAACGAAACACGAATCGTTTGCTACATTTAGTAAACCAACTAATGGATTATCGCCGCGCTGAATTAGGTGTATTTAACCTTAAAGTTAAATATAATATTATCCATCAAACTATTGAAGAGATTTTTCTTTTTTATAAGAAAACAGCCCAATATAAAAAGATAGACTACAACTTCTGCTCTGAAGTAGAAGGACGGAATATTTTCTGTGACCCCAACTATTTGGAACTAATAACCAACAATCTGCTTTCCAATGCTTTTAAATACACTGGGGAAGGAAAAAGCATCACTATAATACTAAAAGAAGAAAATACAACGTTGTTGCTTCAGGTAAAAGACACAGGAAGTGGTATACCTAACGACAAGCAAAGAAGAATATTTGAACGCTTCTACCAAGTAGATAACGAACATCTGGGTAGCGGTATTGGCTTATCCATTGTACAACGGCTGGTTGATCTGCATCATGGAAAAATTGAACTGGAAAGCCAAGAAGGTATTGGAAGTACTTTTTCTATTTTTTTACCTACAGACGAATCTGTCTATAAAACCGAAGAAAAAGCTACAGGACAAGAAACTGAAGCTCATGCAACCAACAGTCAGGATATATATATCACGGATACAGAAGTCACAAGAGAAAAAGAGAGCATAACAGACACGAATAAAAATAATAAAGAAAGCATATTGATAGTAGAGGACAATATTGATATTCTGCAATATCTCAGCGACGAATTAGGAAAAAATTACCGAATTCTAAAAGCTCAGAATGGGAAGGAAGCGATGAGCATTATAAAAGAACAGGAAGTAGATCTCGTTTTGACTGATATCATGATGCCTATCATGAATGGAATACAACTCTGTAAACTCATTAAGCAAAATTTGCGTACTTGCCACATCCTCGTCATCATCCTTTCTGCTAAAACTGATTTCAAAGAGCAATTGGAAGGGCTACAAGTAGGGGCAGATGACTATATCCCCAAACCGTTCTCGTTAGTTATGATTACAACAAAAATAAGAAATCTGTTCCGGACAAGGCACCGTGCCATCGAATATTATTCCAAATCATTAGAGATTGAGCCCGAAAAAATAGCACTCAATCCATTAGATGAAGATTTATTAAAAAAAGCGGTTGAAATTATGGAAAAGCACATGGATGATGCCGAATTTACAACAGATGAATTTGCCCGTGAGATGTGCATGAGCCGTTCCAATCTTCACCTTAAGATGAAAGCATTGACTGGTGAATCGACCAATGAATTTATCCGTAAAGTACGATTTAATTATGCCTGCAAATTGCTGAAAGACGGAAAATATACTGTATCAGAAATCAGCAGCATGGTGGGTTACGTACCTTCCTACTTTACCACAAGCTTCAAGAAGTATTTTGGTTGTCTGCCATCAGAATATGGAAAAAGCGGAAAAAGTAATCATGCTTAAATAGAAAAAAACACTTAATATATCCTTAAATAGCCTGTAAACAGGCTATTTAAGGATATATTACACAAAAGTAAAAATTACTTCAACAAAAATAAAAACATTCTATACAATACCTCAAGTCCTTTCTACTAGAGCAAAGCATATATAAAAAAAACAGCCCTACCTTTACATCAAACAAAAAATAGGAATAATGAAAATACCATTTATCTGAGTATTCTCATTTCTTTCAGGGTTTTAGCTAATATTAAAATGAAAAGCATTAATAATAACTCCATTTAAATGATACAATGAAAAAACTATTAACCTTATTAATCGGGATCAATTTATCACTTATTGTGAATGGTCAAAACGATTTGGTCTCTAAAGAGCAAACTTTTATCCACGAAACCTCCAAAGAATACGAATGGCCTACAGATCCATCCGTATTAGAGAAGATAGAAAAGTGGCAAGATTCAAAGTTTGGCATTATGTTCCACTGGGGAATATATTCGGTTCCCGGCATTGCAGAATCATGGGCATTGTGTTCAGAAGACCGGTGGTTTACTGACCGTCGCAGAGAGGCACGTCCGGGAAGTACCTATTGTGAATTTAAGAAATGGTATTGGGGACTATCTGAATCCTTCAAGCCAAGCCGTTTTGAGCCAACCGAATGGGCTACATTTATGAAGAAAGTCGGATTCAGATATTTGATTTTCACTACCAAGCACCATGATGGTTTCTGTATGTTCGACTCCAAATATACAGACTATACTGTCACTAAAGGACCTTATAAAAAAGGAAAATACAGCAATATTACCTACCATGTCTTTGAAGCTTTTCGCAAATCAGACTTCATGATTGGAGCTTATTTCTCAAAACCGGACTGGCACAATGAAAATTATTGGGATCCGTTTTTTGCAACCCCTACGCGCAATCCCAATTACGATCTTAAGAAATACCCTGAAAAATGGGCTAAATATCAAGAATATACTGCCAATCAGATTGATGAGTTGATGTCTGACTACGGTAGAATCGATATTCTTTGGTTAGACGGCGGATGGGTAAGAAAACCTCAACAAGATATTAAGTTAGATGAAATAGTACATAATGCTCGCAAAAAGCAACCCGGATTAATAACTGTTGACAGAACTATTCCCGGCAGAAATGAGAATTACCAAACTCCAGAACAAGCAATTCCGCAAGAACAGCAAAATTTCCCATGGGAAAGTTGCATAACATTCAGCAATACCTGGGGATGGAATCCTAATCCAAAATACAAAACTTCAGAATGGGTAATAAACACTCTGGCAGAAGTGGTTGCCAAAGGAGGATGTCTTCTATTGAACGTAGGTCCCGACGGAGAAGGTAGTATTGATGACATCGTATATCAACGCTTAGAAAAAGTAGGCGAATGGCTCCGTAAGAATGGTAAAGCCATCTATAATACACGCACAACACCTAACTATCATTTTGGAAACATTTGGTTTACAGCCAATAAAAACGGAAAAACGTTGTATGCAATTTATGCACTTCCTGAAAATGAAAAGCTTCCTGAATATATAGAATGGGAAGGTAACATCCCCATCGGTAAAATCACGCTGCTACAAAACGGAAAACAGATGAAGTATACCTGTAGAAACGGAAAAACAAGAATTACACTACCTAAAGGTATAAAAGAAGAATCATTGGTTTTTTGTTTCAATAAGGCACAATAAAAGATAACACTAATTTCTAATACATAAACTAACACTAAAAAATTATGGACAAAAGAAGATTTTACACCAAACGAATGCTCATGCTTTCGTTACTAGCTTGCGCTTGTTGCCTTTCGGTACAAGCTAAGGCAAATGATGCAATAGCATCAACAGGGCGAACCTCTATTGAGAATATCTTGCAGAATAAAAAGATATCAGGTGTTGTAAGAGACAGCCAAGGTCCTATAACCGGTGCTAACGTTTCTATTAAAGGTACGACAATTGGAGCCATTACTGACATAAATGGCGAATTTAGTTTTGATGCCCCTAAAAAAGGAATTCTCGTCATTTCATTCATCGGATATATTACGCAAGAAGTATCTGTAGAGGGTAAAAATGAATTCTCTGTTATTTTAAAAGAAGATACAGAAATACTGGATGAAGTAGTCGTAACAGGATATATCGCACAGAAGAAGGTGAATTTAACCGGTGCCATATCCTCCGTTAATGGTGAAGAATTAACTAAAATTACAGCAACCAGTTCTGCACAGGCATTGCAGGGGAAACTACCAGGCGTGCAAATCACGGCGGGAGACGGTGCTCCCGGTTCGGCATCTAAGATTCAAGTGCGAGGTATAGGCTCAGTCATGTCAGGAACACAGCCATTGGTTATCGTTGATGGTTTTGAGGGTACATTGGATAACATTGCCATGGGAGATATCGAGACCATATCGGTTCTGAAAGATGCGGCATCAGCAGCTATTTACGGTTCAAAAGCTGCCAACGGTGTTATCCTCATCACCACTAAAAGAGGCAAAACAGGAGCTATGCAGGTAGAAGTTTCCGCTGAATATGGCTGGCAGAGCATTTCTCACATGCCAGATGTGCTGAATGCTACAGAAATGGCAATAAAGCAGAATGAAGAAGCCATATGGAGCAATCAGACTCTGCCTTGGAGTGGTAACCACGCACCTGAAACTCTCGGCAAAGGCTTCAACTGGTGGGATTATGCTTATAAGAATGATGCTCCTATACAAAACTACTATCTTTCCATGAAAGGTGGTACTGAAAAGGCTAAATATGCTATCTCAACCGGATATATCAAACAAGAAGGAGTCATTCATCTGACAGATTATGACCGTTTCAATTTCCGTTCTAATTTTGATTATGCCTTTAACAAGAAATTTAAAATAGGAGTCAATATAGAAGCCAGTATTGCCAATAATGATAGCCGTGAGGATATCTATCATTATTCTAAAAACGCTTTACTCATGCATCCGAGCGTTCCACAATATATGCCTGATGGTTCATACGGACTACCCCTTCGCAGTCTGCCCGGACAGTATGATGCATCACAAGCAATGCCTTTGTCCATGATGTATCTCAGCGATCCAAACTATGTAAGAATGATTGAAGGTAATACTTTCACCACGCGGGCAAACTTTTTTCTGGAATGGGAAATTCTAAAAGGATTGAAATTTAAATCTGTTTATAATCAACAGTATATATGGAGCAAAAAGAATTATTGGCACTCAAGCTATACAGTGTATGATTATGAAACCCCTGAAAGCATTTATGCCACTGAAACTAATGCTGAAGCTACCAGCAACTATTCAGACAGTCAAAAATGGGAGATACAAGAGCTGCTTACTTATAACAAAGTATTTGCAAAAAAACATACTTTAGGAGTGCTTGTCGGATTTACAGCAGAAAAGGCTAAATCAGGGGATCTTTCCGGTAAGAAAACAGGTTTTCCCGGCAACGAGTTGCATGTAATTGATGCCGGCAACACCATTGATTATTTAAATGGTAACATGACAGAAAATGCCGTAGTTTCTCTTTTTGGACAGGTGAATTATGACTATATGGGTAAATATCTCTTCCAGGCTAATATCCGGAGAGATGGTTCATCAGTATTTGCGCCGGGAAACCAATGGGGTACGTTCCCCTCTGTATCAGTCGGATGGCGCATCAGTGAAGAAGAGTTTATGAAAGATTTTTCTTGGCTAGACAATTTAAAGTTAAGAGTAGGTTACGGTACACTGGGAAATGCCAATATCAAGTCGTTTGCATGGGTAAGTAGTTACAAATTGACCGACCGCTATCCTTTAGGAACCCCAAATGCGATATCCCCTGCTTATTACCAGACAGACATGAGCAATAAAGATATCAAATGGGAAAGCACTACCACTACCAATATAGGCGTTGATGCAACAGTATTGAACAATAGGCTGAACTTTACATTTGACTGGTATGACAAACGTACAAAAGACATGCTGTTTACTGCTACCATACCTTATTCTACAGGATATTTAAATGGCCCCGTCATCAATGTTGGTGAAGTAATGAATCGCGGATGGGAAATCAGCGCAAGTTGGAATGACAATATTAAGAAATTCCATTATGGCATATCCATCAACCTTGCACACAATAAAAATGAAGTAACAAATATGGGAGGTGTAGCTCCATTCCAAATAGAAAATGATCTTTGGATTAAAGAAGGGTATCCTATCAATTCTTATTTTGGCTATAAAACAATAGGCATTTATCAAAACTGGGATGAAGTTAATAACAGCGTAAAACCGAATGGCGACATTCGTCCGGGTAACTATATCATCCAAAACACCAATGAAGATGACAAAATAGATACAGAAGACAAAACCTTCCTTGGTAGCCGTGACCCTAAATTAGTATATGGAATTAACCTGACGGCAGAATGGCAAGGTATTGACCTGTCTGTAGCAACGAGTGGAGAATCAAAAAAATGTGTCTATTATGACAACAGCTATGGTGGAATCAGCCCCAGATTCTGTAACATCTATAAAGAATATTTCGACAATCGTACCATTGTTGGAGAAGATGGCAACGTTACTGTTTCCGGTAAATACCCTGCAATGACAGGCCTCGGCACCAACGCCCCGGAAGGACACAAAAAGGTATTGCAAAATACCAGTTTCTTCCGCATAAAGAATATTCAGATAGGCTATACTTTACCCCAAAGTTTTACACAGAAAATAAGAATTAACAACCTACGCATTTTCTTTAATGCAGTAAATCCCTTCTTGTTTACCAAATATATAGGATTCGATCCGGAAACTACCAGTACCCAACAGGATGGCACTGTGAGATACTACCCGGTAAGTAAATCTGTATCAATGGGACTTTCATTGAAATTTTAATGTCAATCATCTCCAAACATAAAAATATAGAGAAATATGAAAAAGATATATTTATTAATAGGAATAGTAGCAAGCATATTCTTGTCTTCTTGCGAAGATTTCCTGACAACTTATCCTCAGAATCAATTGACTGCAGGTACATTCTTCAAAACTGATGATGATTTTGCAGCAGCAGCCAATGGCATGTATTCGGTCATGACCGGATATCCCTCAGAGTTTTTTCCGATGATAGATGGAATTACTCCTTTTGCAGGAGAAACGGCAACCAGTCGTTGCGGTGTGTTCAATCCATACAACGGACGCCTCCCGATGGTTTCTTCCAGCCTGGATTTCACCCGTCAGTGTTGGCAAAACATGTACAAAGGAATCGCATGTGCCAACAATATTCTTACTAATACAGAAAAGCCTACTAACGTTAGCCAGCAGGTGTTCGATAGAACATTGGGAGAAGCTTACTTTATACGTGGATATGCTTATTTCACTTTGGTTACTTTATTTGGAGATGTACCCTTATTCACAGAACCACAGGTTAGTTATGACCAAGTTTTAAAGCCTAGAACTCCAAAGTCAGAAGTCATCACTCAGATTATTGCAGATTTTGAGAAGGCAAAAAAATTGCTGCCCTCTGTTAAAGAGTATCGCGGCACAGCTAACTTGGGACGCGCTTCCAAGGGTGCTGCTCAAGCATTTTTAGGAAAAGTATACGTATATGAAGAAAGATGGGCAGATGCAAAAAAAGAGTTTGCAGCATTGGTTGATGTACAGAATCCCGATTATGACTTAACTCCTCATTATTATGATCAATTCTGGCCAGATGGTGAAAATGGAATAGAATCCATTTATGAAATTCAATATGATCCATCACGCCCTGCTGCCACAGGACAATATGCAATGAATCGCTTCATGGACTTTATAAATCCACCTGCCGAAGCGAATATGAATTTCACAGGAGGATTTGGTTACCTGGAACCAACAGAATATTACTGTGATTTATTTGAGACTCTTAATGGGTATAAAGTAGCCAGCACATATATTGACCGTACAGATGCTACTCCCGGTCCTATATTCAATTACAACTATGAGTCAAAGGATCCGCAATTTAATGCCACTGCACCTTACGAAATCAGAGATCCTCGTTTAAAATACACAGTTTGGTATGAAGATTCACCTACCGTTGATGAGTTTATACAGAAGACGGGGCAGAACAACGCGAACTTCAAGAGCAGATATTCTAAAACCAGTAATCATTGTGTAGTAAAGTACATCGTTGGGAAACTTGGAGGAAAGGGTGGCTATAGCCCAATGAATATGATTGTGATGCGCTATGCAGATGTTCTTTTACTATATGCAGAAACTTGTATCCATGAAAATGATTTGTCCAAAGCTGTTTCATTAATCAACAGAGTAAGGAATAGGGTTAAAATGCCGTCTGTTGAACAAATCGGTACTGTTCAAGGCGTAGATATTGCAGGTAATAAAGAAAATCTAATGAAATATCTACAACAGGAACGCTTTCGTGAGTTAGGTTTCGAGTGGGGACATATGATGTTTGATATGGCACGTTGGGACATTCTGGTTAGTGAACTGAAAGAATACTGGACACCTGGGCGTGATGGTTGGCCAGCATTTTCCGACATCGCACTTCAATTTACAAAAGATTGCTACTTATTCCCGATTCCGGAACAGGAAATGACTTCTAATCCGCTATTAAAACAGAATCCGGGATATTAAATCCTTTTGATACTTTTATGAGAATACATGAGAGGAATATTTTGCAGTATTATATTCAATTTATTCCTCTCTCTTTCATCTCATAAGAAGATAAATATATTCATTATAAACACTAACTTCATATATACAATGAAAAAGCTGCCTACCATAATACTCTGCTTTTATCTGTGTTTTTTTACCAATACGGTATGGGCACAATCACTGAATGAAGATGCATTTACTTTGCTGGACTTAAACTACCCGGGATTGGAAAAGGTAAATCAACTATATAATGAAGGAAACAAGGAAGATGCTGCAAAAGCCCTTCTAAAATATTACCAGAATCGCAAAAGAATAATTAATCCCACCATTAACCTTAATAGCATTACCATCAGCAAACAAGAGCAAGAATGGGCAGACAAAGCATTAAAACATACATTTTATGTACACGATGGTTACGAGCCTTTCAATTATGGGAAAAACATCAATTGGCAATACTGGCCGGTGAAAGACAATGAACTACGCTGGCAATTGCACCGCCATAAGTGGTTTATCCCCATGGGAAAAGCATATTATTTAAGTAAAGACGAAAAATATGCCAAAGAATGGGTTTATCAATATAGAGACTGGATTCAAAAGAATCCCTTACTCGAAATTGAGATACAAGAGTATGAGATACTAAGCCATAGCAAGACCAAAGGTATAACAGAAAATGTACGATTTGCCTGGCGCCCCTTAGAGACAAGCCACCGTCTGGCAGACCAGATCAACCAATTTACACTTTTTCTTTCATCACCTTCATTTACAGCAGACTTTCTGACGGAATTTCTCGTGAACTATCGGCGTCACGCCTTTCATGTGCTTCATAACTATTCAGCAGAAGGAAACCATCTGTTGTTCGAAGCGCAACGCATGATTTATGCCGGTGTATTCTTCCCCGAATTTAAAGAAGCTGCTTCATGGAGAGAAAGCGGCATCAAGATTCTGAATAGAGAAATAGAAAAACAAGTATATGAAGATGGAGGACAGTATGAATTAGACTTGGGCTACCATGCCGCTTGCATCGATATATTTCAGAAAGCATTGTTTATGGCAGAATCCAATGGATTCCATAATGAATTTCCACAATCATATATCAAAATTGTAGAAAGAATGATTGTATTTTTTCTGAATCTTAATTTCCCTGATTATACGTACCCATGCTTCAGTGATGCCAGCCAGGAAAGCACATGGAACAGATTCCGGAATTGGAGTAAATTATTCCCTGACAATGAACAAATACGCTATTTTGCTACTCTGGGAAAGGAAGGCAAGGTACCGGATAATTTATCTAAAGGCTTTCTCACTTCCGGCTTTTTCACATTTCGTAACGGATGGGATAAAGATGCCACAATAATGATGATAAAGGCCGGTCCAAAAGGAGAATGGCATTGCCAACCTGATAACGGCACTTTCGAATTGTGGTTTAACGGCAAGCATTTGTTCCCGGATTCAGGTTCATACGTATATGGCGGCGATGAAGAAGTAGCGAAACTCCGTAATTGGTTCCGACAAACAGCCGTACATAACACACTGACATTAAATAATCAAAATTTAGAGGTCACGCAGTCTGTAACCAAACAATGGAAAGCAGATGGTGATATACAAGTACTGGTAACAGAGAATCCGAGTTATAAGGAACTTAAACACCGGCGTTATATATTCTTCATAGACAATTCTTATTTTGTTATTGTAGATGAAGCTATAGGAGCAGCACAAGGAACCATAAATTTGCACTACCAACTCTGTGATGGGAAAGTAAACATTGATTTTCAAAATAAGAAATTAACTACCGCCTACAAAGGCGACAGCAATATAGCATTGCAATGTTTCTCAAATAAAAAAATTAAGATGGAAGAGGAAGAAGGTTGGTACTCCACATCCTATCGCCATCGCACGAAGCGCCCTGCTTTTGCATTTAATGTTGAAAAAACGAGTAAAGAAACAGTGAGATATATAACTGTAATATATCCTATCAAAGAGGTAAATAGAAAAGTTGATATTTCGGCTGAATTTAAAGCAATAATCAAAAACGGAATAGAACTTGAAGTGGAAATTAATGGTAAAAAGACAATACTTAAATGTCAGCTGCAATAATAAAGAGCATAACGGTAAAGTAATACTAAAATGGAAAGAAGAATCATATTTTATTTGTTTCTACTATGCTTCGTCAGAACAAATTATGTATACTCACAGACACAATATTTTGTGTCTCCCAATGGAAAAGATACAGGAAAAGGAAGCATTGATTCTCCTTTTCTAAGTATAGAAAAGGCAAAGCAAGAAGCGCGCAAGCAAAATGGAGTGACAACCATTTACCTACGTGAGGGAGTATACCGGCTAGAACAACCACTCATTTTAACGTCCGAAGATGGAAATGAAGAAAAACAACTTGTAATTTGTGCATATCCTAAAGAAAAAGTTATTATTACAAGCGGAGCAACTCTTCATCCCAACTGGAAATATTACAAGAAGAATATCATGAAATTCTCAGTAAAGGAATCAGTGATAATGGATCAGCTATTTGTCAATGGCAGCTATCGTCCAATGGCCCGATACCCTAATTTTGATTCTACCGCAGTCAGATTTAACGGCACCTCGGTTCAAGCTACTTCTATCGAAAGAATCAAGAAATGGAAAGCACCCCAAGAGGGATATCTACATGTCATGCATACGTCAGACTGGGGAGATGTCCATTATCAAATTATTGGGAAGGACAAGAATAATATCTTGCAATTAGAAGGAGGCTGGCAAAACAACCGCCCTTCTCCCGGACATGTACAAAACCGAATGGTAGAAAATATTTTCGAAGAATTGGATGCACCGGGAGAATGGTATTATGACAAAAAAAACAGAATACTCTATTATTATCCTATGCCTAACGAAAATATTGAAGAGGTTGTATTAGAAACTCCCCAACTGAAGCATCTGGTTGAATTGAAAGGAAGTAAAGAAAGGCCGGTACAGAATATCACTATAAGGGATATTGAGTTTACCCAAACCACCCGAACTTTTATGGAACATTATGAGCCTTTATTGCGCTCGGACTGGGCCATATATCGGGGTGGCAGTATTCTATTGGAGGGCAGTGAAAACTGTAGGATACAAGATTGTAATTTCTACAATTTAGGAGGTAATGCGATATTCTTCTCTAAATATAATTACCAATCTTCTGTCATTAGTTGTCATTTGTCTCAGATAGGTGCCAGTGGAATTTGTTTCGCAGGTGATCCTGAAGCCGTGCGTTCTCCTTCATTCAGGTATGAAGAATCCATAGCTATACCACAGATTGATCGTACTCCCGGTTCTAAAACGGACAATTATCCAATAGAGTGTTTAGTTTATGACAATTTGATTCATCATATAGGACTTTACGAAAAACAAGTTGCCGGAGTGCAATTATCAATGTGCAGTTCCATCACTATTAGCCATAACAGTATCTACCACACCCCGCGTGCAGGTATCAACATTAGTGAAGGTACTTGGGGAGGACATGTTATCGAGTACAATGATGTTTTCGACACTGTAAGAGAAACAGGTGATCACGGTTCATTTAACTCCTGGGGCAGAGATCGTTTTTGGAGAAGCAATCGTACGCAAATGGACAGTCTGGTAGCAACAGAACCTGACATCATCCTCCTTGATGCTAAAAAAGAAAATACAATACGGTACAACCGATTCAGATGTGACCGCGGCTGGGATATTGACTTGGATGATGGCTCCAGCAATTATCACATCTACAATAATCTTTGCTTGGGTGGAGGAATAAAGTTAAGAGAGGGTTTTTATCGAGTTGTAGAAAACAATATAATAGTTAATAATACATTCCACCCACATGTATGGTTCAAAAACAGTGGTGACGTGTTTGTCAGAAATCTGATTATGCGCCCTTATCGTCCTATCAGAGTCTCTGATTGGGGAACAGAAACAGATTACAATTTATTTACCGACAGCCTGTCATATCATGAGGCGATTAAAAATCACACAGACAAACATTCTGTCGTTTACCCTGTAACATTTAAAAATGTGCTGACCGGTGACTTCAGTATTGTAGAGATTTCAAAGTTAACCCCTTTATGCGGTTTCAAGAACTTTGAGATGGATAAATTCGGTGTAGTTTCTCCTGGTTTAAAACAATTGGCTAAACAGCCCCAAATGCCCTTCCCTACGATTTATGCCCATAAGGCTAAAAGCATAGTCACTAAAAACTGGTCGGGGTTATCTTTAAAAGAACTGGATTCAGAAGGAGAACGTTCTGCTACCGGAATGGATTCTAAACGAGGGGTATACGTCATAACTATTGATGCATTGAAAAGCCCATTACGTGACTTTATACAGGCTAATGATGTAATTCTCTCTCTGGCAGGAAAAGAAATACAAACATTGGCGGATATGGAAAAATATATTAAACAAGTTGATTTTACCAAAGTAGTGGAATTTATCATTTTCCGAAATCAAAAGAACAAACGGATATTAATCCCTGCAAACGTGGTATATCAATCAGAAGATTAAATAGTATAATAATAATTTTAGTATGAAAATAAATAGATCAATTATAGTCGCTCTATTATTGGGACTCACCAGTTGCCAAAAGAAAATAGAAATGAACCAGGAAGCCTGGGTAAAAGGAGCTTTGAATATTGCTGCCTATCAATTGGAATTAACTGCCAACGAACTTTCCGACTCTGCGAAATTGCCCAGATCCATATGGGCAGGATATGACATCAATTTTCTTGCCAATCAGTTGGAACAGAGTTCAAATTCATTCCAAAACACACTTTTAGCCAATCCTTCTGTTGAAATAATAGGTAAAAGACATCTGACTGATATCTACGATTGGACCAGCGGTTTTTTCCCCGGGAGTCTATGGTATGCCTATGAGATGACAGAAAATGAGAAATTGAAAGAACAAGCTATCCAATATACAAACTTGCTGAACCCGATAAAAAGTTTCAAAGATACGCATGATTTAGGTTTCATGATTAATTGTAGTTTCGGAAATGCTCTCCGTCTGGCTCCTAATGACAGCATTAAAAATATAATGGTGGAAACAGCAGATAATCTCTGTGCACGTTTTAATCCAGAAATAGGCTGTATTCGCTCATGGGATTTTGGACACTGGAATTTTCCGGTTATCATTGATAACATGATGAACTTGGATTTATTGTTTAACGCAACCCGACTGACTGGCGACAGCACTTATTATAAAGTAGCTGTTAAGCATGCTCAGACCACTATGAAACATCATTTTCGTCCGGATTATACATCTTATCATGTCATCAGCTACAATAATGACGGTACAATAGAAAGTAAAGGTACTTATCAAGGTAAGAATGACGATTCTGCCTGGTCGCGCGGCCAAGCTTGGGGACTCTATGGCTACACCTCATGTTATCGAGAAACTAAGGATGCTGCATTCCTCCAGGAAGCCATACACCTAGCGGATATGATAATGAAAAGGGTAACTACCGAT
>ULXJ01041781.1_pt1 | contig 22694 bp, 18 predicted proteins | sample 1960981 | NCBI WGS metagenome assembly ULXJ01 (sample SAMEA4835830, study PRJEB28245) | human gut metagenome | biome: gut microbiome; material: fecal sample | place: Denmark | collected 2008 | reverse complement strand
GGAAACAGGCTCATCAGGCTCTGCTCCACGGCGTAGCGCTCGTCGTGGCCGTGAAAGACCAGCTTCATGGGCGATCACCGGCCAGGGCCTGCAGCAGGAAGGGGTTGGTCCGTCGCTCCCGGTCCAGGGTAGTGGACTCCATGTGGCCAGGGTATACGGCCAGATTTCCCTCCAGCTTCCCCAGCCGCCGCAGGGAGGCCAGGATTTTGTCCATGGAGCCGCCAGGGAAGTCCGTCCTTCCGCAGGAGCCAGCGAACAGCGTGTCTCCGCAGAACAGGGCGTCGCCGCACCGCAGGGTGACGGAGCCCTCAGAGTGGCCGGGAGTGGCCAGCACACTGACCGTCAGGCCGCCCAGGTCCAGGGTGTCTCCCTCGTCGTAGTCAATCGCCCCGGGAACCGGCGGAAAGAGCTGGGAGAGGTAGGGGTCGCTGTCATAGGCGTCCCGGTGGTTGAGATACACAGGTACCTCCGGCCACAGCTTCCGCAGTGCCGCCACGGCGCCGGTGTGGTCGTAGTGGCCGTGGGTCAGGAGGATGGCCTGGGGGGCGCAGCCGGTCTCCGCCACGGCGGCGGACACCCGGTCAGCGTCTCCGCCGGGGTCGATAACGGCGCAGACCTGCTCATGGCAGAGAATATAGCAGTTGGTGCCGATGGGGCCCACGCACAGATGGCTGATTTTCATAGCTTGTTCTCCCTTCGGAGCGTGATGGTTCAGTGCTGGTCCGTGTCAAAGAGAATGGTCGCGGGGCCGTCGTTGCAGGAGTCCACCTGCATGTCGGCGCCGAATTCCCCGTGCTGGACATCAAAGCCCCGCTCCCGGCAGCAGGCCATAAAGTGCTCATAAAGCGGAATGGCCAGGTCGGGCTTGGCGGCGCCGGAGAAGCCGGGGCGGCGGGAGGAGGTGTCGGCGTACAGGGTGAACTGGCTCACCACCAGCAGCGCGCCGCCTACCTGCTCCAGGTTCCGATTCATTTTGCCGTTTTCGTCCTCAAAGACCCGCAGGTTGCAGATCTTCTCCGCCAGCTTCCGGGCCACCTCCTCGGTGTCCTGGGGGCCTATCCCCAGCAGTACCAGAAAGCCTCTGCCGATTTGGCCGTTGACCTGTCCGTCAATGGTGACGGAAGCCCGGGAAACCCGGGTCACCACTGCGCGCATATGCCGCACCTCTCTTTGTATATCCGATTGGTCGGATAGAAAATTCCGTTATAAACCACTTCATGGAGATAGGGTCCCGGCTCTGATCATGCAAAAAAGTCTGACTGAAAAGCCGGGGCCGGAGGTCACAGGAGATTTCCAAACTGCTCCGAACGCAAACCAGAGAAGCGTTTGCGGAGGAAAAAGGCGGAGCAGCGGAGGGAGTGACCTTTGCCTGAGAGGGCAAAGGGAAGGATCCGGAGCTTGTGACGCCGTCACCCTGCCGGTCGGTTCACCTTCAGCACACCGGAGATCTGGTTGAGCTTGTTCATCACCGTCAGCAGTTGGGCGTTGTCCCGAACTTTGATTTCCATGTGGATCATGGCAAAGTTGTCCTCGGTACTGCGGGAATTCAGCGCCGATACGTTGGTGTTGGTGGTGGACAATGCCGCGGAGATATCCAGCAGCAGGTTCCGCCGGTCCTTGCAGACCACCTCCAGAGAGGTGGGATAGCTGTCCAGCGTGTCGGTGCCCCAGGAGACTTTGATCCACCGGCCCTCCTGGCCGGGGGCGGAGCGGCGCTCCGGAGAGGCGTTGGGGCAGTCACACCGGTGGACGGACACGCCGTACCCCCGGGTGATGAAGCCGATGATGTCGTCACCGGGGACTGGGGTGCAGCACTTGGAGAACTTCACCAGGCAGTTGTCCAGGCCCTCCACAATGATGCCCTGTTCGCTCTTCACCCGCTTGGGGACGGCGGGCCGGGTCTGGTCCGGTTTGCCCTCCACCGCCACGGTGGCCTGCTTTTCCAACTGATGCTGCTTGGCGATCCGCTGCAACTCTCCGTGCATCCGGCTGACGGCCTTCTGGGCGGAGAAGCCGCCGTAGCCGATGGCGGCATACATTTCATCCAGAGAGCCGTAGGTGACTTTTTTCAGCAGGCCCGGCAGGTTCTCCGGGTCCAGAACGTCCTTCATGGGGATGCCGCAGTGCTTCAGCTCGGCCTCAAAGGCGGAGCGGCCATTGGCGATGTTCTCCTCCTTGCGCTCCTTCTTGAACCACTGGCGGATCTTGCTGCGGGCCTCGCTGGACTTGGCGATCTTCATCCAGTCCCGGCTGGGACCCTTGGCGGCCTTGGAGGTCATGATCTCCACGATGTCGCCGTTTTTCAGCACATGGTCAAAGGTGACGATGCGGCCGTTGACCTTGGCACCCACCATGTGATTGCCCACGGCGGAGTGGATGGCATAGGCGAAGTCAATGGGAGTGGCGCCGGCGGGCAGGTTCTGCACGTCGCCGTTGGGGGTGAAGACGAAGACCTCGTCGGCGAACATATCCACCTTCAGAGAGTGGATATAGTCCTCGGCGTCGGCGCCCTCCTGGTTCTCCAGCAGGCGGCGGACCCATTCGTACTTCCCCTCGGTGCCAGCGCCCTGGCCGCCCTGCTTGTATTTCCAGTGGGCGGCCACGCCGTACTCGGCGATCTCGTGCATCTCCCGGGTGCGGATCTGCACCTCGAAGGGGATGCCGTCGGTGCCCATGACGGTGGTGTGCAGGGACTGGTAGCCGTTGGGCTTGGGGGTGCCGATATAATCCTTGAACCGGCCCAGGATGGGCTTGTAGATGTCGTGGATGACACCCAGCACGTTGTAGCAGTCCCCCACGTTCTCCACGATCACCCGGAAGGCGAACAGGTCGAAGATCTCGTCCAGGGACTTGTTCTGGTTGAACATCTTCCGGTAGATGGAGTAGGGGTGCTTCATGCGTCCGTAGACGATGTGCTGGATGCCCAGTTCGTTGAGCCGGTCGTCGATCTGGACCTGGGTCCGCTGCATGAAGGCCTCGTATTCCTGGCGCTTGGCGTCCAGCTTGGAGACGATCTCCTGGTAGCCGATGGGGTCCAGGTATTTTAAGGACAGGTCCTCCAGCTCCCATTTGATCCGCTGCATGCCCAGCCGGTGGGAGATGGGGGCGTAGATCTCCATGGTCTCCAGGGACTTCTGCTTCTGCTTGGCGGGAGACTGATACTCCATGGTCCGCATGTTGTGGAGCCGGTCAGAGATCTTGATCAGGATCACCCGGATGTCCTTGCTCATGGCGATGAGCATCTTCCGCAGGTTCTCCATCTGCTCGTCTTCCTTGGTGGCGTACTGGATCCGGGTCAGTTTGCTGACTCCTTCCACCAGGTCGGCAATGGTGGGCGAGAAGAGTTTACTGATCTGCTCGTGGGTGGCGGGGGTGTCTTCGATGACGTCGTGGAGCAGGGCGGCCATAATGGACTCGGAGTCCAGCTTCAGCTCCTCCGCCACGATCTGGGCCACCGCCAGCGGGTGGATGATATAGGGCTCGCCGCTTTTGCGCTTCTGGCCCTCGTGGGCCTTCTGGGCGAATTCAAAGGCGGCGCGGATCTGGTCGAAATCGGCGGAGGGGTTGTATCCCCGGACGGTTTTTACCAGGTTTTCATATTGTTCTTGAATGGTCATGGGCGGTCACCTCTTGGCTCCCCGGTAGCTGGCCGCAACCGGGAAAGATAGGGGCAGGCGAACAGATCCACCTTCCCCTGGGTGGGATTCAGGCACAGGCGCATCCGGTCGCCCTCCCGGTTCAGGGAGATCAGCCCCCGCTCCTGGAATACCACCAGGGCCAGGGCGGACCGGAGAAAGCTCTCGCAGCCGCCGGAGAGCACCGACAGCCGCCGCAGGAAGGGCAGGGCGTTTTCCTCCGCCTTCCCCTGCCGCAACTGCCGCTCCAGAGCGGTCCAGCAGGCGGCAAACTGCCCCCGGGAGGCCCACAGCCGGGCCTTTTCCTGGCTGGTCAGCGTCTCGCCCGCCACCAGGCGGTCAATCAGCTCCAGGTCCGCCGCCTCGTGGCGGCTGGGGGTCAGGGAGGGGCGCAGGTCGATGAGCTGCAATTGCAGCGTGGTGGTGCCCCGGAAGGTGTTGGCCTGGAGATAGAAGGCGGCATCCACCCGCATACCGGCGATCACGCCGCACTCCGACTCCGTCATGGAGAAGAAGATGGCGTCGAACCGGGTGGCGCCCTTGGACAGGCGCAGCTTCAGGTGTTTGCCCTGGCCCACGGACTGGAGGGAATCCACCGTGGCGCCCAGCAGGGCGAACACAGGCCGGGGATTCCCGGAGCCATAGGGCTCCAACTGGTCCAACTGTTCTACCTCCGCCAGTGTCACGGCGGCAGGAGAGGTGATGGCGGCGTCCACGTCCAGGGAGGCCACCGGCCGCTCGCCGCCGGAGGCGGTGCGGACATAGCGGTTCATCCGGGTGCGGAAGGCGTCGATGTTGCTCTCTTGAATGGTGAAGCCGGCGGCCAGCTCATGGCCGCCAAAGCCCTCCAGCAGGTCGGAGCAGGACTCCAGCGCCGCGAACAGGTTGAACCCGCCGTAGGAGCGGCAGGAGCCCTTGCCGGTGCCATCCTTCAGGTGGATCATAAAGCTGGGGCAGGCGTACTTCTCACTGAGGCGGGAGGCCACGATGCCCACCACGCCCTGGTGCCAGTGCTCACTGGAGAGGACCAGGGCGCTGCGTTCTTCGCTGGGAAGGTGTTCGATTTTCTCGGTAGCGTCGGCGCAGATGGCCTGTTCCACCATCTGCCGCTCCCGGTTCAACTGGCACAACTGCCGGGCCAGTTCTTCCGCCCGGGCGGGATCGTCGGTCTCCAGCAGGTCCGCGGCCAGATCCGCCGCACCCATGCGGCCGGCGGCGTTGATCCGGGGCGAGAGCACGAAGCCGATCTGAATGGAGGACACCGGCTTGCCGGCCAGGCCCGCCTCCCGCAGCAGGGCGTGGATGCCCACAAAGTCCGTGTGGGGCAGGGCCTTCAGGCCGCAGTAGACGATGGTGCGGTTCTCCCCCTCCATCCGCATGACATCGGCGATGGTGCCGATGGCGGCCAGGGTGCAGTACCGGGCGAAGAGGGCTTCCTCCCGGCTGCGGCCACCCAGGGCCAGCACCAGCTTCAGCGCCACGCCCACCCCGGCCAGATGCTTGAAGGGATAGGGGCAGTCCGGCCGGTGGGGGTCCACCACCGCCACGGCGGCGGGCAGGGTCTCCTTGCACTCATGATGGTCCGTCACCACCACATCCATACCCAGGGAGGCGGCAAAGGCCACCTCCTCATTGCCGGTAATGCCGCAGTCCACGGTGATCATCAGCGTGGCGCCCCGGTCCCGCAGGGACTGGATGGCATCCCGGCTGAGGCCGTAGCCGTCCTCCACCCGGCGGGGGATATACCGCAGGCAGTGGGCGCCGCAGCGGCGGAGATAGTCCATCAGCAGCACCGTAGAGGTGATGCCGTCCACGTCATAGTCGCCGAAGACGGCGATGGTCTCCCCATCGCTGAGGGCCCGCTGGATCCGGGCCACGGCCTTATCCATATCCTGCATCAGCATGGGGGACAGGGACAGGCTCCGCTCCCGCTCCAGGGCGGCTGCGGCGTCCTCCGCCGTGGTGACGCCTCGGGCCGCCAGCACCGTGGACAGCAGATAGGGGTAGCCGGCGCTTTGCAGCCGGTCCACGTCTGCCGCCGCAGGGGCGCCGATGTTCCACTTCTTGAATTTCAAAGACGTCCCCTCCTTTCCGCAGGCAGACAGTCATAGTAATCCATAATAACTAACCTATTATAGCAGGCAAGATGTGAAAGGTAAAGAAAAATTCTGGATGGTGGCGTTTTTTGATCCTGCGGAGGCGGGATTCGACAGGGTTGATTTGACTATGGTGGAGGATTCTGTTACAATAGCCGCTGTATTATGGCCCCTGAAGTGCCGGGAAAGGCGGATTTTCGCCCCGGCGAGGCCAAAATATGAACAAAGGAGCGAATGAAATCAACATGAAACGAAGGTTGCAACGCCTGTGTTCCTGCGCCCTGCTGTGTGCTTTGCTGCTGGCGGCGCTGCCGCTGCCTGCGGCGGCTGCCTCCACCGGCTTTTCCGACGTGCCCGCCACCCACTGGGCGGCGGATGAGATCCGCCGGGCCGGGGAGCTGGGGCTGTTTCAGGGAGACAGCCGGGGCCGCTTTGGCCTTGGAAATTCCATGACCCGCGGCGCCTTTGCCGTGGTGCTGTGCCGCCTGTTCGGCTGGGAGATGGAGACGCCCGAAACCGGGTCCTACACCGACAACCAGGACACCTCCGCATGGTATTACAGCGCGGTGGAGACCGCCTACGCCCACGGCGCCGTCACGGACCAGACCGACGCCTTCCGGCCTAATGATGCCATTACCCGGGAGGAGGTGGCTGTCATGCTGGTGCGGGCCATGGGCTACGGCACTATTGCGGGCCTTACCCAGGAACTGGATCAGCCCTTCACCGATGTGAGCACCAATGTGGGCTATATCACCATGGCCTATGAGCTGGGTGTGATCAGCGGCACCTCCGACACCACCTTCTCCCCGGACAAGACCGCCACCCGGGAGCAGGCGGCGGTGATGCTGATGCGGGTGTATGACAAGTATTTTCAGGCCAGCCTGGAGCGGACGGGAATCGTCTCCTCCGCTGAGGGGCTGATGGACCTGACCGGCTATACCACCGTGGCCGTGGCGGCCCAGCGGATGATCTACGCCGGCGGCACAAAACTGATTACCACAATGGAGGACGAAGCGGTTTCCGCCGTCCGGTCCGCGGCAAAGGCCGCCGGAGCGGTGCAGCTCCTGTATGTCTCCGGCACGGGCACCGCGCTGAAGGACAGTGCGGGCAGCACGGTTTCCCTGCTGGCTGACGCGGTAAAGGCGGGCGGTTATGACGGACTGTTTTTGGATGTGGCGCAATTGGGAATGAAGCAGATGCGCAGCTTCACCACCTTGGTGGAGGCCCTGCACAAGGCCCTGGGAGACAAGCTGCTGTATGTTATGGTGGAGGCCCCCGCCTGGAGCGGCCAGCCCTATGACGGCTATGATTATGCAGCTCTGGCCCAGGCGGCGGACAAGCTGGTGGCCCGGTTGGCACCCTATGTCCAGGAGGTGGAGGGATTCCCCGTGGCGCCCCAGGAGCCCCTGGAGGAGGTCTACTACGCCCTGGCAGAGCTGAAGGAGCAAGTGGGCGGAGAGAAGCTGAGTTTGCTGCTGACCACCACTGGCTCCCTCTGGACCGGCGGAAAAGAGGCGGGCACGCTGACTGCCGCCCAGATCCAGGAGCTGCGGCAGTCCCTTTTCACTGAGGAGTATTACTCCGGCCGCTACGCCTGCGCGTACCTGACGGACGCGTCGGAAGAGGAGCTGCGGGTGGCATGGTACCTGGATGGGACCGCTGTGGCCCAGCGGGCCCGGATGGCGGCCTTCTTCGGTGTGGAGGAGCTGTGCTTCAGTGATTTGAGCTCCATGGCCGCCTACGAGGACTATGATCTGCTGGAAGGCCTGAATTGAGCAGTTCCTTGGAAACTCCGAAAAAGAAAACCGCTCCCGCCAACAGGCGGGAGCGATTTTTTCTCTATCAAGCAGGGATTACAGGAATTTCTGCATCCCGTCGGTGGCAGAGGAGATATCGGCGCTGATGGTAACGGTGAACTTGATGTTGTTGCGCTCACCGAACAGATCCAGCCAGTTGAGGAAGTCCTCGGTCTCCTTGCCCACATCCTGGCCCACGGTCTTGCACAGGTTGTCGATGAACACGTGGGAGATGTCGTAGTTTCCAGCGTACAAGCCGCTGATAAAGCCGCGGAACAAATCGTAATTGTTCAGCTTATATTCCTGCGCGTCGATCAGGCGGATGTGGTAGTGGATGTCATAAGTCATATTGCGGTTGGCCTCGATGCATACCACGTTGCCGGGCTCGTCCTTCGCCGCGTTGTTAATCAGTTCGATGAGCTGTTTGGTCTTGCCGGAACCCTTCACGCCCATAATCAATCTGACCATATCAAATCACTCCTGTCAAATAGAATTGCCGGGGGAAAACGGTTTGCTGTTATGTTCAGCATAGCATAAGATCCGGTAAAATACAATGGAAAAACTGAAAGAAAAACTTTGTTTACAAAATCCAGACGATGAAACCGTAATTTCTGGAATCGGTACCGGATTTGCCCGGCCAGCGGAAAAACTGAAATACCATGGAAAACCGCCGCCACGGGGGTGGCTTTCGCAGGCGCGTCTGACCGTATCGGCACAAGGCTGTCGCGGCAGTTCTGGACGCAGGGCAGTGCGCTCCGGGCAGAAAGACCGCTTTGGCGTTGTTTCCGCATATTTTCCGGATGGGGATAAACCTCTCAAAACCTGCTCAGCCTGGCGAAAGGAGCTTTCGCCAGGCTGAGCGGCGCCTCCGGGCGCAGAATGTCTGTTATTTGCCCAGCTTGGATTCCAACTCAGCCCGGCGGTCCTCGTAACCAGGCTTGCCCAGCAGGGCGAACATGTTCTTTTTGTAGGCCTCCACGCCGGGCTGGTCAAAGGGATTCACGTCCAGCAGATAGCCGGACAGGCCGCAGGCGTATTCAAAGAAATAGATCAGCTCGCCCAGGTCACCGGCGGTGCGGCCGCCGGCCTCCACGATCACGTTGGGCACGCCGCCCTCGGTGTGGGCCAGCAGGGTGCCCTCCATGGCCCGGTCCCGGATGAAGTCCATGGACTTGCCGGCCAGGAAGTTCAGGCCATCGCCGTCCTGCTGGTCCGCCGGCACGGTCATCTGGCGCTGGGAGGCGCCCAGACGCACCACGGTCTCAAACATCAGCCGTCTGCCCTGTTGTATGTACTGGCCCATGGAGTGCAGGTCCGCGGTGAATTCCACGCTGGCCGGGAACAGGCCCTTGCCATCCTTGCCCTCGCTCTCGCCGAAGAGCTGCTTCCACCACTCCGCCATAAAGCGGAAGGCGGGGTCATAGCAGGCCAGCAGCTCGATGGAGCGGCCGGAGCGGTACAGCTCGTACCGGATGGCGGCGTATTGCCACGCCGGGCATTGATAGGAGGGATCGGCGCACACCTCCATCATCCGGGCGGCACCGGCCATCAGCGCCTCAATGTCCACACCCGCCACGGCAATGGGCAGCAGACCCACGGCGGTCAGCACGCTGTACCGGCCGCCCACCTCGTCGGGCACCACGAAGGTCTCCCAGCCCTCGGCGTCCGCCAGGGACTTCAGGGCGCCACGGTGTTTGTCGGTGGTGGCGTAGATCCGCTGCCGGGCGCCCTCCTTGCCGTACCGCTCCTCCAGAGCGGCCCGGAAGAAGCGGAAGGCCACGGCGGGCTCGGTGGTGGTGCCGGACTTGGAGATGACGTTGACAGAGAAGTCCACGCCCTCCAGCAGGTCCAGCACCTCGCCCATGGCGTCGGAGCTGAGGCCGTTGCCCACGAAGTAGACATTGGGGGTGCTCTTCTTTTTCAGGTTGTAGTTGGGGGAGCACAGGCAGTCGATGACGCCCCGGGCGCCCAGATAGGACCCGCCGATGCCGATGACCACCAGGGCCTGGGAATTGCCCTGGATGCGGGCGGCGGCGGCCTGGATGCGGGCGAATTCCTCCCGGTCATAGTCCCGGGGCAGATGGACCCAACCGGTGAATTCTCCACCGGCACCAGAGCCGTTTTGCAGCTTCTCATGGGCCCGCTTCAGGCGGGGCAGCAGGGCCTCCTCATAGGGAAGGGGCAAAAAGGTTTGCATTTGAAACAACTTCACATCCAGCATGGCAATGGTCCTCTCTTTCGTAATGACGCCGCAACAGGCGCCGCCGGCTGGTAAGAAGAGGAATTTTACCCCCGCCGGTCGGTCATGTCACTTTGCTTCTAAATTATACCACCCCACCACCTCCGACACAAGAGAAAAACGTCGGACGGTGCCGTTCCCCGTCTCAGGCGGACAGCAACGCCATCCGCAGCATCCGCAGCAGCATCTGGCCGAAAGTGATCCGGGGGATCTCCTCCCCTGCCAGGATGGGGATCTGGGCGATGGCCTCCTCTCCGCAGGTGACGGTCAGGGTCCCCAACTGGTCCCCCACGGCCACCGGCGCCTCCACCGATTCCGCCAGTTCCACCGTCTGGGTCAGATTCCCGGCCTGGGTCTTTTCCACCAGCAGGTGGTCCCCCTCCCCCAGCACCGGCTGAACGGTGGCCTGAGTGCCCAGAGACACCGGCACCGGCGCCAGAGGCGTCTGGGGTGCTACGGAGGCCAGGGCGTAGGTGGCAAAGCCGTAGTTCAGCAGGGCCTGGGCGTCCTCGAATCGCTGGGCGGAGGTGGAGCCCTTCATGATCACCGCGATCAGCTCCATGCCGTCCCGCTCCGCCGTGGCGGAGAGACAGTACAGGGCGCTGTCGGTGGAGCCGGTTTTCAGGCCTGTGGCGCCCTCGTAAAAGCGGATCAGCCGGTTGGTGTTCACCAGGGAGGACGCCCCGTTCCGAAGAGAGTCCATCCAGATGGTGGTGTACTGGCGAATGTCCGGGTGATTCAAAATCAGCTCCCGGCTCATCAGGGCGATGTCATAGGCGGAGGTGACATGGCCCTCGGCGGGCAGGCCCGTGGCGTTTTTGAAGGTGGTATCCGCCATGCCCAGCTCCGCCGCCCGCTGGTTCATCCGGTCCACAAAGGCCTCCTCGCTGCCTGCCACGGCCTCGGCCAGGGCTACAGCGCAGTCGTTGGCGGACACCACGCATACCGCCTTGAGCATGTCGGACACGCTCATCTGCTCATTTTCCTCCAGCCAGATCTGGCTGCCGCCCATGGAACAGGCGTGGGCGGAGGCGGTGACGATGTCGTCGTAGTGAAGGGTCCCGGCGTCGATGGCCTCCATGACCAGCAGCAGCGTCATCACCTTGGTGACGCTGGCGGGCTCCAGCTTGGCGTGCTCGTCCTTGGCGAAGAGCACCGTGCCGGTCTCCTTCTCCATCAGCAGCGCCGAGGGCGCCTCCACCTCCAGAGCACCGGCGCCGGTGGTCAGAATCAGCACCGCGCACAGCAGCGTGACAAATCGTTTCATGTCCATCCCCCTTTGCAACGTTGCTACACTCTATGAGGGGACGGGGACATTCATGACGGGCCGTCAATTTTCGGGTTGCATTTTGACAGTGGGTGTGGTATCATACACTTCAGACCCGCGGCTGTAGTTCATCGGTAGAACGGCAGCTTCCCAAGCTGCATAGGTGGGTTCGACTCCCATCAGCCGCTCCATAAAAAGGACCACACCCTCGGGTGTGGTCCTTTTTATGGACAGATGCCGTGAGGCTCCAGACCGCCGGACAGGACCGGGGCAGACGGCTGCGGATAAGGGAGAAAAGCCAGGGCGCGCCATCAGGCGCGCCCTGGCTTGCGTTTCAGGGGGGATTATTTGCCGTACTGCTCCATACGCCAGACAATGGCGGAGAGCTGGCCACGGGTCAGGGTGTTGTTGGGCCGGTAGGTGCTGGTACCGTTGCTGAAATAGCCCTCCACGATGCCGGCGGCATTCAGGGCCCGCACGGAGGCATCCGTGGTGTCGGTAAAGGGCTGCACGCTGGAGAGGTTGGAGGTATCCAGCTTCATGGCGCCGGCGGCGATCTGGGCCACCTGCTGCCGGGTGATGGGCTTGCTCAGATTCACGTCGCTGCGGGTGATGATGCCGTCAGCCTGGGCCTTGGCCAGATAGCCACTGAACACGTTGGAATTCACGGCGGGCTGCTCGGGGTAGCCGGCGGCCAGCATGATCAGCTTCAATGCCGCGCCGTAGGTGACGGTATTATCCGGCTTGAAGGAGCCGTCGGCATAGCCGTCGATGACGTTGGCGTCGCTGAGCTCCACCACGTACTTATAGCACCAGGTGGAGGTGGACACGTCCTTAAAGCTCTTGGCGGTATTGAGGACGCCCAGGGAGAACAAGCCTGTGGCGAAAGCCGTGCCGCTGCTGTTGTAAGCCACATAGGGGATCTGCACGGAGCCGGTAAAGGTGGAGTTGGGCACGAACCGGAGCTGGCTGATCTGCTGGGTACCGGAGCCATAGGTATAAAGGGCATTGCTGGTGGCCCGGACGGAGCCGGAGCCTACATACACGGTGCCCTGAGAGGCTGCAGGCAGGGACAAGAGCTGGATACTGTTCAGGGCCACGCCACTGGCGGAGGAAACCGCGCTGTAAATGGCGCTGGCCGGGAAGGACACGGCGGAGTTCCGCTGGGTCACCCCGTAGACCTCCGACACGGTGGTGGAGTTGACACTGATCAGGATGTTGCCGCTGACGGAGCGGGAGCCGCTGCCATAGGCGGTAAAGGGAATGACATCGCAGTAGTTGTTGCCGGCAGGCACGTAGGTCAGCTCCGTCAGTGCGTACTGGGCTGTGGAGACAGGGCTGAAATAGAGCACCTGGCTGTTGTAGTTGGAAGAGGACAGCCGCAGGCTGGTAGAGATGCCGTACTTGCTGGCGCCGTAATAGTTGTAGTACAGGCTACCGGTGGTAGGCGCCCCGCCCAGAGTCACGTATTGCAGCGTGTAGCCGGGGTTGCTCTTGCTGAAGTACCGGGCGATGTCGTTGGCGTTGATCTGGACCTTGGAGCCGTAAGTGGTGGCGTAGCGGATCTCGCCGGAGACGATGGAGGAGCTGGTGGACTTGCCGGCAGTAATGGTCAGCTTGCCATCCACATAGCGGCTGGAATTGTAATAGGCCCGGAAGGTCAGCGTCACGTCATCCTTGAAGTTCCGGTCGGCCACGAAGGTCAGATCATCCAGGTCATACTCCTCGTAGTATTCGTCATAGGAGCCGTCGTAATAGAAGGTGTAGCTGCTCAGGTTGCTTCTGGTCAGGGTCTTTTCGTTCTTGCCGCCGTAATCGTAGTAGAGCGTGCCCTGGGCGAAGGCGGAAGAGTCGGGCCGGTCGAAGACCACATAGCGCAGAGAACCGGTGGAGTTTTTGTCAAAGAATTTATAAAAGTCATCCTCATCCAGGTTCACCCGGCCGCCGGCCTCCACCTCATAGGTGAAGTCCGCCTTGGCAGAGCTGGACTTCCCGGTGGTAATGGTCAGCTTGCCGTCCACATAGCGGCTGGAGTTGTAATAGGCCCGGAAGGTCAATGTCACATCGTCCTCAAAATCCTTATCGGCCACGAAGGTCAGATCGTCCAGGTCGTACTCCTCGTAATATTCGTCATAGGAGCCGTCGTAGTAGAAGGTGTAGCTGCTTAGATTGCTTCTGGTCAGGATTTTCTCGTTCTTTCCACCGTAATCGTAGTAGAGCGTACCTTCGGAGAAAGCGGAGGAGTCGGGGCGGTCAAAGACCACATAGCGCAAGGACCCGCTGGAGGAGTTCTTGTCGAAGAAATCATAGAAGTCGTCCTCGTCCAGGTTCACCCGGCTGCCAGCCGCCACCTCATAGGTCAGGTCTGCTTTGGCGGAGCTGGATTTGCCAGCGGTGATGACAAGAGTGCCATCCACATAGCGGCTGGAATTGTAATAGGCCCGGAAGGTCAACGTCACATCGTCCTCAAAATCCTTGTCAGCCACGAAGGTCAGATCGTCCAGGTCGTACTCCCCATAGTATTCATTATAGGAGCCGTCGTAGTAGAAGGTGTAGCTGTTCAGATTGCTCCTGGTCAGGATTTTCTCGTTCTTTCCGCCGTAGTCATAGTAGAGCGTACCTTCGGAGAAAGCGGAGGAGTCAGGCCGGTCGAACTCCACATAGCGCAAGGACCCGCTGGAGGAGTTCTTGTCGAAGAATTTATAAAAGTCGTCCTCATCCAGATTGATCCGACCGCCGGCCGCCACCTCATAGACCACCTTATTGTTGGAGGTGGTGGAAGAGGATTTTCCGGTGGTGATGGTCACCGTACCATCCACATAGCGGCTGGAGCTGTAATAAGCCCGGAAGGATAGTGTCACATCATCCTCGAAATCTCTGCCGGCCACGAAGGTCAGGTTATCCAGATCATACTCTTCGTTTTTCCCGTCATAGCTGCTGTCATAGTAGAAGGTGCCGCTGGCAAGGGAGCTCCGGGTAAAGGAGGTCTCATCCCTTCCACCGTAGTCATAGTAGAGTGTCCCCTCGGAGAAGGCAGAGGAATCGGGCCGGTCGAACTCCACATAGCGCAGGGTGCCGGAGGAGGCGTACTTATTGAAGAAAGCATAAAAATCGTCCTCATCCAGGTTCACCCGGCCGCCGGGAGATACCTGGTAGGTGATATCGCCCGCGCTGCCGCTGCTACTGCTGCGCATGGTCATGGAGCAGACATCACACCGGCCATCCCGGTTTGCATCCACATGTGTGCCCCGGGAGGTGGGGTCCTCTGCCCCGCACTTGGAACAGACTCTCCAATGATAGGTGTCATTGTAAGTGTAATTGTAGAACGTGTGCGGTAGCGTGGCGACGTTTTCAACGCCCACCGCCCCGCAGGTATCGCAGGTATAGACCCGCATGCCGGTCTTGGAACAGGTGGGTTCCCAGTAGACCGACAGGGTGGTGGAGGTATGGGGGCAGTCGGCTTTGCCGCCGGTCCAGGTGACAGCAGCGCCCGCCATCGGGATCATACTCACCATCAGAGTCAGGGCCAGCAGAACTGCCGGCAGTTTTGTACGGAAAAATCGTTTCATCTGGAATCCCTCCATTTGATTACACGGATTTTACGTTAACCTATTACTTCTCCTTGTACCATATCGAAAAGCGCTCTTGCAATCATGAACAAATTGTGAACGAATGCTCCTTTTTTAAAAAAATTTTTGAAGGCTGTCCGCAAGGGGAAGATTCGCCGGTTTTTTTCGCATTTTTCTTTACAAATTCTGTTTCCTCCTATATAATACTATGGCTAATGAAATTCTATGGATGGAGAAATCGTCATGGCCTTGATCGAATACGACGAATACAAGCAGAAATTGCGGGAGCTGGGGCCGGAACTGGACAAGCTCTCTGCCGCCCTGGATATGGACGGCGCCCAGGCGGAGGCGGCCAAGCTGGAGGATGAGACTGCCCAGGATGGCTTCTGGAACGATCTGGAGCGGTCCCAGAAGGTTCAGCAGCGGCTCAAGCAGTTGCAGAACAAGATCGCCCGCCACAAGAAGCTGGTGAGCGAGTGGGAGGATCTGACCGCCCTGTGTGAGATGGGCCAGGAGGCGGAGGACGAAGAGCTGCTCTCCGAGCTGAAAGAGGGCTATGCCACTTTGGAGGAAAAGGTGGAGGAGACCCGGCTGACTACCCTGTTGTCCGGAGAGTATGACGCCAACAGCGTTATTCTGACCTTCCACGCCGGTGCCGGTGGCACCGAGGCCCAGGACTGGGCCCAGATGCTCTACCGGATGTATACCCGCTGGGCGGAACGCCACGACTTTGCCTGGAAGACCCTGGACTACGAGGAGGGGGACGAGGCCGGCATCAAGTCTGCCACCATCTCCATCGAGGGGGAGAACGCCTACGGCTTCCTGAAGAGTGAGAACGGCGTCCACCGTCTGGTGCGGGTGTCTCCCTTTGACGCCAACGCCCGCCGGCAGACCTCCTTTGCCGCGGTGGAGGTCATGCCGGAGATCGAGGACGACAACTCGGTGGAGATCCGGCCGGAGGACATTGAGATGCAGGTCTACCGGGCCAGCGGCGCCGGCGGCCAGCACGTCAACAAGACCTCCTCCGCCGTGCGGCTGATCCACAAGCCCACCGGCGTGGTGGTGGCCAGCCAGCAGGAGCGCAGCCAGGTCCAGAACCGGGAGAACTGCATGAAGATGTTGCGGGCCAAGCTGATGGAGCTGAAGGCTCAGCAGCACGCGGAAAAAATTTCCGACATTAAGGGTGTGCAGATGAAGATCGAGTGGGGCAGCCAGATCCGCTCCTACGTTTTCATGCCCTATCAGATGGTGAAGGACACCCGCACCGGCTATGAGACCGGCAACATCGACAGCGTGATGGATGGCGATCTGGATGGGTTCATCAACGCCTATCTGACCCAGTTGGCCACCGGTGAACTGAAAAAGTAAGCCCCAAAAGGCGTGGCCTTGCGCCACGTCCTTTTTGTGGAAAAAGTGCTTTGCGGATTTGATAAATCCATTGAGAGACGAGAAAGGATGAGAGAAAAATGGAACGTCAATCCTCTTCCGCCGCCCCCCAGGAGAATAAAATGGGCGTGCAGCCTGTGGGCCGGCTTCTGGCCAGCATGGCGATTCCCATGATGATTTCCATGTTGGTTCAGGCTCTTTATAACGTGGTGGACAGTGTGTTCGTGGCCCAGATCAGCGAGGACGCCCTGAACGCCGTGTCCCTGGCGTTTCCCCTGCAGAATCTGATGATCGCCGTGGGCTCCGGCACCGCCGTGGGTATCAATGCCCTGCTGTCCCGCTCCCTGGGCGAGAAAAACCAGGCCATGGCGGACCGGGCCGCCAACACCGGCATTTTTCTGTCCCTGTGCAGCTTTGTACTCTTTGCCCTGATCGGTATTTTCCTGTCCCGGCCCTTCTTCCTGGTGCAGGCCGCGGGGGAGGACGCCATCGTGGAGTATGGCACCCAGTATGCCAGCATCTGCCTGGGCTGCTCGGTCGGTGTGTTCTGTCAGTTCTGCTTTGAGCGGCTGCTGCAATCCACCGGCCGCACCTTCTTTGCCATGTGCACCCAGTTGATCGGCGCCCTGATCAACATTGTCATGGACCCTATTTTGATCTTCGGCCTCTTCGGCGCTCCCCGGATGGAGGTGGCCGGTGCGGCTGCGGCCACAGTGCTGGGGCAGGTGATCGCCGCCTGCATTGCCTTGATCCTGAACATCAGGTGTAATCCCGATGTCAACATCAGCCTCCGGCAGGTCCGCTGGGACCGCCGGGTCGCCGGGGAGATCTACCGGGTGGGCTTCCCCTCCATCGTCATGCAGTCCATCAGCTCGGTGATGGTCTTTGGCATGAACAAGATCCTCTTCAGCTTCACCAAAACGGCTACCGCCGTGTTCGGCGCTTACTTCAAGTTGCAGAGCTTTGTGTTCATGCCGGTGTTCGGTCTCAACAACGGCATGGTGCCTATCGTCAGTTATAACTACGGCGCCGCCCGTCTGGACCGGGTCAAACGGACCGTAAAGCTGGCCATCATTGCTGCCATGTGCATCATGACAGTCGGCTTTGTCGTGTTCCAGGCCATCCCCGGCACGCTGCTGCGCTTTTTCAGCGCCTCCGACGAGATGCTGCAGATCGGCAATGTGGCCCTGCGCATCATCAGCTTCTCCTTCCTGCTGGCTGGGTTCTGCGTCATCACCGGCTCTGTGTGTCAGGCGATCGGAAACCCCATTCACAGCCTGATCGTCTCTGTGGCCCGGCAGTTGGTGGTACTGCTGCCGGTGGCGTGGTTGCTGTCCCTGACCGGCCGGCTGGAGCTGGTGTGGGTGGCCTTCCCGGTGGCGGAGCTGATTTCCCTGACCCTCAGCATCATCTTCCTGCGCAAGACCATGCGGACGGTGGAGGCCCGTATCGGCAACAAAGCTGCCTGACAACACATATGAATGAAAACGGCGGAGACGAAAGCCTCCGCCGTTTTTTCCTCTGTTTTTCCTCCGCTCCAAAGGACAGGAGTGCGAGGCACTTCCATGAAGGAGGGAGAGGTACGGTCACCGTGCGGAATGCCATTTCCGAAACAGCACGGCCTGACCCTTTGCAAAGAAACGAAAACAGGCGCCCCGCGAAAGCCGGGCGCCTGTGGGGCGTGGGGACGCTTACAGATTGTTGTCCAGGACGGAGGTGAAGGCTCCGGCGGGCATGACGCCCACCTTCCGGTCAAACTCCTTGCCGTTCTTCAGGAACACCACGGTGGGGATGCTCATGACGCCGAAGCGCCGGGCCAGATCCGGCTCCTCGTCCACGTTCACCTTGCCCACCAGGACCTTGCCCTCGTACTGATCGGCGATGGACTCCACCACCGGGGAGAGCATCTTGCAGGGGCCGCACCAAGAGGCCCAGAAATCCACCATGGCCAGGGGGGCCGCCTCCACGGCGGCGTCAAACTCAGAGGTGTTGAAATGTTTGATTGCCATTGCTCATTACTCCTTTATATGATTATTTTTGAAATCGTTGTATGTTTCGCAGGACTCCCTACAGAGGGTACCCGCCTGCGCCGTGCTTCATGCGCCTAGCCTTTTCTGGCCTGCCGCTCCAGGTCCGAGACGTAGGCGGCGGCGCTCTGGCCGGCGATCAGCCCTTCTCCGGCGGCCTTTACCGCCTGGAGGGGCCCACCGGTGCAGTCCCCGGCAGCGAAGAGGCCCGGCAGATTGGTGGCCATCCGGCGGTCCACCGCCACATAGCCCTTCTCCACCGCCAGGCCCGGGAACAGATCCGTGGGGGCCAGGGTGGGCCGCAGAATGAACACGCACGCCACCTTCGCCGTCTTTCCGTCGCAGGTGACGGAGCGGACGCGGTCGGTTCCCTGGATCTCGCAGGTCCGGGGCCGGTCGAAGTAGGTGACGCGGCAGCCGATCCGCTCCAAAAATTCCGCCTCCTGCCGGGCGGAGTCGCTGTAACCCAGCACCGCCACGTCCTTTTCCCGGTAGAGCATCCCGTCGCAGGTGGCGCAGTAGCTGACGCCCCGGCCCAGGAACTCTGCCTCACCGGGGAACTTCTTCCCCCGGGCCACGCCCGCCGCCAGAATGATGGCTTTGGCGTTGTACATGTCGGGCCCCACGCTGACGTACCAGGCGTCCGGCATCTGGACGGAGGAGAGAACCCGCCCCGTCAGGAATTCCGCACCAGAGCGCTCCGCATGGCGGTGCAGGGTCGTCAGCAGCTCTGCTCCGGAGACACCCGGCAGACCCGGATAGTTATCCACCCGCTCCGCCGGCCACAGGGGATTTTCCTCCAGAGGATTGGAGACCACCAGGACACTGCGGCCCCGGGCCCGGACGTTGACCGCTGCGGACAATCCCGCCGGGCCACCGCCGATCACCAGAATGTCACAGGACATATGTAGAGGCCTCCTCTCCCATCAGTATCGCCACCACGCCGGCAGCCACCGGCGAGGATACGTGATAGATCACTTCGTTGCCGGACCGCTCCGTGGACACCACGCCCGCCGCCCGCAGCTTCTGCAAATGCTGGGAGATGCAGGACTGGGACATGCCCGTGGCCCGCTCCATGCAGGAGACGTTGTGGCAGCCTCGGCGCAACAGCCCGTGGACGATCCGCAGGCGGACGGGGTTGGACAGGGCCTTCAGCAGCTCCGCCCGCTCCTGGTAATCGATCTGTACATCCATCCTTTGCACCGTCCTTTCTGCTTCCTGCTTGCAATATTAGAGTATCATAATGTTATCATTATAAAAGTAGCTTTTGCAACAATTTAAAAATTTTCTTGTAGCTGATCACGGGGCCTGACCGGCGCTGCCGGCCGCTTTGGGCCGGCACAGGTACCAGGCGCCGTCCAGCAGGAGAGCCAGCCCCTCCTCCGTTTCCGCCACGGGCGTGCCGGGCGGGCAGCAGTTGGCCTGGCCGTTTTCCCGGGGAAAGGTCTCTGTTTCAGCGGTGACAGTCCCGATGACGGCGCTCTCCGGGACATCGTCCGCCTCCTGAACGGACAAATAATAAATTGTGTCGTTCCACATCAGGGCGGAGGCATAGTCTGTCTCCGTGTCACTGGCGCAGCCGGTCAGCCACAGGATCAGCACCAGCAAAGCTAGATGTCTTTTCATTGACGCAGTCTCCTCTCTGTCAGGGAAGCTGTATACAGATAAAGACGAAAGAAACCGGCCAGGGTTTTGGACCCGCGCTGAAAATTCCCGGCCTGAAGAGGAAACAGGGCGGTTGCTTTTGCTGCCGGAGTTTGATACACTGATTCTGCAAAGCAATGGGAGCCGGCGGGACATCCCACCGGCTCCCTATTCAAAAAAGCGGCGGCGCTCCGCGCCAGGGGCGGACGCTGCGCGGAAGAGTCAACTGGGGGGCGCCCTCCGCTTGGGGTATCCTATGCGGCGCAGCCCTCCGCCGCCACAGGGGCCGGCGGCCCGGCCCAGGGGCGGAGGCCCTTCCCATTTCAAGAAAAGAGGGGTTTTCCATGGTAAAGATCGCACCCAGCATTCTCTCCGCCGATTTTGCGAATCTGGAGCGGGACATCCAGCGGATCTCCACCGCCGATTACGTCCATGTGGACGTGATGGACGGCATGTTCGTCCCCAACATCACCATCGGCATTCCGGTGGTCAAGTCGCTGCGGCCCACCACCACACTGCCCATGGACGTTCATCTGATGATTGTGCAGCCGGTGCGGTATGTGGAGCAGTTCTGTGACGCCGGCGCCGACCTGGTGACGGTCCATGTGGAGTCCGATACGGCGGAGAACATCCACGCCGCCATCGACAAGATCCACGCCAAGGGGAAAAAGGCCGGCATTGTCCTCAAGCCCAAGACCCCCGCGGAGGCGGCATTGCCCTACCTGGAGAAGGTGGAGCTGATTCTGGTGATGACGGTGGAGCCGGGCTTCGGCGGCCAGAAATTCATGGCCGACATGATGCCCAAGGTTTCCACCATCCGGGCCTGGATCGACGAGAAGAACCCGGACTGCGAGCTGGAGGTGGACGGCGGCGTGGACCCGGAGACCTGCAAGGTCTGCATCGCCGCCGGAGCCAATGTGCTGGTGGCCGGCAGCGCCGTCTACAAGGCGGAGGATATCCCTGCCCGCATCGCCGCCCTCCGGGGATGAGGGGGCGCCTATGACCGGATACAACCATCTGCCCAGAGTTCCCCTGGGCATCTATCCAACGCCCTTTTACAAGCTGGAGCAGATCAGTGCCCAATACGGCCGGGACATCTACATCAAGCGGGATGACCTGTGCGGCGTGGCGCTAGGGGGCAACAAGGTCCGCAAGCTGGAGTACCTGCTGGCGAAGGCAAAGGCCGACGGCTGCGACACGGTGTTCACCACCGGCGGGGCCCAGTCCAACCACGCCATGCTGACCGCCGCCTGCGCCGACCGGCTGGGGATGAAGACCATCCTCCTGCTGAAGGACCGGGGCGTCACCGGTCACCTGGGCAACCTGGTGCTGGACGAGATCTACGGTGCCCAGGTCCGCCTGATCGACACCGACGACTATCAGGACATCTACCGGGAGATGGACCGCCTGGGCGCCGAACTGGCGGCCCAGGGCCATAAGTGCTGCCCCATTCCCGTGGGCGGGTCCACGGCTCTGGGGGCCATTGGGTACGTCCACTGCGTGGAGGAGCTGGCTGCCCAGACCCCGGAGGGGGTCACCATCGACCACATCGTCTCCGCCACCGGCTCCGGCGGCACCACCGCCGGGCTGCTGCTGGGGGCGAAACGGTATCTGCCGGACGCCAAAGTCACCGGCATCGGTGTGGACGACGACCCCTTTGAGGAGATCGTCCCCCGCCTGGCCGCCGGGGCGGCGGAGCTGCTGGGGTGGGACCTGTCCCGCCGGGACGGCGACTTTGAAATGGTCTACCACGTGGGTCCCGGCTACGCCATTCCCAACCCGGAGGACACCCCCTATATCCGGGAGCTGGCCCGGACGGAGGGCATTCTGCTGGACCCGGTCTACACCGGCAAGGCCTGGGCGGGCATGCTGCGGCTGCTGAAAGAGGGGCGCTTCCCCGGCGACGGCGCCCTGGCCTTTGTCCACACCGGCGGCGCGGCGGCGTTGTTTGCCATGGACCTGCCGGAAGCATCGAAATAAAGGAGCGTACCATACACCATGGAATATTTCCCCGCACCCCTTGAAAAACTGGTGGAGCAGTTTGCCCGGCTGCCGGGTATCGGCGGTAAGTCCGCCCAGCGGCTGGCCTTCTACGTGCTGGGCCTGCCGGAGGAGGAGGCCCGGGAGTTCGCCGAGGCCATTCTGGACGCCAAGCGCAGCGTCACCTGCTGCCCGGAGTGCCAGAACTTCACCGCCGGGGGCCTGTGCCCCATCTGCGCCTCCCCCAAGCGGGACCCGTCCACCATCTGCGTGGTGGCAGACCCCCGGGACGTGGCCGCCATCGAGCGCAGCCGGGAGTACAACGGCCGCTACCACGTACTCCACGGCGTCATCTCCCCCATGAACCACGTGGGACCCGACGATCTTTCCATCAAGTCCCTGGTGGAGCGGGTGGCCAAAGGCGGTGTGGAGGAGGTCATCATGGCCACCAACCCCGACACCGAGGGAGAGGCCACCGCCATGTACATCGCCCGGCTGCTGAAGCCCTTCGGCGTGCGGGTGACGCGCCTGGCCTACGGCATCCCCGTGGGCGGGCACCTGGAATTCGCCGACGACGCCACCCTCATGCGGGCCCTGGAGGGCCGCCGGGACATCTGAGGCGGCACAGAGAGATCAAGATAATGAACGGCGTCCGGACCCAAGCGGGTCCGGACGCCGTTTTTTACTCCGCAAAAACCGCCCCCAGCAGCGCCATGGCTTCCGGCAGGGCGGCGGGCTCCAACCCGCCGTAGTTGACCACCAGGGTGTGGGCGTAGGTGGGGCTGGGTAGGGCGGCATACTCCGACAAAAATCCCAGCCGCACCCCCAGGGCCTCCCCCCGGCGGCGCAGGTCCTCATCGGACCGGCTTGTCTTCAGTCGCAGCAGAAAGTGGAGCCCCGCACCCTGCTCCGAAAGGGTGATCCTACTGGCAAAGGAGCTGGACCGGAAGGCCTCCAGCACCGCGTCGCGGCGGAGTCGGTACTCCTTGCGCATCCGGGACAAGTGCCGCTCGTAATGCCCCTCCGAGAGAAACAGGGCCAGCACATGCTGCTCC
>ULXJ01063494.1_pt1 | contig 23427 bp, 23 predicted proteins | sample 1960981 | NCBI WGS metagenome assembly ULXJ01 (sample SAMEA4835830, study PRJEB28245) | human gut metagenome | biome: gut microbiome; material: fecal sample | place: Denmark | collected 2008 | reverse complement strand
AGAGCCGCTTTCGAGGCCGTGAAAAGGTCGGAAAAGCCCCGCACAAGGCTCGAACTTCCGGAAGCTGGCAAACCTGAAGAAGAAATAACGGACATATTTTTATACTCTACATTACATTATTATCTAAAAACAAACCGACTAATCGGTATAATATACGCAAATATAAATCTTAAATTTGGGATAAAGAAATATAGACCAGTTATTTATTGATGTTATATAACATCTTTCAATGCATCTTTCAACTGCATTTTATAAAAGTGCAAATTAAAGAAAAGGATTGAAAGACAGTAAAGTGTAAACCTCCAGACTGTAAATACTGTAAAGGGTTTACAGACTACAGGTTTACACTTTTATTATAGATGGCAAAATCTACATCTTGTAATTTATTGTATATCAAACGGAAAAGAAAGGATAACCGTTCCAAGGGATTTCCATGGCACACTATTTTCACTATTATAGCCATATACTCCTCATGTGCGCACGGAAGGGGGTGATTATTGTATCACTTATAAAAACATGGAGGAATAACTATGCCTTATATAGACGATGAACTGCTGGAAAAGATGATCAATACGATGGCGGAAGGATTTGCGCGTATCGAAAAGAAGCTGGAACGCATGAACCGGCAACGGGACTGCCTGGACGGAGACCAGTTTCTGGACAATGTGGACTTGGCGGAACTGCTTGGCGTGTCGCAACGGACCTTGGCACGCTACCGGGAAAAAGGGAAAATACCTTATTACTGTGTGGATGACAACGGGCGGACACTTTACCTTGCTTCGGAAGTATGGGATTTCATCAAAAGCCGGCAGAAAGGGAAAACCATGAAACCTGACAAGGGTTAGTCACAGACTGGATGCAATTTGTAAGAGTGAAGATATATAGATAGAGATAGATAGAGAGACAGTTTTGAATTTCTACAAAAACTTTCCTTGGCCTGGACAGCCGTTTTCGCGTATGCTCCAGGCTATAAATTCAAAACAGTTTCAGATGTGGATATTTCATTCAAGAGAGCCGTATCATTGCTCAAAACAGCATGTTGATACGGCTCTCTTATTATGCCAAAGACCCCAGTACTCAGACCGGGACGGCAGTCATGCGCATCGTGTCCAGATTGAGATAGAGCCCCCGATAGAACGTACGTCCTTCCCGGATCATCTTCCACAGCAATGCGCAACCGGCCTGTGCCAGCATGGAATTAATAAAAAGGTCCTGCTTTTCCAGGGCTTCCGCCAGCGAACAGCTCGGGCCGGAGTCCTTCTCGTCAATCGTGGAATAGCTTACCTCTTCAGTAATGACATTCAAGTGTGGTGTAGGCTGGTACTGTTCCGAAGCGGGTTGGTAAATCTTGTTGCGCACGGTACCGACCAGTACCTGCCCGGTGGTACGGGCATTGCCGAAATCCATCCAGTAAATCGGAGTGGCCTCATTGATATGGACACTGTCCCTGAAAGGTTTCAGAAACCGCCAGAGCGTAAGCCTGGAACGTACATTATCGGTACAGGTAATGATGATGTTCGCCGTACGGTTCTTTCTCTTCCCTGTTTCAGGCACCGGATAACGGCGGGGTTCCGCTGTCCATGCTGTGCCGAAAAAACGGTTGATCCGGGTGACGAGCGCGACCGCCTTGTTCAGGCCGATTTCCGGCTCGGAAAACAACTGGCGTCCGATGTTGGATTCGGACACGGCATCAGGGTCGTAAACGGTAACATAAAGCCCCGGATGCCCCAATGCCTGCAAGGCCCTGTCCATACGGGCCAATGAGGTGATGACCTGTGACCCTGTACCGCCGGCACCGATGACGATGACGCTGACCGGGTGGTGCGGAGAAAGCAGGTAATTCTCGGTATAATGTATTTTTTTCTTCTTCATGACAATAAATCTTTCAATTTGATATTTAACGGTTGCAGCTCCTCTTCGTTGAAGGGAGCGTTGCGGGCATTCTCGGTGACGATGACCAGGTTGCTCCTGGTTGGGTTGACTTTCCCTCCCAAATGGGAAAACTCGCTTGTCCAGAAACGCTTTTCCCAATATGCCAGCCAATCGGCATAGGTCGGGTTCTGCGGAACGGCCAGCGAGGTGCTGCCCAGGCAGACCTTGCTTTGTGTGACGTTGAAGAACGGTGCCCGGTAAAGCTCCGTCCTTTCTTCCGGCCTGTCCCCCTTGAATGCGTAGATATCCATCTGTTCCTTTTCCACCTTGTAGACAACTCCCGGAAGATTGAACTCCCCGTCAGCGATGTTCAGACCTCCGGTGAAAAACATCCGGTGCCTTCCCGGAGGGTTGTACCAGACATACTTCTCATGCCCTTTCCGAGAATTGCACTCCAGCAGGTTCGGCGGAATCCTCCCGTAAGGAATTCGGCATATCTCAGCGGAATAGTTGTCCGCCAAAGCCCCGATAAATTCGTGGCTGACGGGAATGGCAGCTCCCATACGCCCGTCGGGACTGATAGGACGCAGTTCAAGATAGTATTTGTCATTGGTTCTGTAAGTATTGGAATCATACGCATAAGCGATGAGTGCCGCTTTCGGCACCATGATTTCCTGCAATCTGGTTGTCAGTTCATTCATTTTCTTTCAGTTAAAAATGTCGTTCAATATATTCTGTAAACTTCTCGAACCACCGGGCGAAGCGTTCGGGAAAGTCATCCATGCTAAATAGCCTGTCCGTTTCGGGAGACAGCAGCATACGGGTGACAGGGGAAAGGCAGTACGTTTCCCGCTGGTCCGAGTTAAAAATCTCCATCATATCTTCCGTCAGCACGTCACGGATGGAATAGACCAGCATGACCTGTTCATACAATGGGACGGGCCGGAAATCCGGTTCCTCCTCGTATGCCCAGTCGTACTGGTAGGACATGATGGAAGGCACGGCTTTGCCGATGAAAGCCATGCCTTCCTTTACGAGCGCCAACAAGCCCCGTTCATTCTCCCTTTCCGGGCAATGTTCTGTCAGTTTCCTGAAGAAGCCGGAACAGAACGGACGTTTCCAGATACGTTTCAGCATCCGGTCAATCCCGCCCTTTTCATAGGATTCCACCAGTTTCTTCCACGCTTTGGCTTCCCGCGGTGTTATGTCCTCGTCATAAGCGGGACGGCTTTCCAAATCGTCACACGCCATTTCATAGTAATATGTATCCTTCAAATCCTGCATGCCGTGGTGCAGCATGAAGCGGCGGATAAATTCAAGTACCAGCCTCCTTACCGGCGTGGAAAGTGCCTTGGTAAAATCCAAAGGCAGCCAGAAAAGGGTGTGGTCCGGCCAGTCGTGATGCCGGTAGAGACAGAATGCCAGCCTGCCTTCCACCACTTCCAGATTGACAGATTCAGGGACCAGGTTGTCCATCACCTCAAAAAGCCGGGCGATGTCCAGCCTCGGACACCGGCTCCGGCTCTTTTTGGGGAAAGGCAGGCGGACATCCAACAGACGGGCGTAGTTTACCGCCGACCGGTACAAGTAGTCGAAAGACTCCGGTGTGGTAAGGTTTATACAGGTGACATCGTCCTCATCCATGCAATAATCCGGCGCAACCGGAAGCAGCCGCTCCGTCAGAAAACCATTGTTGTGCCGGGTGGCGGCAGGAGCTTTATGCTCCTGCGCAATGTCCCCCGGCTGATGTCTGTCTGCCGTTCGAGTTCGCAGATGATCTGCCGTGCCAATTCCTGCAACTGGTAGTCTGTAAGCTGTACGCATGCCTGTTTCTCCTCCCTTTTAGTCTGTTTTACTCTTGCCATACCTTTATCCTTTTACGCCGGTGGTCGTTTTGAACTCATAAACCGCACAGTCCTCCTCTATGACAGGGCCGTGTACGTTTGCCGTGGTCAGTTCGGGATAGGTCATGGAGTAGAAATCCATTACGTCAGCCGGAGCCATTTCCGGGTTCGGATCGTCCAAAACAAGGTACGTGCCTGCTTTCTTCATTTTGAATACTCTTTTGAGTCCTTTGACTTCAAGTGCCATATCTTTTATCTTTTTAATAAGTTATACTGCTATTTATTCATGATTGCGGCAAAGGCTTATGATGCCGGATGTTGAACCCTGACACATAAGCCTTTGCGTGTAATAAGCGGATTTACTCCGTACATCGGGAAGTCAACAGCACACCAGTTCCAATTCCTGCTGCGCCTCGTCCTTCATGCGGTTCTCTTCCGGGAAGTCCGGGTATTCGGCATAAGGGTCTTCACGGAGCAGTTCACGGTCCTCTTCATCTTCCTTGTCAAAACTGTAAGGGGCTGCCGGCTCCTGTGGGTGGGGTTGAAAATCCGGGTTCCTGCCTGCCGGAGGGTTCGGCGATGTCTGTACGGGGGCAGACGGCTGTGCCTGCACATACGGATAGGTTCCCGAATACGGGGGATATACAGGCTGCCCGTAAGGCGGGTATGGTTGTCCGTTAGGGATAAAACCTTGTGGCGGCGTTGTCTGCGGCTGCTGTCCGTACGGCGCTCCCCATCCGTATTCCGGCTGCGGAGGTATGGGTTGCGCTGCCGGTTGTGCGACCGGTGCCGGTGGAACAGCGGCATTTCTGCCCGCTCCGTGAGGCGGCATCGGTCCGGCATCAGTCCTATGTATGGGATTGTCATTGACCGGATGGGGCTGGGCGGATGCCTGTTGTGCCGGAGTAGGAGTCGGAACAGGCTGCTGTGCTGGCGGTTCAAGCCCGACTTCCTGCGCTCCGAAGAGACTTCCGGCATTCGCCTTGCGCTGAATCTCCTGCATCTTGGCGTCAATTTCTTTCTGTTTATCAGCCGTGGCAAGCAGGCGTGCCTGCTTTAACCAGGTCTGCGCTTCGGAAAATCTGCTTGCCGCAGCCGCATCGTCCGCTTTCTTCATCAGTTTTTCCATTTTCTCCCGTTTTTCACGGGCTTCTTTGGACTCTTTTTCGACAGTTTTTCCCGGTTTGGCCTGTGAAGCGGTCTTTTCTGCCGCCTTTTCGAAGGCTTCCAGGTTCGTCAGGATGCCGAGCGCCTTCTTTACCGGTGCCATGACCGCCTGCAGGAACTCCCGGTCCAGTTCCTCAGGTGTCCCGCTGAGGACGAGAGGCACCATGTGTTGCTGCTTTTCTTCTTTCAAGGCATTGTTCCGGGGCATAACTGCCACATTCAATTTGTCATTCATCCTGCGGATGTTGATGCTCAGGTCGGTGCCTGTGCTGATCAGTTGGTAAATCTGTTCAAAAAACATAAATCTAAAATTTAAAAGGTTATTAATTGGCTTATTCTATGGTTTCCTGCATGAAAAGCTTCAGCAGTTCAGCCCTGTCCGGTCGTGAGGCGATACCCAGCAACGGTTCCAGGTAATAGCCTATGGTACGCGGTTCGTCTGCCGTGTCCGGAAAACGCCGCTTCACGGGACGTGACGGATTATACGGTATCGGCCATGCAACGGGCATGGCGGGGGCGGAAGGGGCAGTTGTTATTGTCTTCATGTGTTCTTGGCTTTAACAGTTACAATAAAATTCCGAATACGGCCAGCCATACGGCTGCCTTGAAAAAGAGACGTATGGCACGGAATGCCAACGAAATGGTTTCTCCAACCAACAGGATGGCTACAAGGATATTTGCGGATACAATCCCGCTCTTCAGCAGGAGAAATGTACCGATGAACAGGCACAGCACCATGACCGTCCTGCCGATGCATTTGATGATTCTGATTTTCATATCTTTTCATTTTAAGTGAATGACCCCATCGGGGTATGTTTTCCCGATTTTACAAAGGCCGGGTAGCGGATTGGCAGTTTCCTGCACAAGGCTTGGCGGGAAAAAATACCGCAGCGAAGCGAGGATGATTTTTTCCCAGCCAACCAAGCCCCGAGGGGGCTCGCCTTGGGCAGGAAAAAGCAATCCGCTACCTTTGCTGCGTAAAAACGGAAAAATATTTTCACCTAAATAAAAAAATGCAGACCTCACGGCCTGCATCCCTTTTCATTTTGTTTGCCGGGCTTTATGCAGCCAAGCGGATAAGGATTCATTAAACGGTATCATCTTCGGATTTTTCTCCCTTGGAACCGCACAGACGGAAAATCTCATCCGTCACCTCGCCCGCCAGCCTGGACACCTCCCTCAGAAATGTTTCCTGGGCGAGTTTGCCTTGTTCCATGGCCTCCAGTTGCGTTTCCCAGCCGGAAGTGAGGGACGGATCGGCAATCTTCATGCCGCGTACCGTCTCGTAGATATACAGCCCTTTGCGTGTGGGAACGATGTATTTGCCCGAATAACGGATATATTTGCGGTCAAGCAACGTGTGGAGAATAGCCGCACGGGTAGAAGACGTACCCAGCCCGGCCTTTTCCATATATTCCACCAGCTGCGCATCGGTATAGGGCGGTGGCGGCAGGCTGCGCCGGCGCACCAGGCTGCATGCCGGAACCGGCAAAATCTCGCCGGCGGAAATATCGGGCAGGGTCAGGAAAACGGCATCTTCCGGGGCAATGTCGCCCTTTCGGCCGAATATGCCGTGCCACCCTTGTTCCACTATCCGGAAAGTGTCTGCACGGAAACGGAGCGCCGCACATACGGCATCCACCGTGGTACACTCCACCTTGCAAGGAGGCATGAAGGCTTCGAGCATCCGTCCGGCCACAAGCAGGTAGATCTGCATCTCGCGCCGATCAAGTTCGAGCCTTCCGGGACATACTCCGGTCGCGATGATGGCCGGATGGGCAGCGCTGTCGTATCCGACAACATGTTCCGGCAGGCACGTAGGGTCGATGCCCGCTTCCTGTACATAAGCTTTCAAACCGTCCCAAGCCAGCATCTTTCCCATAATGTCCGGCAACATGGCGGCAACGTCAGGTGACAAGGTACGGCAGGAGGTGCGCGGATAAGAGATGAGCTTCTTCTCATACAGGCTCTGTGCAATGTCATGCACTTCGCATACTGTCAATCCATAATAGCGGCCGGCATCCTTCTGCAGTTCGCCCAGACTGTACAGCGCAGGCGGTGGAAGTTCCTTGACCCGACGGGTGACACTTGTGATGCGGAGACCTCCGGCATGGCTGCAGTCGCGATGGAACTCCCCGGCACGATCCCGGTCGTGAAACGTGTCCACACTGCGCAGCTTGAACGGGATGCCCTCCTTGGCAGTACTGACATAAATGTGCCAGCTGTCTGAGGCTATGTGGTTCTCCCGGTCCCGGTAACGTCCGCTGATTGCGGCCAGTACGGGGGTCTGCACCCGTCCCAGGGAATGGTTGCCCAAGCCTGTCGCCCGGCAAAGCGCATAGCTCGCGTTCATGCCCAGCAGCCAGTCTGCCTTTGCCCGGCTGTCGCCCGCCCGAAACAGGCCGTCGTACATCGCCAACGGCTGCATACGGTTCATGCCCTCGCGCACCGCCTGCTCCGTGAGCGAGGAAATCCAAAGGCGGAGTACCGGCAGGCTGCATCCCAAATACCGGTAAAGCTGCCGGAACAGCAGTTCACCTTCGCGCGAGGCATCCGTGGCGGCAATGATGCGGGAACATTCCGGTAACAGTTTCTCGATGACCTTGAGCTGTTTGACCGCATTGATGTCGGGAATCCAGCCGCTGTCTGTGCGGACATGCTTGACCATCAGCTGGAAGGGCCGGGGCACCAGCGGAAAGTCCTTCCGCTCCACACGTGCCTTGCCGTAGTCTTTCGGCATGGCCAGGGAAAGCATGTTTCCGAAGGTCCAGGTCACTATGTAGCCGCCTCCTGCCATGTATCCGTTCCCGCGCTTGTCCGCGCCTATGATTCTTGCTATTGTCTTGCCCACTTCGGGCTTGTCTGTCAGTATGAGTGTATGTTCCATTTTATTTGTTATTGGTGTTTCCCCGTGCCTGAAGCACGGGGAAACGGGTTTGACCATCGTTATTCTTCAAAAGATCCGTTATCAGGGCTGACCCCGTTGATTTCCATGAGCGCATTTCCGTCCGTACTGCGCACGAGGCGGATGGTGGCATCCATCGTCAGGTCGATGAGAGCCGTTCTCAAATGGACGGACAGGACGGCTGTCTCCTCTCCGGAAAGGAGCGGATCAAGATTGCCGCTGTCTTCCAGTTGCTGTCTGCTGATTCCGAAAGACTGAAGCCGTGTCCAGTCCATGTCGGTTTCTGAAAAAATACAGTTGCTTTTCTTTCCCATATTGTTCTTGTTTAGAAGGGTTCGTGAATGAATGATGTTTCTGTCAGACTGCCTGTTTTGCACTGCGTTTCTGTTGCTGGGACTGGGTGGTCTCAGCCTGTGCCGCGTTTCGTGAGATGTTCCGTTTCCGGTCCGGATTTTCCTGGTAGAAATTCAGGATGCCGGTGCTCGGATTGACTTTGGCATAGGAGGAAAACTCCTTTCCGTTTTTTCCTTTCAGGCCGGAAAGAAGCACCGCCTTGCCGTCCTGCAGGTCTGCCCGTTCTTTGGCCGAAAGCACTTTGCCGTAGACTTCCGCAGGAATCCTGGCTTCCTGCTGCTCGCTGAATCCGTCCGGCGTGCGGGAATACTGCGGATACCCGTTGTTCATGTTCAGGCGCACAAAAGAGGAAAACTCCCTGCCGTCGCGTGAAATCATGTTCTCCAGGAAAACGGGCTGGCCTTTGCGCAATGCCTCCCTGTCTTCCGGTGTCAGGCGGACTTCGTTGATTTCTTTCGGGATGTAGATCTCACCCGTTTCCGGATTGTGGCGCGTGTACTTCAGCTGGCTGGTTTCCGGGTCCTGTGTCACAAAGGACGAGAATGTGGTTCCGTTGCTGCGTTTCATATCCTCCACCAGGATGGTGTGCCCTTCGCTGAGCATCTTGAGCTGTTCGGGCGAGAGCTTGACGCCTCCCAACGTCTGCTGGTTGAACACCTGGTCCTTCGGGAAAATATATTCGATGCCCCTGCGTTCCGCGCTGTACTGGATGGTGGCGTTGAACTCCTTGCCGTTTTTGGACGTCATGCCGTCCACATAGACGGCCTCCCCGTTTTTCAGGCGGGCAATCTCGTCAGGTTCCAGCTTCACCCCCTTGATCTCATCCGGAATGAACACATGCTCCTGACGTACTGCCACCAGTTCGTTCGTCACCTTGTCCAGCGAGACCAGGCAGGGTTCGGCATTGCCGTTGTTCCGGAAGTCCAAGTTTACCACACGCCCCAGGTTGCCCGACTCACGCAGGTTCCTCTTGTCCTCTTCCGTAAAGATATGTCCGAAATAGGGGCGTTCCAGTTCCGGTTCCCTGCGGATGCCGTGAATGCCCAGCGTCACCTCGCCATTCGGGTTGCTCATGAAGGAAAGGCGGGCATCCATGCGGACGGTCGCCAACCCGGGCAGGTTCAATGACAGCTGCACCAGCTTGTTGGTCTTGTACCCCTTGAGCATGCCGTCAAGCACTCCCATACGTTCCAGCATTTCTTTGGACACTCCGATATTTTTCAGCCCTTCCCAGTCTATCATGTTCTCATTGTACCGGTAGGACGGTCCCTGCGGCTGTTCTTCCTGTACGGGCTGCTGCGCCTGCTGTTGCGCGGCCTGCTGTACTTCGGTGTGCTGTTCGGCATACTGGGGCGCTGCCGCCGGCTGTTCGTTCACTGTCTGTTTCTTTGCCATTGTCGCATCTTGTTTTAGATTCTTGTTTTGTTCCTCCTTCTGCTTTTTCGGACGGATCTCGTAGTGCTTGAGGAACTCTTTCACTGCGTCCGTCTGTTTTCCTTCCGCCAAATCCTTTATGGCCTGCCTGTTACGCTTGTAATCCTGAAAAGTCAGGCGAATCAGGCGGAAGTGGGTCGGTTCACGGAACTGGCTCCAGAAATTCTTAATGAAATTTTCGAGTATGCTCGAATTCTTGTCGAACTTCAGGAACTCGTTCTCATGCTTTTCATCAGCAGGCACAGTCTTGCAGTTGCCTTTTTCATCTGCCTCGCTGACTGTCTGGACACCGGCCTTCGGGTCATTCTTATTGTGGACCATCAGCAGTTCGCTGACTTGCTCCACATAGGGCGCGGACTCTGCTGCCGGTTTGGCGGCAGCTTTGCGGGTACGCTTCGTTTTGGGTTCTTTTTCCATTTCTCTTTTCTGTGTCATACGCGTCGTTTTTAGGTGTTAACGGTTTGTTTTGACACGTCAAAAGTAGATACATAATTTGGATAATCCTTTGATTTTTAAGAAAGTGGCATTACATGTCATCAGGTGTCTTCAAATGTCAGGAAAGAGCATGGAACAGACCGAGAAAAGGGAAAAATGTGGGTGAAAAACAATTGCGGATGAAGCAAAAGAGAAATAAGGGAATAGGAACGAATAAAGGGAAGGGCAGATGCTGTACGTAGCCAAAGCCATGCAGAGCAGAGGGAGCTGGAAGCCCCCTGTAAACTTTAAGATACCGGATGCCCAACAACGAAAATAATGTATAACTGGAGAATTTCTGTTGGCTTGAAAACGGATGTTAAAAAACAGGCCTCTGCCTATTGTCCTGAATCGTTCATGCGTCGCGTCGGTCGCAGTTTTGCCCCTGTAATCATTCCTTAATTCCGTTTCCGGTTGCCGCCGCGTTCTTTTTCGTGAGAATTTTCCCGGCGAAGCCGGTTATGGAAAATTCTCACGAAAACCGGCGGAAACGCGGCTGGCAAAACGGAAACGGAATTACCTTTGATGGAAGGGGGAAAATTGGAATATCCTCTATATTTTATTGATTTGATATACCATAGCGATTCATCTTTTTGTACAGTGTCGGGCGGCTGATTCCCAACAATGCCGCTGCCTGGGTCAAATTCCCGTTTGATTCGGCAATTGCCTGCCTTATCTGTTGTTCTGCTTGCTCTTCTTCCTGCAAGAGAGACTGCATTTTCTTACTCTTTCTACCGACTTTCATTGTTTCCGGTTCTAAAGTCGGGGTTATCTTCAAGTACCTGGAAGAAATACATTGCCCTTCACTTAGCACCACCGCTGCCTGAACCACTTGTTTCAATTCACGCACATTGCCCGGCCAGCTATGTTCCAACAACATTCTTTTAGCCGGCTCGTCAAAATCAGAAACTTCCAGCTGCCATTTTTCACTATATTGTCGCCGGAAAAAATCAGCCAATGGAAGAATATCTTCAGGGCAGTGGCACAGCGCAGGCACCGTCATCGTAAAGTCCTGCAAACGATAAAGGAGGTCTGCCCGGAAACGCTTTTCCGCCACTGCCTTGTGCAGGTTTTCATTGGTAGCCGCAATGATGCGTACGTCTGACCTCCTGTCCTGTCCGCCTCCTACCGGCCGATACCTGCGTTCTTCCATGGCACGTAACAGCATCTGCTGTGTCTCAAGCGGAAGATTTTCCACCTCATCAATAAACAATGTGCCGCCATGCGCTTCCTGGAAATATCCGGCCTTTTCTTTCAAGGCTCCTGTAAAAGCCCCCTTAACATGACCGAAAAAAGCGGATGCGGCAAGTTCTTTGGGTAACATACCGCAATCAACTGTCACATAAGGCTTATTGGCCCGCAAACTTTGCCTGTGTATATTGCCGGCCAAATGTTCCTTTCCGGTTCCCGTTTCCCCCCAGATAAGCACGGACATATCCGTAGGTGCAACCAAACGGATGTAATGGTACAATTCATTGAACGCTTTGCTTTTCCGTTCGTATATCACTTTGGAAAACGACAGATTCCTGCTCCTTATTTTTTCCATTACAGGCAGCAACTTGTCTTCTATCAACGGTTTCAGTATATAGTCCTCGGCTCCTAACTTCATCGCATGGATTGCCGCATGTATATCCTCATACTGTGTCATGATGATAAAAGGTTGGGAATATCCCTGTTTCCGCATCCATTCCAGTAAAGATGTGCTTTCACCGTCCGGCAATCTCAAATCGGCCAAGAGGGTATCTTCTTCACCCAGAGAAGAGAGCATAAATCTTCTTGCCTGCGCAAGGTGATGGATTTTTACTGTTTTCCATCCCGCCTTTTGCAAATAACCACAAATATAATCGCAGAACAATATGTTATCCTCTATAACTATCACCCTCATAAGCCTGTATAGTTTGTTGTGCCAACTTAATTATTTCTCCTCCTTTATCTATTATATTTTGAAATGCCAAAACAAGCTCCTCATGCGTGCATTCCGGCATCTGATGGAGTTTTTCATACATTTCGCGTAGCGGTTTGGCCGCATGGATCATTTCCCAAGAACTGCTCAAATGATGTATCCAATCGTTCAAAGCCTTCCGGTCTTCCTTCTCCAAACATTTCCTCATCGCATCCATATCATCACGTGTCTGGCGGATCAGCGTATCAAGCATTTCCCGTCCGTTACTACATTTTAATAATGCGTAAAAATCCACCCGCTCTTCCTGCCTCTTATTTCCCAGACATCCTACACATACCCGCATCAGTTCATCTGCGGAGAACGGCTTTCGCAAGCAAGCAACAAACCCAGCCTCAGACAAGCCGGAAATATCGCCTCCGGTTGCTGTAGCTGCGATGACCGGAATCGTACGTGAATTGCCGACATTTGCCATCCGCAATAATTTAAGCACATCAAACCCATTCATCTGTGGCATTTTCAAGTCAGTAATCAATACATCATAATTCTGGTATCGTAAGTGTTCGATCATGTCCCGCACGTTTGCGCACACGGTACATTGTACTCCCTGACGGATAAACATTTCCTTCATCATGGCCAACAACACCTCATCGTTGTCCAATGCCAATACCGTAAACGGAAGCACCCTTGAAATTTTTTCTCCGCTTTCCATAGGCATCTCTTCCGCTAAGGATAAAGGAAGCAAGAACGTAAAGCAAGTTCCTTTTTCCAGCCGGCTATTCAATTTTATTTTTCCACCCAGCAATTCCGCCAGCCCTTTTACGATAGCCAGTCCTAATCCGACTCCTTCCACGGTAACGGCATTCGGCAACCTTTCAAAAGCTGTAAAGATGCGCATCTGTTCTTCCTCACTGATTCCTGTGCCTGTATCTTCAACTTCCAAAGACAAGACTCCACCTGAAAAGTCAGTTCGAAGGGTTATCTTGCCTTGTGAAGTGAACTTAACCGCATTAGACAATAAATTGGCACCAATCTGGAGAATCCGCTTCTTGTCGCCCACCACTACGGCATCACAGCCATTCTCCACCTCAAACCTCAATCCCTTTTCGATAGCCAAAGGCATAAATTCTGCTTGCAATGCATCGGTAATGCTTTGAATCCTGAAAGGAACCGGGTTCGGCTTTTCCTTATTGCTTTCCAACCTGAAAAAATCCAGCAGTCCGGCCAACATGGAAGCCATACGGTCTGTAACTTGGCGTATCGTCCTGATGTATTCCTCCCGTTTAGCCTTGTTTTCTTCTGTTAAAAGCAGTTCAATATTGCCGCCGATGGCAGTAAGCGGCGTACGTAAATCATGAGTAACAGTCAGCATGATCCTTTTCCGGGCTTCAATCAAGACCTTGTTTTCAGAAACGGTCTTTTCCAGTTGCCCGACCGTTTTTTCCAGTTGCCTTTTATACCTATTGATACGTGCCATATCCCGATGTATAACTGCATACGATACTCCAAGCAGCAGCACCATGATTGCGATTTGCCCACTGGTAGTGGCAAAAGAACGCTTTTCTGCCTCAGCTATCCTGTCTTCTCTCTGTTTCAGTTCTTTCAAAAGTGTTCTGTCCATGTATCTGAGCATAGCCCTCAGCTGTCCGTTCAGTTCCCTGTTTTTTCCCGCAAGACTATCCGCCTGCCCTAATAGCCTGCGCGTGTATTCCTGTTGCCTATCTACAACATTTCTGTCCAAATCGTACAAGCGGGAAGCCGTAGAGGAAGGCCTGTCATTCTTCCGCTTTCTGAAGAGTCTTTTCCAAAAGTTACGCTTCTTATTACTATCATCCAGCATACTTTGACGAGCTATTTCCGGTATCTGCCGGGCAATCTTCCTGTCCATGTCCTCTTTCATACGTACCGTCACCATGTATTGCCCCATAAGTTGTTCTTTATCTTCCCATAATCTGCGGATGCTGTCAAGATGCGCATCGACCAACCAACCTTTGAGGTTGCACAAAAGACTATCAACAGACAGCCTTTGCCTATGGTAAGCCTGTAAGTCCTCCGTTTCCCATTCTATGAAAGTTTCCGAGAAGGAAGAAAGTTCGAGCATCCTAACATATACATCATGTATCTCCTGTTTACGGCTACTGATCTGTCTGACTTCCTGTTCCCTTACTTTGCGCTCTTTCCATTCATAAATACCTGTATATATAATACTTCCTATGATTAAAAGTATAACGGCATATCCTACAGCAATCTTTGCCAGAAGAGACCGGGGGTACAAACTGATTTTCATTTACATTTTCTCTTTGTTACTCATTGCTTATATAGACAAAAATCGGCCTGCAACAAATGGCGAAAGTTCTTCGCCATCACTTATTATATAAACCGACCAGTCGGTATTTATTTGCAAAGATAGACTTTTTCAAGGAATAAAAAAACAGATATCCATATCTAGTTCCTATGTTTTGAATTTCTACAAAAAGTTTTTGGGGGTGATGTATTCATTTTCGGTGTGCTTTGGATGATTTACTGGGAAGTTACCGCTTTCTTCATCAGGTCATCCACTATCTTTCTCACCACACAAGTGAAAATGCCTCAAAAATCATCCTAAAGTCAGCATACGACAAATTCAAAATAGAGCATAAATAACAATTATACAGTATTTTAGATTGAGTTGTAACTATAAGATTGAGGAATCAAAAAGGGAAGATACAGATGTGTCCCAGAAGTATTTTTCAGAGCGAACATAAGAAAGTTTTTCCAATAGAAGAATCGAAAAACTGCCGGCTAAAACTATATGCGTCATGTACAGCCAATTTATGTTCCCGTGATGCCTTATAAACTACTTCCAAAAGAAAGTTCTGTTCTTGAAACAGCAACTCCTGATACAAACGGGAAAACTCATCCATGTATTCACCAGCAGAAGATACAAATTGCAAATAATGCATCAAGCCGTTTCCTTTCAACTCCTCGGGGAAATCAGATATTGCACGTTCAATAGGATTCCTATACAAAAGAGTGAATTCATTCCAATTTTCGTGCGGGCTGGATGCCATTTCCGAGGTAAGCTTAGAAGCAGGGAAAAAGCGCAAACGGATGACAGCATCTACCAATTGTTTTTTAGAAGGGAAATGATGGATAACCGCCCCCTTGGACTTATGCACAGCCAAAGCTACATCGCAAAATGAAGTATTTCTTATACCTTTTGCAATGAATAGCCTGTATGCTTCATTGATTATCTTTTGTTTTAAGTCCGGATCCATTTTATAACTGCGCGTAACATTGAAAAATAGCACAGACGCAATCAAGACTCAAACAGCTAGTGGGAAAAGCTAAAGACGTATTGACGCACCTGTGCTATATGACAATGTATAGCGCAAGTCATCATATACCATCTCGTCTTTTTGAAATTTCCACTTTCGTTTGAAAGATGAATATGACACCTGTACTTAATGTATCAAGCCTTATTTTATACGAGGCACAAAGATAAAGTTTTTGCCGCTAATCTCCAAATTTAGACTACACTTAATAATACGGTTCCATAAGAAAAGCGTCCACTTTCAGGTACTAACAGCAAAATTTTTTCACCGGATTTGAGTTCATGTGTTCTCCAAAACTCATCCAAGGCCGCAAAAATAGCCGCAGATGCAATGTTTCCCACCTTAGGCAAATTGGTAAACCACTTACTTTCATCAATTCCCACCCCCACATTTTTCAATTCATTGATTATCTTATCATAGAAGAACATAGATGAAACATGGGGAATAACGTAGGAAATAGAGTCTGGAGAGACACTGTGCTTTTCCAAACAAGATTTGATATGTTTTGCCCAATATGGTACGGCTTTTAGCCCTAACAATTTAACATCCTGTTTTACAACAAAAAGAGAACGGTCTATTCTTTCTTGATTACTAAAGACTTTCCAACTTTTTAACTCTCCATCTTCTCTTTTTTCTGCTCCCATGAACATACAGGTTGGAAGTTCATTGGCATAAGATACCATTTCCACCCACTCTATACGTAATGCTTTCCCTGTACCAGGACTATTTTGAAGCAAAACTGCACTAGCTCCGTCACTAAGCATAAACCGTAAGAAATCTTTTTCAAGTGCCATATATGGTTGAACTCCAAGATCTGCACATTTTTCATATTCGATATCATAATTTTTAGACAGTAATGTTGCAGATGTCAACTCTGAAGTGCTACATATTGCATTCTTTTTTTCTCCAGATAAAATTCCCCAATATGCTACTTTAAAGGCCTGAAGACAAGATAGGCATATTCCTGAAGCCGAAAAGATTTCTAAGGGCTTCTTCTTTAACAGACCATGCACCATAGAAGCATGAGATGGAAGCATTTGATCTGGACTTGATGTCGCACACGATAATAACTCTATATCTTGATCTACTATAGAAGATTGCTCTAATAGTTTTACAATAGAGTAAACAGCCATTTCTGCATTCGTATGAGTAATCTTTTGTTCTTTCGTTAATGCATAATAACGCTGTTTAATTCCATTTTGTTTCAGTATTATAGGTTTAACTCTAGAATGTTGTCCAGTAATTAAACCTAAATAATCTTCCATGTATTCATTGAATACAGGGGCATTCGGGAAATAGCAGGATGTTCCCGTAATAAAAACATCATTTTCCATTACTATTTACTTTTAATTAGAAAATATAAAAAATAGAGTTGCTCTTTTAAAGCATTTATGTTCAGTCCATTTTTTAATGCATCTTGATATGACTTTCCTAAAAAAACTAATCTCATTTGCTGAGCAAATAATTCTATATTGCATGTGTTACGTATTTCACCTTTATCTTGTGCTCGTTTTAATACCGCTTTCAATTGCATAATTTCATCACTTTCTATTTCATTAAGCATTTGATGAAATCCCGGATAATATTTTTCTGCTTGTAAAACCAAATTCATATACGCGCGTGTTCCATTGATTTGCGCTTCTGGCATAACAAACTGAGAAAGTCTATCCACAGTTTTCGCAATGTTCTCTACATAATAATTTATATATTCCAATAAAGACATATCATAAATGCTATCAGATTGATGCTTGTTTTTCTGTGTATCTAAAATATACACATTAATAACGTCCACTAATAGATCCTTTTTTGTCGGATAATGATAAGAAGTACAGCCTCTTGTCATTTTAGTAATTTTTTCTATATCTTTCAGAGAAACCGTTTCATAATCTTCAGTCAGAAACAATCTAAATGCAGCTTCTCGTATCAAATTTTTTGTTTCTGTTCCTTTAACACTTTGCATACTTATAAATTTGTTTTGATACAAAGGTATGATTTCGGAAGAAGAAATTCAATAAATCTATTTATATTCTGCATTGTAATCATTAAATTTGGCAACATATACATTATTATCGGGTTATTATTCTGCTTTCTTTTCACTTTTTACTACTTTTGTCTTACACAAATCCGATTAGTCGGTTTGTAGGCATAGGAAGGCTCAAACAAAAGTGGAATTTTCGAATGAGACGTATTCCTATGCCTTTTTAAATGCAGTACCACCAAATCTTTGGCACATGTCTCACATATTATCGTCACCTTCATATTATTAAACCGTCCAGTCGGTTTTGTTTTCAGGACAAAAGTATAAGAATTCTTAATAGAAACAAAGCAAAAGCCGAAACATTTGCCACCTATATGTTAACAAACGTTTCGGCTTTACCTTAAGAATGCAGTGATAAATACTTGCTATCGCGGAATCATTTTGATTTTGACCGGGACTCCCTGGGAATTCAAGACACGGACCGGAGCCTTTTCGCTTGCCTTGATATAGAAGAGGAGATAATCCTGTGCCCGCTGAGACTCATAATACCCTTTATCCCGGTATTCGGCTATCCACTTTTGAATTACGGGAACCTGCCAACGATTCATCAACACATAATAAGCGGCATCGTATTCGGAATCGCTCAGGAAAATATTCAGTTTTAAATAATCCCACCAAAAACGTTCTTTCTCTTTGCTGTGGGCATTGAGCGCAGCTATGCGAAGATTGTAGGCTTCGCCGGGGTCGTCTGAATAGTAATCCCATGCGAACACATCGGGCGTACCGCCGTCCGCATTGCCCCTGCCGGGGGCAAAAGATTTCAAGGCCTCCAGCGAAGCATTGATTTGGCTATATGTGCCTGTCTCGTACTCCTTATAATAAGAAATGACATTCTTCAACCGGCTTGAGGCAGGATGAACCAATACTGCACGTGCCTTTATATGACGTTTGGCATCGCTGCTTACTTTTGCCAACCGCTTCATAAAACCGGCTTCCGAATTTATCCGCTGTGCCGAATCAGTCTTTGCCAAAGGGAAATCTTTTCCATCGATTTTGCGTATATTGCGGTGCAGATAAGGCAAACGCAATGCCCCATACGCACAACAAATGGAAGCACGGAGAATCTGGAAAATAGGTGTACGGTCGCCTTGAGGCGCCACATAAGGAAGATCTGAGATGCTGAAAAGCGATTCGCTACCGACAATAAGGGTGACGGAAAGCGATTCATTTTCTTTCAACTCTCCCGTAAGTTTGAAATCACGCTGTTGGACACTTACCCAATCTATGGGTTGCAATGCCAAGAGGAGGACGCAAAAACGACCATTGTGCGGTGTGTAATCCACATTCTGCGGTCTGGACTTGGAGACCACCTCGTTGAGGAACCTAATTTTTTGACTATCTACCATAACTAAAATCGGTATTAAGTGAAACTTCGTATTAACGGTACAAAGGTAAGCAGCTATGCAGATTTGTCTGTTCCGATTTTCGCCGAAAACACTGCATAAATAAAATTTTCAAACCAGATGCTACATTTTATGCAAAGGAAACCTGTACATCCGGTAAAATTCCGGTGATATTGGAAACCGAGTTGACAGAAACCTTGACCGGCTGCAGCCATACCAGCTTTTGTTTCAACTTTTGCAGCCAAATGCCCATTCGTGCCTTGCGCTCCACCTGATTGGCTTCGTCCCATTCGATACAAGCGATAATAGCCAGTTGAACACCGCTGTCAAGCAACCGACTATTTATCTGTGTGAAGAACTCTTCGTCATTGGTAGAAAAGCGTGCGGCACCTGTGGCAGTGGCAATCGAATCCCTAACCTTGACGGCAATCCTCCGCATCAATTCTTCGCCTCCGGCATTAAGCACTGCACGAGTGCTTTCATCGCGGGTATGTCCCCGATAGTTTTTGACTTCGATCAGAAATAACTGTTTCTCCTCATGAATGCCCATGAAATCTACCGCCTTTGTAGGCTTGAGAACCTTTTCCACCTTTCGGTGCGCGATATGTTCATCGTACTTGACGACCACCCAACTGGCATCTTGAAAACTGAAATTGATGCCGCTCTCCTGAAAATCACTCATAGCTGCTCATGTATTTCTGTTCCAAATCATAGAATGCCGCATACTCCTCCAGAATCGGATTATTCTGTATGGCTGTGAGCGTATCGCTTTCTTCGACTACTATTCTGTCTTCTTCTTTGTGCAATCCGAAGAAACGAACACATACACCCGTGTGTTCCTTGTACTCAGAATACAAGGAAAGTATGTGTGTAAGCAGGTAATCATGCGTGGCGATGAAAATCTGCAAGCCACACTTCTGAAGTTCGCGAATGAACTCGGCTACCACCCGGATGAGAGCCGGATTGAGATTGGACTCCGGTTCGTCCCAAAATAAAATCGTTTTGGCATTGATTTCACCGTTCAGGATAAGGTAAAGGATGGATGCCAGTTTGCGCAACCCTTCAGCCACCAAGTGGGCTTCCATGTTTCCCTCAGCTGTCTGTATGTAAAAACGGCCGTTTATCTGAAGCACCTTGAAGCCGAGTTCGCGTTCCAGCAGTTCAATAGCTGACTTGAGCGGATTGCCTTCCAAATCGCGCAAAACAGGAAGAGCAAGCGAGTGCGCCAGATTGATGTAAGTCTGATCGAATGAAAGTTCACGTTTGCTGCTCAATCCTATAAACCCCTCAAACAGGGAAAACATCTCACGCGGCGGAATATAGATGAACTGGCACTCGCCCCATTTGTCGTCTCCCTCTATCTTGACTGTTGTCTTGGATGTAGCAGAAAAGCTGAATGCCAAATTCTTGTCATCCACAGCAACCTTTACAAATGCTTTACTTGCCACCATACTCTTGTTTACCAGATTGCCGATGAAATCCGGTTTTAAATAATGAGTAACATTTTCTGCCAATATGTATTCAAACTGTTCTCTGGAAGTAGTTTGCTTGGCAAGGAAATCGTGACGTGCCTGCAAGGCAGAAGCCAAGCATTTGAGCACATGTGTCTTTCCCGTACCGTTTTTGCCAATAAGGACATTGATTCCATTGACAAATGAAAAACTATTGTCGATGAAGCTGGTAAATCCTGCTAATGTTATACTGTTTATCATTGAAACCTCTGATTAATAAAACTGTTACAAAGTTAATTGAAAAACAAAAAGCATCCAACTTAAATAAGTAAAAAAGGGAATATGTCGGTAGATATTGTTCATATAAAATATGATTGTATTCTAAATGAGGTGCCCTAATCAGCAACGAGTTTATTGACGACCCTGGACATAAATCCCTTTCCAATTTTCCGGAAAATGCTTTTCTGTCCACATACAATTGAATCTTTGGGGTGAACAAATGAAATTTGCCGCATAAAAGACAGCATAGAAAACAGAATACGAAGGATTCCCTTTATAGCCTTCGACATCTGCCAGAATCTCATCCATAGTCCTATTGAGTTCTTTTTCATCATTCACATACTTGAATTCGATTGCACATTCCAATGACGGTATCAATATGTCCGGATTATAGCATTTGGCTGTTTTCTGAAATTTATAATAGCTACAATCTTTATTGTCAGGAAATGCAGTTTTGCAGATTTTAATCATTGGTTTGTATACATCAGGCTCAGATTTTGGCTGTATTCCAAAGTCTTTAAGCAACGTAGCTGTACTATCTAAAATATTTTCTAGAATTTCGAATTCTTTACGAGCACCTATAATGCTGAAATCATCGAAAGCATCCAAATATTTTCTGCAAACATGCACCAGCTCGCTATCCATATCTTCTGTTGCTGATAATATTTTCTTGTTTTCATAGAACGGTGTAATTTCTGCCAAGAAAGCATTATAATAATTAGGAAGATGTTTTGCCTCAATATAAGCCTGTACCAAGGGAAACAGTTTTTCCGCCATGTAAATCAAGGATTCTTTTCTTTCTTGTTCTTCCATTTCATAATCATAGCGTTCTTCTTGGGATAATTTGGACAAATCAGGTATTCCGTATTCATTAAACATCATATAATCATAGAGGCAACGGTCGAATGTGGTCATTATTCTTTTTATTTTCTCTGCCAAATGTTCATATTTGTTTATTTATTAGGTTAAATAGACCAAGCGGTCTATTGCAAATATATTCCATAAAATTGAGAAAAAGAAATGTTATGGTGATAATTTAAATTGTCGGAAGTTGGATTATCGTTCGTTAAAAAAGAAATCGTTACAGAGTTTGGTATGTTCCATAACGATTTCTTAAAAATCAGACAGTTATCGGTATTGAGAATATCTCCAAGGGGATTTTATTTAATCATAAATTCGTTTCCATATGGATAAAAGTCATTATCTATCCATAGTTTGGAGTAGTCTGATAATTTATAAATTTCAGGTTTATACAGATTTAAGACCTTATTCAAAACTCTTTCTCGGAATATTATACCATCTTTATATTCTATACTATTCAAAACAAAGAAATTCTGTTTGATTGAATTGTCTTTCAGTTTCATATCAGGATATACTGTAAAACAAGTACCTAGTTTTTTCTGAAAGTCACTCTGATATGTTATGCCTTTTCCGAAATGAAAAGAATCGTTGTCAAAATGATTTATACGTAGAGCATAGTATTTCTTATCCGTTAGAGATTCGTTTTTCTTGTTTACTACCTTGACGGTAGCAATATCATATTTTTCAACGAAGCCATTTTCTTTAAGTAAAGACAAAAACTCTTCCGATACGATTTTGAGTTCTATACTGCTTTTATCAAGAAAATCAAATTGCAGGATTCCCGGTTTCTTGTTGCATACAAGGAATAAGACGGGAGGTAAATTCTCGCGCCATCCGTCATTATTTTGCCACATCCATTGTCCGAGATTCTGAAACTTCTGCCTTTTACTTTCATCGTAGATATCACAAACATCAGATTTGCCATACTCCAATAATCCTTTAGGAAGTTTACCTATTCCATATCGCCAAATATAAAGTTCTTCTGTTTTCATAAATATCGTTGTTTGCTTGGTAACATTAATGAAATTTATTAATAGAAACTGGTTCTCCTGTATAATAGGTGGACATCTTTTGCCGAAAATCATTTTGTAAATTTCGAATACTATTTATAGCATTGGCTTTAGCTATATCGGGTTTTATAGTTTTTGATTCAATTGTGTATATTTCATAAATAACTGTTATCTCCTTTCTTATTAAATCATTGTATTTATCGTGGAAACCACAGTGAAAATATTGTAAGTTATTTTTTGAGGCAACTTCTTTACTATTGGGTAAGAAAACGCCATTGGATGCGGAGTCACGACCTCTCAGACCAATTTCCTTAAAGAATTTGTTATTTTCTTTCCAAACTTGTTCTGGAATAATGTGATGTGCTTGCCATTCTGTGCTTCTATTTCCGTTTGGTCCGAAAGTTACTTTACCTCCATGATTCATGCCATTCTTCTCCAAATTTTTACCTAACCGATAACTGCTTTCTCCAGAAGGATCAATATAGGAATTAGGGTTAGAAACATAACCGTAAATAAGGATTCCCCCTGCCAATCCAATTGGATCATGAGTTAAATAACATCCGATTTCTGTAGAATAATATCTGAATCTATTATAATATAATCCTGTTTCAGCGTCTTCATACTGTCCCTGAAATCTGAATGGACAATCATACGGGGATTTTCCAGTGAAGTCAGTTACTTTTCCATAAATATCCAATGTACAGTCCCAAACCTTGTTCCCTTGTTCATCGTACATTTGAATGGGAGTTCCCAAGTAATCGGACACAATAGAACAAGATTTATCACCTTGTATTTTGGCAGTTGGAATCAATGTATTTTCTTCGAATATCCAGGTAGTAATATCTTCTGCCGGTTCTTTTGGAGGGGTGTTTTCTTCTTCATCCGATTGCAAGCCAATGGCTTTATAGCACCATTCGTGTAAAGGTACGTTTCCGTCCCACACCCAGCGTGTGACCTTCCCAAAATACCGCTTGGCGGTGCGGCGCCCCAACGCATCATACCGGAACTCCACCGGCCTGCCGTCCGGACGTAAAACTTTCTTCAGCATGCCGTTGGACGCCCATTCGTAAAGCCATCCCGTACCCGTAGCCCGGCAGCGGATGCCGCGTTCCTTCTCCAGGCGCTTGCGGTCATGGGACACGGCGTTGTCCTGCAACTCCTTGAACTCGCGGAAAACGAGG
>ULXJ01064428.1_pt1 | contig 23486 bp, 27 predicted proteins | sample 1960981 | NCBI WGS metagenome assembly ULXJ01 (sample SAMEA4835830, study PRJEB28245) | human gut metagenome | biome: gut microbiome; material: fecal sample | place: Denmark | collected 2008 | reverse complement strand
ACAAAACACAATCAACCAGCCGCAAGCAGCGCGCTTGCGGCTGTTTCCTGTAGATTGAATTCCTTATCTCTTACAACTTCCCCCGCAGCAGCACGATCCGAATACGCCGGAGAGCAGCCAGCCCACCAGGGCCATGTACGCCATAGAAGTGAAGGGACTGGAGGTGATCACACAGGCCCCGGTGGAGCAGCCCACAAGATAGTAGTAGCCCAGGCCAACCAGCCCACCGCCCAGAATAAACAGAGCCGGGCGCAGCCATTTTTTCATCCGTCCCTTTATATCAGTCACCTCCCGCCAAATACTCCTCCGCCATATGGACCGCCGTGGCTCCGTCGGCCACTGCTGTCACCACCTGGCGCAGGGGCTTCGTCCGCACGTCGCCCACGGCATAGACGCCGGGGAGACTGGTTTTCGTGGTCTCATCCGCGATGATGTAGCCGCTTCGGTCCAGCTCCAGTTGACCTGCTGCCAGCTCAGTGGCGGGTTTTCTGCCTACACTGATGAACACGCCGTCGCAGGGGACCGTCGTCTCCACACCGGTGTTCACATTTTTCAGCTTCACGCCGGTGAGCTTCTCCTCGTGGAGCAGCTCCGTAACAGTGCTGTTCCAGCAAAATTCGATGTTCGCCACCTGCATCAGCGGCTGGTGGTAGACCTTGGTGGCCCGCAGGGTATCCCGGCGGTGGACCAGAATCACTTTCTTGGCAATGCGGCTGAGGAGCATAGCGTCCGCAGCGGCGGAGTTACCGCCCCCCACGACCACCACCGTTTTGCCCTTGTAGCGCATCCCGTCGCAGGCGGCGCAGTAGGCCACGCCCCGGCCTGTGAGCGAGGCCTCGTTGGATAGGCCTAGCTCTCTGGGATTGGCACCAGTGGCCAGCACCACGGTCCTGCTGTAGAAGGTGCCCTCGCTGGTCTCCAGCACCTTGGGCGCGGCGGTGAGATCCATGTGCTCCACCTGTGCATACTCGCTCCTGGCACCGAAGCGCTCCGCCTGCCGCTGCATTTTCTCCGCCAGAGTGAAGCCGTCGATTCCCTCTTCAAAGCCGGGATAGTTGTCGATCTCCTCGGTCAGGGCCATCTGCCCCCCGGCCGAGAGCTTCTCCAGCACCAGGGTGTCCAGCCCTGCCCGGGCGGCGTAGAGGGCCGCCGTGTAACCGCCGGGGCCGCCACCCACCACGATCATATCGTAAACATGGATCTCGCTCATGGGTACCGCCTCCTTACTTCGCCAGAGCCTCCTGGATGAATTGATCGATAGCCGCCTTGGATCCGGGATTCACCACAGAATCCACGGCCTTGCCGTTCTTGTACAAGATCAACGTAGGGATGATTTCCACCCGCTCCGCTTCGGCCAACTGGGCTTCCTCGTCGATGTTGATCTTGGCCACCTCCATGCGGTCGCCGTACTCCTGGGCGATCTTTTCATAGGCAGGACCGATCCGACGGCAGTAGCCGCACCAGGGAGCCCAGAAATCCACCAGGACGGGCTTGTCCCCGCTCACCATCTGCTGAAATTGTTCCTTATTGATATTGATAGCCGCCATGTTGGTCAGCTCCTTTCTCTTGTTTGACCTTAGTATATCCAAAAGCCAGCGCGTTTTCTGTGATGAAATCACACAGAACCAGATGATTCGCCAATACGCAGGACGGCGGGGTCAAAAACGGAAACCGCTTGACAGGGGAGCATAAAACACTATAATGAACAATGTTCAAGTTGAGGTGGTTGGATGAATACCATTGTGACGTCGAAAGAGGAAATCTTGAAAAACAGCCGGGAGTTGATTCAGCGGCAGGGCTGGTCCGCAATCAACATCCGTTCGGTGGCGGCAATCTGCGGAGTGTCGGTGGGGTCCATCTACAACTATTTTGACTCCAAGACGGCTTTGGTGGGCGCGGCCGTGGAAAGCGTCTGGCGCGAGATCTTCCACCGGCCGGAGGATGGGAGTGCGTTTCAGGACACCCTGGCTTGCGTCACCTGGATGTATAAACGGATGGAATACGGCTGCAAGCACTATCCCGGCTTTTTCTCCCTGCACTCCCTTGGGTTTATGGGGGAGGACAAGGCAGACGGGCGGCAGAAGATGCACAAGACCTGGCAGCACATTTTGGATGAGCTGTGCGCCGTTCTGAAGCGGGACACCAGGATTCGCTCTGACGCTTTTACCGAGGAATTTACAGCGGAGAAATTTGCGGATGTCCTGTTTTCCCTGATGCTGTCCGCTTTTTTGCGGCAGGATTACGACCCCTCCGCTGTGCTGGAGATCGTCCGCAGGACGCTTTATTGAATTGCCACAGAACGAATATGTAATATGATTTTAAGTACAAAGGAGAGAAACCATGCAGGCAATCATGGAGACCCTGTTCGATGCAGTTTATCTGATCTCGGTCATCACCATCGGAATCTTGATGATTCGGGGCAGTAAGGGCAATCGCCAATTCCGTCTCTTCGGCGTCATGGCGGTGGTGCTGGGTGCGGGCGATGCCTTCCATCTGGTTCCCCGGGCATATGCCCTGTGTACCACGGGCCTTGAAAACTACACCGCCCTTCTGGGCCTTGGAAAGTGGATCACCTCCGTTACCATGACCATTTTTTATGTGCTGCTCTACTATGTCTGGCGGCAGCGGTATCGCGTCAAGGGACAGGGCGGTCTGACCGCTGTGGTGTATATCCTAGCCGGGTTGCGCATCCTGCTGTGCATGATGCCCCAGAACCGGTGGTTCAGCGCTGATGCGCCCCTCTCCTGGGGCATCTATCGCAATATCCCCTTTGCCTTGCTGGGCCTGTTGGTGATCGTGCTGTTTTTCCGCAGTGCCAGGGAGCAGAGGGACCGGGCGTTTCGGTGGATGTGGCTGACCATTGTGCTGAGCTTTGGCTTTTACATCCCGGTGGTGCTGTGGGCGGACGTGATGCCCATGATCGGGATGCTGATGATTCCCAAGACCTGTGCCTATGTGTGGACGGTGCTCATCGGATATTTTTCCATGAAGCGGGAATGCAGATAAAGGAGGGGATCATATGAAGCGCTACATGAATACCGCTCTGCTGTACGCCATCCTCGCCATGGTGGGAGGTGTGTTTTATCGGGAGTTTACCAAATTCAATGGCTTTACCGCCAAGACCACCCTCGCCGTGGTACATACCCATTATTTTCTGATGGGGATGGTGTTTTCCTTGCTGCTGCTTATATTGGAGAAGAACTTTTCCTTCACCGGCCCGAAGACCGGACGGGTGTTGGCTATCTATCATATCGGGCTGAACCCGACTGCTGTGATGCTGGTGGTACGAGGTGTAGTCCAGGTATTGGGAACCACGCTTTCCGTTGGCATGAACGCGGCCATCTCCGGCATGGCTGGGATCGGACATATTCTGCTGGGCGTCAGTTTGGTGCTGCTGCTCCTGCAAATCAAGCGTAGCGTACTGGCGGCGCAGGGCTAAGAAAAGCAGATAACGGGGAGGGGCCGATACTGTATTGCAGTACCAGCCCCTCATTTGTTTCATACAAATCCATTTTGCTATTTTCTTATGCACATCCCAACATTCCCAGGATCATCTTATAGTGTCTAGCCACCGTGTGTCGGTTTTCTTTCACTTTCTTGACAATGATGTTCAGTTTTTTGAGGAAAAGAATATACTCTGACACCCTACAACTGCATATCCGGGTGTAGCACAGTTCTCAGTGCGCCAGCGTTGAAAACAGGTAGCCCAGAATTCGATTCCCGGCGTTCCAGCCAGAGACCAAGAAAAAATACCGAAGAGAGGGGGCCTAATTTAGAATGTGATTTCTGGAAGTCGTGTTTGTTGAGCAGACGCAAGAGCTAAGGACATCGGCGAGAATTTTAGCGCCGAGGTCCCTTCCAATTCTCGACTGCATCCAGGCCAAAATCCTCCTGTGGATGATACTTGTTGTAAAAGGGAATGGGGGGTATAGAGTTCTTCCAGAGAAGCATATTCCTCCTCTGATAGAGTGAGGTTCACTGCCTTGGCGGCGCTTTTCACATGGTGGGGTTTGGTAGCCCCAACTACTGGGGACGTCACTCTTGTGAAAAGTCACGCAAGGGAAATCTCCGTCATGGCATTGGCTTTGGCAAGCTGCCAGGCAAAGCAGTTGGCGATGCCGATGTCGTGTGGACCTTGCCCACCTTGACCGCGTTGTTTAGCCCTTCCATCATGTCGTAAAAGGGTGTGTGGTGATCCTACATGAGGTAGATATACAGATTCGCATAGTCCATGCCTAGGTTCTGAAGGCTGTTGTCCAGCATCCGTCGGAGATGCTCCTGGCCGCTGACGTCTGCCTTGGTTTCTTCGTTGGCGCGGGGTAGGAAATGGCGGCTACTACCACCTCATCCCACTTTGCAAAGTCCCGGATAGCACGGCTCAGATACTGCGCACTGGTACCGCCCTGATTGGTGATGGCGGTATCGAAGAAATTGACTCCCAGCTCCAGTCCCCGTTTGATGATCTCCCGGGAATATGCTTCGTCAATGGCCCAGGAGTGCAGACTGTTTTGCGCATCCCCGAAACCCATGCAACCCATACAGATACAGGAGACCGTGAGAGGGGAATTGCCCGGTCATCACAGCTTCAGCCCTTCCACCCAGGACTTCAGTTCTGCCTCATTCAGCCGGCTGTTGAGCATCCGTCCGTTCAGAATCCTGGCGCCGGAGGCACTACTTTGTAGTCCTGCCGTCGACTTGCCCAGTCCGCTGCCGATTATCTCCACGCCCTGGCCCCGGATGCCAACTAGCTGGTCAGCGTTTTGACGCCGGAGCAAGCCGGGAGGAAATCGTCCGATGGGTGGAGGAATTGGACATTTCCGGGATTCCCAGCCAAGCGGAGCAGGCAAACTCCTGATGATACTGATAAAAAACAAGGGGAGACGCCGGCGTCCCCCCTTGTTTTATTCCTTCTGCGGTGCATTTTCTGCCAGGTACCGGTGAAAATCCTCCAGCATGGATGCCAGTGTAATGCTCTCCATGGCCTCGTGAATGGAGGCCTCTATTTTGCGGTAGGGGCCTTCCAGTACTTTCCGGATGTTCTGTGCCACGGGACACGGTCTCTGACCGCAGGAGTGAATGCCGATGAGGGAGGTGAGGCCCTCTGGCTCCAGAGCACTGTAGATCTGATACAGCGTGATTTGCTCCGGCTGGCGGCACAGTTCCGCACCACCGGTCCCACGGGTCACGGTGATAAGTCCGGCCTTTTTCAATGCACTGAGGATGTTCCGGATTACCACCGGATTGGCGCCGGTGCTCTGGGCGAGCAGAGTGCTGGTTACTTTGGCCGCGCCCTGGGCTTCGTGAATAAAGATCAGGCAGTGGACGGCCACGGAGCATTTCATACTCAACTGCATCGCTACGATTCCTTTCCTTTCTGCGGGGAATGACCCACGATGTAATTCTTGACATTACAACACGTTTGCGGTAAACTGTCATTAACATGTAATGCGAAGATTTACAACAGTATTTTACAATGCTTCCCGCCCAAACGCAAGCATGATTCCGGAACGTTGGGCGGTTGATAAGTCTGGGGGACGGCTTCTATCAGGCATTAACCATTCGTAAACGGTCCTCTGTCTGGAAATTCGGTTCTCCCTGGCCGGGGTGAGGTATGATAGCATCCGCCCGGAAGCAGGGGAATACCGGTTCCTGTTGGTCCGGGGGCGGGATGCAATTGCGGGTGATTATGAAGATTGCAGAGCGCGATCACATTGTATCCTGCATCTATCCCCATCCATTTGTCCTGGAGGCTGCCCGGGTGCCCGCAGACTGGTGGCAGAAAAGGATATCCGGACGAAAAATGATCCTGCAAATTTCATAAGGAGGAACGCGCAAATGAAACTATATGAGATTACCTTCAGCCCCACCGGCGGCACCCAGAAAGCTGCCGATCTGCTGACAGAGGCATTGGAGGGTGAGCGTATCGCTGTGGACCTGACGGACAGCGGCGCTGACTTCTCCACAATACCATTCGCCGCAGAGGATGTGGCCGTGATTGCCGTGCCGTCCTATGGTGGCCGGGTGCCCGCAGTGGCCACAGAACGGCTGCGCATCATGAAGGGCAGCGGCGCCCGGGCAGTGCTGATGTGTGTATATGGCAACCGGGCCTATGAGGACACTCTGGTGGAACTGGAGGATGCCGCCAAGCAGGCGGGATTTCGGGACATCGCCGCCGTGGCGGCTATCGCGGAGCACTCCATCGCTCACCGCTACGCCGCCGGGCGGCCTGATGCCGAGGATGGAAAGCAGTTGCGGGAATTTGCTGGGAAAATCCGCCAAAAGCTGTCCGCCGGGGACAATGCGGAACCTCTGGTCCCCGGCAACCGGCCCTATAAGAAGGCTGGTGGTTCCGGCATGGTGCCCAAGCCCACCAAGGAGTGCAACAATTGTGGGCTTTGCGCGGAGAAGTGTCCTGTGCAGGCCATTGACCGCAGTGACCCCAGGCGCACAGACAAGGACAAGTGCATCTCCTGCATGCGGTGTGTATCCATCTGCCCCCAGTCGGCCCGGAAAGTCAGCTCCGTGATGCTGGCGGGGGTGGATGTGGCACTGAAAAAGGTATGCTCGGACCGGAAAGAGGGAGAGCTGTACATCTGAACAGAGGGAAAAGAAGCCGGAGACTACGCTAGTGGTCTCCGGCTTGTTGCTTATGCACCGGAGCGACTTTATGCCGTCTCCGCCTTGTGATTTTGGGCGTAGTAAAAGAAATACTGCTGCATGATTCCCGCGGCTGCGCCATACCGGCCGAAAGGGTTTTGGCCCTGGTACTCCTGCCGGATGATCTTTTGGATCCAGGTATCCACCGGGGCGCAGGCGGTCCGGCCATAGGCGAACAGCGCCACGCAGTTGGCTACTTTCACCCCAACGCCCTTCACTCCCTCCAGGGTGGCGATCAGATTCTCATCGGGAAGAGAAGCGATCCGCTCTAGGTCCAGATTGCCCGACAGAACCTGCTGCACTGCGTCACAGAGATAGGGCGCACGGTATCCGGCTTTGCAGGCTATGTAGTCCTCCAGGCACGCGTCCTTCATTTGTAAGGCTGTGGGAAATGTGTAAAGCGTTTCGGCGGTGGTTTGGATTTTCGTGCCATACCGCTCACTGAGCAGTTCCACCACAGAGCGGATGGCGGGGATGCTTTTGCGCTGGGAGATGATGAAGGTGACCAGCGTCTCCCAGGGATCCTGCCGCAGAATGCGAATGCCTGCGCCGGACTGGGCAGCCAGCTCCAGAAAGGGATCCTCCGCCGGAATGGCCCTGCCGATGTCCCGATAGTTCCGGTCCAAATCGAAATAAGGGCTCCAGATGTGTTCCCAGGTATCCTGGTCGCAGCTCACCTGGTAGGTAACCTCTGAAGTCTTTCGGATGTACAGCACCTGTCCTCCGGTGATAAAACGATAAGTTCCGTCCGGCAGCGGGGTGACCCGGAAGCACTGGCCGCTGTCAGTAATTTTCTGCAGGTCAAACAGGTCGGGGATGCGGACTTCCATTGGAGACCTCCTTTCAAGCGTGATCAGGACCTTTTCCCTCGCAAAAAGCGGCCAGATGTTCCTGAAGCTGCTCCAGAAACAGCTCCATGGCCCTGGTGAAGATCTGGGATTTTTTCCACACCAGATACATCCCCAACTCCAGTTTGGGGTTCAGGGGCCGGAAGCAGAGGCTGCTGCCGTTGGTATTTACCAGCTTGTCCAGGGTGAAGGCATAGCCCATCCCCTCGTCTACCATCAGAGAGGCATTGTAGATCAGGTTATAGGTGGCGACGGTGTGGAGCTCCGTGGGCTCCTTCCTGAGCCAGCGGTATAACCCGCTCTTATTGTCCACCTGCCGGGAGAGGATCAGAGGCTTGTCCCACAGGTCTCGGGGCGAGATGGCATCCTTTTCCGCCAGGGGGCTGCCACGCTGCATCAGAACACCCCACGTGTCCCTCATGGGCAGTTCCATATAGTTGTACTTCGTTTTATCGATGTCACCCAGCAGGACCCCAAAGTCCAGCAGCCCTTTATCCAGGCGCTCGCACACGTCCGCGGCGTCGCCGCTGACGATGTGGAAGCGAATGCCTGGATAGACCGCCTGGAGCCGGTGGGCCGTTCTGGCAATCTGCCGCACCCCGTCAGTTTCGCCGGTGCCGATATAGATATCCCCGCTGATGGTCTCGTCAGACCTGGTGATCTCTTTTTCCGTTCGCCCTACCAAATCCAGGATTTCCTCCGCCCGCTTTCGCAGCAGCATGCCGTCCTCAGTCAGCGTGATCTTCCGGTTTCCCCGGATCATCAACTGTTTGCCCAGTTCCTCCTCCAGATCCCGGAGCTGCCGGGAGAGGGTGGGCTGCGTCAGGTGCAGGGACTGGGCCGCCGCCGAGATGTTCTGTTCCCTTGCTACCGCGAGAAAATATTGCAACACTCTTAATTCCATAGAGGACACCTCCTGCCCATTTCATTATAGCGGAAAACAGCCATAGTTTTCAAGCATGGCTAGACATTCTTTATAAGTATTTGTTATTGTACTATGCAGGTGCTAAAATGAGATTGTCAAAATGAAGAATCAGGAGTGTAAGATGGATTTAGAAGCATTTTTGGAACATCTGAACAGCAAAAAGCCAGTTGTGGGCGGCAGTGAAGCGCATTTGTTCATGCACGGCGCCAGTCAGGAGGCCTTGAAGATCACGGCGGAGATCAACGGCAGCTACCACGAGCCGGAAGAGTTGCGTGCGCTTTTCTCCAGGCTGATCGGCCAACCGGTGGATGAGAGCTTTGCTCTGTTTCCGCCCTTCCACACCGACTGCGGAAAGAACATCCATATAGGCAAACACGTGTTTATCAATATGGGCTGCAAATTTCAGGATCAGGGCGGTATTTTCATTGGGGACGGTGCCCTGATCGGCCATAACGTGGTGCTGGCCACGCTGAACCACGCCATGTCTCCCAACCGCCGCAGCACCATGATACCCGCACCCATCCACATCGGGAAACATGTTTGGATCGGCTCTAACGCCACTGTCCTGCCCGGTGTGACCATCGGTGACGGGGCCATTGTGGCGGCCGGTGCCGTGGTAACCAAAGACGTCCCGAAAAACACCATTGTGAGCGGCGTGCCCGCAAGGGTCATGCGGCACTTGCGTGAGGAGGAATTGCAATGAGAAAGCAGGTTTTGATCATCTCCACCAGCCCCCGGAAAGGCGGCAACTCGGATACCTTGGCGAATGAATTCGCCCGGGGGGCCCGGGAGGCCGGGAACAGCGTGGAAAAGGTCACACTGTCTGATCAGACCATTGGATTTTGCAGGGGGTGCCTCACCTGTCAGAGCACGAAGCGCTGCGTCATTCACGACGACGCGGACGCCATTGCCCGGAAAATGCTGACGGCCGACGTCATCGCATTTGCGACCCCCATCTATTATTACGGGATGTGCGGGCAGATGAAAACCATGCTGGACCGGGCCAATCCGTTGTTTTCTGCCGACTACGCCTTCCGGGAGATCTACCTGCTGGCCGCGGCGGCAGAGGAGGGCCAACACACCGTGGACGGAGCGGTCACCGGGTTGCAGGGATGGATTGACTGCTTTGAAAAGGCGCGTTTGGCGGGTACGGTTTTTGCAGGCGGCGTGACCACCGTGGGGGAGATTCAGGGCCACCCCGCACTGAAAAAGGCCTATGAGATGGGTAAGAAAATTTGAGGAGGAAAAAGAATATGCATTCCAGATATAACGGATACTCTTTTCCCCTGCGGAACACCGTTTCCCGGGAGAACGTGCGTTTTCACAACCGATATGGCATCGAGCTGGCGGGCGATTTGTATTTGCCCAAGGGCGCCACTGGAAAGCTCGCCGCCGTGGCTGTCTCCGGTCCCTTCGGCGCTGTGAAGGAGCAGTGCTCCGGGCTGTACGCCGAAGAGCTGGCTTCTCGGGGGGTTGCTGCCCTGGCCTTCGATCCCTCTTTCATCGGGGAGAGCGGGGGAGAGGCCCGGAATGTGGCTTCTCCCGACATCAACACTGAGGACTTCTCCGCTGCGGTGGACTTCCTCTCCACACGGGATTTCGTGGACCCGGAGAAGGTGGGAAGTTTGGGCATCTGCGGCTTTGGCGGTATGGCCCTCAACGCCGCCGCTATGGACACCCGTATCAAGGCCACTGTTACTTCCACTATGTACGATATGACCCGGGTGAACGCCAAGGGTTATTTCGACGCCGCCGACAGCGCCGATGCCCGGTATGAGACGAAAAAAGTCCTTAACGAACAGCGGACGGAGGACTACAGGGACGGCACCTACGCCCGGGCGGGCGGCGTGGTGGACCCGCTGCCGGCGGACGCCCCCTTCTTTGTGAAGGACTACTACGACTACTATAAGACGGAGCGGGGCTATACGGAGCGGTCCCTCAATTCCAACGACGGCTGGAACGTGACGTCGTCCCTGTCTTTCCTCAACATGCCAATTCTGCGTTACAGCAACGAGATTCGCAGCGCCGTACTGATGATCCACGGGGAGAAGGCCCACTCCTGCTATTTCAGCAAGGACGCATTTGCCGATATGGTAAAGGACAATCCCTACGCCGATAACAAGGAACTGCTGATCATCCCCGGTGCGGTCCACACCGACCTCTATGACCGGAAGGACATCATCCCCTTCGATAAAATCGATCAATTTTTCCGAGCGTATTTAAAGTAAGTGCCAGAGGAGGAAGCCTATGGTGAGAGTATTCTGCGTGTTACTTGCTGTTCTCTTTCTTTCTGCCTGCGGGGGCGGGAATGTTTCAACAGAACCTGAGCAGATACCGGCCCGGGAAGTGATTGCGGAGCCGGAGACGGATGCCGCTGGGCAAACTGCCGGAGCGCCTTCGGCGGAAGATTTCCCCGAACCGGAGCAGAAGAAAGACACGGAGCCTGAGCAGCAGGGAACACAGTCTGCCGTCCAGACCGACGGGGTGCCTGTTTCCGGCAAATCACCTGAGGCGGACCACTCCGAAGCCATCCATCCCGAAAAACAGCAGGCAGAGGCTTCCAACCCTGGTACAGAGCTTCCTCCATTGGAGGAGCCCACTGAAACCACAGGAGCTGAATCAACGGAGTCCAGTCGGGAGAAATCCGCTTTGAAGATCACGGTGGGAGGCCACGAACTGCTGGCCACCTTTGAAGACAACAGCTCCGCTGAGGAATTTCAGAAGTTGCTTGCCCAGGGTCCGCTGACCATTGAGATGGAAGACTACGGCGGTTTTGAAAAGGTGGGACCTCTGGGCACGTCGCTGACCCGAAACGATACGCAGATGACCACGCAGCCCGGTGATGTGATCCTCTACCAGGGCAATCAAATCACCATCTATTACGGCACCAACTCCTGGAGCTTTACAAGACTTGCCAGGATTGACGATCCCTCCGGCTTGCAGGAAAAGCTGGGGGATAAAACCATTTCCGTTACGTTTTCACTTGAATAGGAGGTATTTGTAAGATGGCAGTGAAACAAACGGCGGGCAGGGAGGCCCTGGGGGAGTTTGCCCCCAAGTTTGCCCAGCTCAATGACGATGTGCTGTTCGGCGAGGTCTGGAGCCGGGAGGACAAGCTCTCCCTGCGGGACCGGTCTCTGGTCACAGTGGTGGCACTCATGTCCCAGGGCCTGGTGGATAGCTCTTTCCAGTATCATCTGAGCACCGCCAGGAAAAACGGCATCACCCGGCAGGAGATCGCGGAGATTCTGACCCACGCAGCCTTTTACGCCGGCTGGCCCAAGGCCTGGGCGGCGTTCCGCATGGCCAAGGAGGTCTGGGCTGACGAGGATGCCGGTGAAGACGGCAAAGCGCAGCACCAGAAAGAGATGGTGTTCCCCATCGGTGCGCCCAATGACGGCTTCGCCCAGTATTTCGTGGGGCAGAGCTACCTGCAACCCCTCTCCACCAGTCAGGTGGGCGTGTACAATGTGACCTTTGAACCGGGCTGCCGCAACAACTGGCACATCCACCACGCCCACAAGGGCGGCGGTCAGATCCTTGTTTGCGTGGCTGGCCAAGGATGGTATCAGGAGTGGGGAAAGGAAGCCCGGGAGCTGCATCCAGGCGATGTGGTCAACATTCCACCGGAGGTGAAGCACTGGCACGGTGCCGCAGCCGACAGTTGGTTCTCTCATCTGGCCCTGGAGGTACCCGGAGAGAACTGCTCCAACGAGTGGCTGGAAGCTGTCTCCGACGCAGAGTACGGCAAGCTGGGCTGAACCAAGTATAATATACCGCATCCACATCACAATAAGAGCTCCTGCCAATTAAATGGCAGGAGCTCTTCCAATTCCGGCGATTCCGGGGATCGAGCTGCAGCTTGTAAGGATGCGGCAAATGCGGTACAATCAATCCATCATAAAGCGTTGATTCAGGGGCAATGCAGAAGAAAGGAGCGTTCGAATATGCCGATGTTAGGTGCGATCTTGACCCCACATCCGCCGGTGCTGCTGCCCGAAGTGGGAAAGGGACAGGAGCGTGAAATTGCTGCCACCGACCGAGCTATGCGGGCCGCGGCGGCAGAGGTGGCCCGGTGGAGCCCCGATGTGCTCATTGTGGCCTCGCCCCACACGATTTTGTATGGGGATTATTTTCACATTGCTCCCGGCAACGGTGCAACGGGTACCATGTCCGCCTTCGGTGCGCCCCAGGTGCGCATCGAAGCGCAGTATGACATCTCGCTGAGAGACGAGATCGTACGCCGGGCCCAGTCCGCTGGGCTGGAGGCAGGTACCCTGGGCCAGCGGGACCCGGCCCTCGACCACGGTGTTCTGATCCCTCTCTATTTTCTGCGTAAGGCGGGTGTGGATTGTCCCATCGTGCGGATGGGCCTGTCCGGTTTTTCCGCATTGGCCCATTACCGGCTGGGCCAATGCGTGTCTGAGGCTGTGGAGGCCCTGGGACGCCACGCTGTATTCGTGGCCAGCGGTGACCTCTCCCACAAGCTGAAATCCGACGGTCCCTACGGCTTCGCGCCGGAGGGCCCGGTATTTGACAAGGCCGTGACGGAAACGATGGCGTCCGGCAATTTCCTCCAGTTCCTCACCATGGACCCCTCCCTCTGTGAGCGGGCGGCAGAGTGCGGCCTGCGCTCCTTCCAAATGATGGCTGGGGCCTTGGATGGACTATCGGTGGCGCCGCAGCTTTTGAGCCATGAGGGTACCTTCGGCGTGGGCTATGCGGTGGCTTTGTTCCCGGTTACGGGAAGGGACGAGAGCCGCCGGTTTTCCGCCGCCTGTGAGCAGGCACAGCGGACCCGGCTGGAGGAACGCCGGGCCAGGGAGGATGAATGGGTGCGGCTGGCCAGACTGTCATTGGAGACCTATGTGCGCACAGGCCGGCGGTTGGACTCACTGCCCGATGCCCTGCCCCGGGAACTGACCGAGCAGGCGGCGGGAGCCTTTGTCTCCCTGCATATGGGCGGGCGGCTGCGGGGCTGTATTGGTACGATTGGCCCAACCCAGGAGAATTTGGCCTGGGAAATTATCCGGAACGCCGTGTCCGCGGGCACTCGTGACCCGCGGTTCCCGGCCGTGCGGGCTGAGGAACTGGATGAACTGGAGTACAGCGTGGACGTACTGGGCCAGCCTGAATCAGTGGACGCACTCGATCAACTGGACCCCAGGCAATACGGCGTCATCGTGAGCTTTGGGCACCAGCGCGGACTGTTGCTGCCGGACCTGGACGGTGTGGACACAGTGGAGCAGCAGATCGACATTGCCCGCCAGAAAGGCGGTATCCGTGCAACGGACCCCTATACCCTCCAGCGGTTCAAGGTGGTGCGGCATCTATGAGTATTTCCTGTGAACTCTGCTTTCACCACTGCAAGCTGGACGAGGGGCAGACGGGGGTATGCCGGGCACGGGCCAACCGGGGCGGACAGATCGTCCCCCTCAATTATGGGAAGCTCACGGCGCTGGCCCTGGACCCCATTGAGAAAAAGCCTCTGCGCTGCTTCCACTCCGGCGCCATGGTGCTGTCAGTGGGCAGCTTCGGCTGCAATCTGCGTTGTCCCTTCTGTCAGAATGCGGAGATCGCTGCGGCAGGGGAGGAAATCCTCACCCGGGATTGCCCGCCTGAAACGCTGGCGCGGGAGGCCTTGCGACTGCGCAGCCGGGGTAACATCGGCGTGGCATATACCTACAATGAGCCGCTGGTGGGTTATGAGTATGTCAGGGACTGTGCCACACTGGTGCGAAAGGCCGGGATGGTCAATGTGCTGGTGACCAACGGTACCATCGGGGAAGACCCGTGGCGGGTCCTGCTGCCGCTGATCGACGCAGTGAACATCGACCTGAAAGGGTTCACTGAGAAGTGGTATCGCACCCTGGGTGGAGATCTGGAGACGGTCAAACACTCCATCATGCTGGCTGCCGGTCACTGCCATGTGGAGGTTACCACGTTGATCGTGCCGGGGGAGAATGACAGCGAGGAGGAGATGCGGGCCCTGTCCGGATGGCTCGCTTCAGTCAGTCCGGACATTCCACTGCACGTCTCCCGCTTTTTCCCCCGCCACCACATGACGGATCGTCCACCCACACCGGTGGAGACTGTCTATCGCCTCGCGGAGGTGGCCCGGGAAAAACTGAAGTATGTGTATACAGGCAATTGTTGAAAATCAATCAAACAGGAGGTATTTTCCATGCGTAAGAATTTTGGCGCCAAGCCCTGGACCTATCCCCAGCCGGTGTTCATTCTCGCTACCTACGGCGAGGATGGCACGCCCGACGCCATGAATGCGGCCTGGGGCGGGATCAGTGACGACCAGGAACTGTCCATGTGCATCAGCGCCGAACACAAGACCACTGCCAATATCCTCTTCCGCAAGGCCTTCACTGTCAGCATGGCCACTGTGGAGCAGATAGTGGCCTGCGACTATGTGGGCATCGAATCCGGCAACAAGGTGGCCAACAAGTTGGAAAAGGCGGGCTGGCACACCACCAGATCGGAATTTGTGGACGCACCCCTCATTGACGAATTGCCCATGGCGGTGGAGTGCCGCCTGGTCAGCTATGACCCGGAGAGCTGCCGCCTGGTGGGGGAGATCGTCAACGTCAGCGCCGACGAGTCGGTGCTGGACGAGAGCGGCAAGATCGACCCCGACAAGCTCCGGCCCATCACCTTTGACCCCATCCACAACGCCTATCGTGTTCTGGGGGAGAGCGTGGGCAATGCCTTCCGGGACGGGGCAAAGTTGAAATAAGCGGTTCAAGATCACAGAAAAAACGGACGGACATCCTCGTAGCTTGGGGATATCCGTCCGGCTCTTTTTACGCTTCTTCCAGCACCAGCGTCTGCCGGGGCGCACAGCCCAGTTCCTTGAAATCAGAGAACAGACAGTCGATGCGCGTCGGGTGTACGCAGATCAGGTGCATGGGGCTGCTGAGTTTCTGCAAGGCAGCCAGCGGGATTTTTTTGAACGCCGCGTGGGCGTTATAGGTTTCGTTGAAGGGCTCTACCAGTTCTGCTTTGCCCATGACCTGCATCCCGTGGAGCTTGCCGAAACCCTCATATTTGTCAAAAATGGCAAGGCAGACATTGGCATTTCGGGCCAGGCCGATGAACTTTTTACCGCCCTCGCTGAACATCCAGAAGCAGCCGTCGTGGTAGCTGTACTCAATGGGAGTACAGCGCACATAATCCCCGGTTCCGGTGGCCAGAGCGCAGGTGTTGTTCCGCTGAATATAGTCCTCGATCATAGCTTGCAGCCTGGCTCTATCCAATTTGACGCTGTCTACGTCCTTTTCATCCCAGTAGCGCTCCGCCGCGCGGAAGGCCACGTCAGTATAGTAAGGTGTGTCAGACATTTGCTCCGTTCGCCTCCTCTCGTTTTATTTTACGCTTCGGAGAAGTGGCGGTCAATGGCATACGGAACATTGTTTTTCTGCCTGTTCAGAACGATAATGAGGACAGATAAAAGGAAAAGCTGGGGGCGTATGATATCTGATCTGCTTTATCTAAAGCAGAATCGGGGCCAGTGACCGGTGGAGGGGGAAACAGATGAACAAGAGCCACATTACCCGGGACTACTGTATGCGGAGCGCCCCTCTGACTGCGTGGTAAATGTGGGCTTCTGGGGCAGGAAGAAGGGACAGTCCTACCGGTTTTTCACCTGGAGCCAGGTCTCCATTCCCGTGCATGGGCCCCTGAACCTGCAAGCCGGGGACCATACCTGTGCGGAGACGCGTATGACCGGCCATGTGAAAGTGACGCCGGAGCAGGCCCCCGCCCACCCGCAGTGGATGAGCGATGCCGGGGAGATGGAGTGGGACATTCAGATCGACAAGCAGGTGGCCTACCATGTGGGCTACGGAGCCTCCAAGTTCTTCCGCGCGCTCAATGCCTTTGAGATGTTCTGGCACGCCAAGGGCATGAAGAACGTCTTTGGCGGCTGGCTGCGCCTGAACGGAGAGGAGTATCGGGTTCAACCTGATACCTGTTATGGTTACGCCGACAAGAATCGGGGTGGGGACTTCACTTTTCTCCCTGGGTGTGGCTGTCCTCCAATGATCTGGTGAGTACTGTCACCAGCCAGCGGCTTGGCAACAGTGTGTCTGAGGTGGGTGGCGGTAACCCCAAGGTGTTTGGCATAGCTTTGGGACGGAAGCTGCTGGGGCAGTTCTACTACGAGGGCAGGGACTACGAGTTTAACTTCAGCAAGTTCTGGGCAGGCAGCCGCACCTTCTTTGATTGCCCGGAGACTGGCGACCAGATTTTGTGGAAGGTCATTCAGACCACTTTACAAGCAAAAACGGAAGTGGAGATGGCCTGCAACAAGGACGAGATGCCCCTCATCAACTACGGGTCTCCCGATGATTATAAGCGCCACACCCGGCTGTGGAACTGCGGAAACGGGTACGGCACCGTGGGGCTCTATGAGAGGCGGAGTGACTGGAGGCTGATCCACGAGGTGAAAGCGGGCAGCGTGAGCTGCGAGTACGGAGAATATGGTAAGGAAAACAATCAGGCGGGGAACGCGTGAAGAGCACGGTGTCACCCCTGGATAAACATGACGGCCCGTGGACCAGCGGTCCACGGGCCGTTCCTTATTCCCTTTTCCGGTCCGGCAGGAAGCACAGCGCTCCCGCCGCCCGGCTGGCGTTCAGGTCGATGAGCCGCTGATTGGAACTGCCCCGGAACCGGAGGGAGATGTCTTTCAGTTCCTCCACGAACCGGCCATCCACCAGTACATCCAGCAGCGAGAGCATCTCGTCCGTTACCTCGCAGCGGGGATGGGTTCCCTCCGTGGTCAGCTCTTCATAGGTGAAGCCACTGAAGCCCCAGATGGTCTTGCCCGGATACGTGGTCCGGACCCGCCGCAAAAAGGGCACCAGGCACCGCTGGTTCTCCGGCTCGAAGGGCTCGCCGCCCAATAGCGTCAGGCCGTTGATATAGCTGGGTGCGAGCATCTGCAAAAGACGTTCTTCCGTCTCCTGGGTGAAAGGCTGTCCATAGAAAAAATCCCAGGTCTGGGGCTGGAAGCAGTTCTTGCAGTGGTTGGTGCACCCGGAGACGAACAGCGTCACCCGTACGCCCTCGCCGTTGGCAATGTCGCAGTTTTTGATCTCACCGTAGTACACGCTTCCTTCGCCTCCGCCGCCTGCCCGTGGGTAACGGGCAGGGAAATAAAGTGGTTTTTCCCGAGGAATGCGCCTCGGGAAGAACACCGCCCGGTCTGCAAGTGTGCGAGCGCAGCAAGTGCGCGCGGCAAACCGCCTGACTCACTTAAAAGGCACCGCCTTTTAGGTGATCAGAGATGCAACACCCGGTCCCGGATCTCCTGGGTCCGGCCCTGGTTCCAGAACTGCGTGCCGATGTAGCCACAGGTCCGCCGGGCCACGTTCATCTTGTCCTGGTCCGTGTTGCCGCACTTGGGGCATTTCCAGATGAGCTTGCCGTTTTCCTCCACGATCTGGATTTCCCCGTCCCAGCCGCACACCTGGCAGTAGTCGCTCTTGGTGTTCAGCTCGGCATAGATGATGTTGTCGTAGATGAACTTCATTACCTGGAGCACCGCCTCCAGGTTGTTCTGCATGTCCGGCACCTCCACGTAGCTGATGGCGCCGCCAGGAGAGAGATGCTGGAACTGGGCCTCGAACTTGAGCTTGTCGAAGGCGTTGATCTCCTCCGTCACATGGACGTGGTAGCTGTTGGTGATATAGCCCTTATCGGTGATGCCCTCGATCACGCCGAAGCGGCGCTGGAGGCACTTGGCGAACTTGTAGGTGGTGGACTCCAGGGGCGTACCGTAGAGGGAGAAGTCGATGTCACTCTCTTCTTTCCACTTCTTACAGGCGTCGTTCATGTGCTGCATGACGGACAGGGCGAAGGGGGTGGCCTCAGGGTCCGTATGGCTCTTGCCGGTCATGTATTTGACGCACTCGTAGAGACCCGCGTAGCCCAGAGAAATGGTAGAGTAGCCGTGGTAGAGCAGCTCGTCGATGGTCTCACCCTTCTTCAGCCGGGCACAGGCGCCGTACTGCCACAAAATGGGCGCCACGTCGGAGAGGGTGCCTTTGAGCCGCTCATGGCGGCACATGAGAGCCCGGTGGCACAGCTCCAGCCGCTCGTCGAAGATGGACCAGAACTTGTCCACATCCCCGCCGGAGGAGAGCGCCACGTCAGGGAGGTTGATGGTCACCACACCCTGGTTGAACCGGCCGTAGTATTTGTGCTTGCCGGGCTCATAGTTGCCGGCGCCCGCGATGTTGCCGATGCCGGCGTCGGTGAATCGGTCCGGGGTCAGGAAGGACCGGCAGCCCATGCAGGTGTACACGTCGCCCTTGAGCTCCAGCATCTTCTTGGCGGAGATATAGTCGGGGACCATCCGCCGGGCGGTGCACTTAGCCGCCAGCTTGGTCAGATAGTAATAGGGAGAGTCCTCGTGGATGTTGTCCTCCTCCAGCACATAGATGAGCTTGGGGAAGGCCGGGGTGATCCACACGCCGTCCTCGTTTTTCACGCCCTGATAGCGCTGCTCCAAGGTCTCCTCGATGATCATGGCCAGATCTTTGCGCTCCTGGTCGTTCTTGGCCTCTCCCAGGTACATGAACACGGTCACGAAGGGGGCTTGTCCATTGGTGGTCAGCAGCGTCAGCACCTGATACTGAATGGTCTGCACGCCCCGGCGCACCTCGTCCCGCAGACGGGATTCCACCAGCTCCTGGAGCTTGTCCTCACCGGGGTCCACGCCGATGGCGGCCATCTCCTGCTCCACGATCTTGCGGATCTTCTTCCGGCTCACATCCACAAAAGGCGCCAGATGGGCCAGGGAGATGGACTGTCCGCCGTACTGGTTGGAGGCCACCTGGGCGATGATCTGGGTGGCGATGTTGCAGGCGGTGGAGAAGCTGTGGGGCCGCTCGATGAGAGTCCCGGTGATGACGGTGCCGTTTTGCAGCATGTCCTCCAGATTCACCAGGTCACAGTTGTGCATGTGCTGGGCATAGTAGTCGGAGTCGTGGAAGTGGATGATGCCCTCCTTGTGGGCCTCCACGATGTCCGGAGGCAGCAGCAGCCGCTCACTGAGGTCACGGGAGACCTCACCGGCCATGTAATCCCGCTGGGTGGAGTTGACCACCGGGTTTTTATTGGAGTTTTCCTGCTTGGCCTCCTCATTGCAGCACTCGATGAGGCTGAGGATCTTTTCGTCGGTGGTGTTGCTCTGACGGACCAGGGAGCGGGTATAGCGGTAGGTGACATAGTTTTTCGCCACCTCGTAGGCGCCGTGGGCCATGATCTGGTACTCCACCAGATCCTGGATTTCCTCCACGGAGGGAGAACGGTTCATCTTCAGACAACTGAGCTCCACAAATTCCGCGATACGCCGGATCTGCATGGGCGTCATGCGGGCGGTCTCCTCCACGCTGTTGTTGGCCTTGGTGATGGCGGCAATGATCTTCTCAATGTCGAAAATGACTTCCGTTCCGTTGCGTTTGATGACTTTCATGCACATTCCCTCCGTATCATCTCTGCGGCAAGCCGCACAACACATCTAGTTTTGATCCTATTATAATGCACAAGATATTGTACCCGCAGTGGCATTTGTCACGAAGTTCAAAATTTGCCGCTTTCGCCAACACCGCGCACAAGGTAGTATTTTGCCAAAAGACGGGGCAAATGTCCATTGGGATTTTTCACAGAAAGAGGGACAATCTTTCTCCATTCCTTTTTTTGCAGTTCCGGCTCTTTTCTTTCCAGTTCTGGGAGGGTAGAATGGATATGTAAACAGCCGAAGGCAAAAGAGGGCCGGAGGCATGTATGCCTCCGGCTTGGGCGTTAACGGCGACCCAGTTCTTTGCGGACGGCCCCGGCGATCAGAGCTTGTCCCTCTGGGGAGCGCAGGACCTGGACTACCGTATCCCGGACCATATCCTGGAAGGCCTTGCTTTTCAGCAGCGCCGAGAACACAGCGCCCTCTCCCTGTCCGCCGGACGAGGCGGTGACTACAGGCCGCTCCGGTGCGGGCCTTACGGGACGGACGGGCTGTGCCGGCTCGTCGGAGAAAGAATTGTTGAGCCAGTTTTCCATCTGGGTCCGGTCGTCGCTCTCACCCCGCAGGTAGAACACCGACACCCCAAAGAAGGATGCCATCCGTTGCTGCTGTTCCTGGGTGGGCGTCTGACGGCCGGTTTCAAACTTTTCCGCGGCGCTTTTCGGCAAGCCCAGCGCAGCGGAGAGTGCCGGCCGGCTCAGTCCCTTTTCTGTACGAAGCGCCTCGATGCGCTGTGCCATTGTGACCATGGGATGACCTCCTGTGATAGATGCGGCTCATTGGCCGCGCTAAAGCCATTATACTCCAAAGCATCGCCTGAAAAAAGGGGCATTTCAAATTTTTCCGCCAGGAGGGATCGCCGTGTATTGGAACAGTCTCAACGACTACCTGCGGAGACACTACGGCCGCAAAGTCTACAAGCTGGCGCTCTCCTCCGGCTGCTCCTGCCCCAACCGCGATGGCACGCTGGGTACACGGGGCTGTATTTTCTGCGACGGTGCGGGCACCTTTGCCGAGACCGGCGACATCCCCGCGCAGATGGCAGCCGCCCGCCGGCGGGTGGCCGCCAAAGCGGGGAGCGACCCACGGTTCATTGCCTACTTCCAGTCCTTCACCAATACCTACGCCCCTGTGGAGCGGCTGCGAGAGCTGTACACCGCCGCCATGGCACCGGAGGATGTGGTGGCATTGTCCGTGGCCACCAGGCCGGATTGCCTGCCGGAGGATGTTCTGGCGCTGTTGGAGGAGTTGAACCGGCAAAAGCCGGTCTGGGTGGAACTGGGTCTCCAGACGATCCACCCGGCAAGTGCCGTTTACATCCGGCGGGGATACGACCTGCGGGTATTCGACCAGGCAGTGCGCCGGCTGAAGGAGGCCGGTATCACTGTAGTGGTGCATCAGATCCTGGGCCTGCCGGAGGAGACGGAGACCATGATGGCCGCCACTGCCCGCTACATCGGTGTCTCCGGAGCCGACGGCATCAAATTTCACCTGCTGCACGTGCTGCGGAACACGGACCTGGCCCGGGACTGGGCGGCGGGGCGTTTTGCCTGCCTGGAACTGGAGGTATATATCGCGGCCCTGGAAACGTGCCTGCGCAATATCCCCAGAAGCATGGTGGTCCATCGCCTTACCGGGGACGGCGCCAAACGGGACCTGCTGGCCCCGCTCTGGAGTGGCGACAAGAAACGGGTACTCAACGCGATTCATCAGGCTTTTCTGCGGGACGATCTGGAGCAGGGCAGTGCCCTCTGATATCCGCAGCGCCGTGCGGTGATCCATTTGGGAATGAGACGCACGATGGCTCTTGAGAACGGTATGTGTCTGCCCGGCAGATTGTCCTTTTGGAGAACTGCGACTGTGCACATCTCCCTCAGGTATTTGTGGCTTCAAATTTCAGAGGGCTGTGGTGGTGTTTGATACGGAACATCTGAAGAAGCGCTCTTCATACAGAAAAGTCGATGGGGTTCAAGAAGGTATCTTTCGCTTCGGAATCCCAGTCACCTGGGCGGTATGATCGGTACGGATTGACAACTGCCACAAGCATGCTATAATAAATCGCAAGCGATATATCGCTAACGATTTATTGCAGGGAGAGATTTTGCGATGTGTACCCCCAAATATAGAACCGGCAGACTTCTGGTCCAGCTTGGAAATGCTGTTTCCTGGTTTCGCAATCAAAAGATGCAGGGAATCGGACTTACCTCCAGCCAATCGGAGGTGATTCGCTATGTCCTGCGGCATCGGGATGAACGGCTGACAGCGGGTGATCTCATGGCACAACTGGGGCTTTCTCAGTCCACAGTAGCGGGAATCCTCAAGCGGTTGGAGAAAAAGTCGCTTCTTATTCGGCAGACGGATGAGGCGGATGCCAGAAAAAGTGTGATCCTGCTGACTGAGGAGGGCCTGGCGCTGGAGGGCGGTTTGAAAAAGGTCGCCGCGCAGACGGAAACCATCCTTTTGCAGGGGATGACGGACGCAGAGCAGGCGGAACTGAATCGCTTGCTGCAGATTGCGCTGGACAACATGAGTTCCTTCCGCACATTGGCGCCGCGGGAAGTTCACACGTTTGACAAGGAGAGGCGGGAAGAATGAAGACGCTACTGAAAAGTGTAAGAGAATATAAAGTGCCCTCTGTACTTTGCCCGGTTCTGATGGTGGGTGAAGCGGCGATGGATATTCTGATTCCTTTTCTAATGACATTTGCCATTGAAGAGCTCGAAAGGTTATCCAGGGATCCGACCTATCAGGTGAATATGACAAAGCTGGCCATGTTGCTGATTGCCCTCCTCGTGTGTGCGGGCTTGGCCCTTCTCTTTGGCGTGACCGGCGGTAAACTCGCAGCAAAGGCCTCCTGTGGATTTGCCCATAATTTAAGAGAGGATCTGTACGACAAGGTGCAGTCCTTTTCCTTTGCCAATATTGACCGCTTTTCTACGGCAAGCCTCATCACCCGCATCACAACAGATGTGACCAATGTCCAGAATGCCTATCAAATGTGCCTGCGGATGATCGTAAGAGCGCCTATGCTGCTCCTTGTATCGATCATCATGACTGCGTGGATTGAAGGTACCATCAGTCTGATCTTCCTGGTGGCAGCCGTTCTGCTGGGCATTGTGGTTGCGGTGGCAATGGTCAAGGTCGCGCTGCCTTTTCGTATCATGTTTCAAAAATACGATGATCTCAACCTGGTGGTGCAGGAAGATTTGACTGCCATTCGAGTGGTCAAGTCCTTTGTCCGTGAAAGACGGGAGATTGAGAAGATGCACCAGGCTACGGGAGAGGTGTATCAATATTCTGTCAAAGCGGAGAAAATCCTGACTTTTTTGACGCCCTGCGCCACGTTGGCCATGTTTTTGACCAATATTGTGATCCTGCTTGTGGGTACCAACATGGCCGTTGGCAACTTGCCCGGCAACGTCTCAGCCGCCGACTTGCAGACGCTGGTGATCTACTCGACGCAGATTCTGACGGGTGTTTTGACGGTGGCCATGAGCATCAATTTCATCTCCATGTCCAA